>Ga0364887_10096_pt1 | contig 62479 bp, 60 predicted proteins | sample ExccelJu500001D4_4_FD_206924 | JGI IMG/M metagenome (GOLD analysis project Ga0364887, IMG submission 206924) | Enriched cells from Trout Bog Lake Hypolimnion, Wisconsin, USA - BchlTB.July23.5000.01.D4 | ecosystem: Environmental > Aquatic > Freshwater > Lake > Hypolimnion/Profundal zone | place...
CTTGGCAAGGGTGTTCTGAAGGCTGTTGAAAATGTCAACACAACTATTGCTGAAGAGATTGTTGGAATGAGTGCATTGAACCAGGTTGCACTGGATAGAAAACTGATTGAACTTGATGGCACTAAGACCAAATCGAACCTTGGAGCAAATGCAATTCTTGGGGTATCGCTGGCCGTTGCCAAAGCTGCGGCTGCTTATCTTGACATGCCGCTATACCGTTATATTGGCGGTGTAAATGCAAAAACATTGCCTGTTCCAATGATGAATATCATCAACGGGGGGTCGCACTCTGATGCCCCAATCGCATTCCAGGAATTTATGATCCGTCCAATCGGAGCCACTTCTTTCCGCGAAGGACTTCGCATGGGAGCCGAAGTTTTCCACAGCCTTAAAAAAGTACTTCACGATCGTAACCTCAGCACGGCTGTGGGTGACGAAGGTGGATTTGCCCCTAAACTTGACGGAACGGAAGATGCATTAAACAGCATTATCGAAGCTATCGTTAAGGCAGGTTACAAACCGGGTCGCGCAGAAGATGGCGGAGATGTTTCAATCGGTCTCGATTGTGCCGCTTCTGAATTCTACCAGGATGGCATCTACAATTATGCCAAATTCGAAGGCTCAAATGGAGCAAAAAGAACCCGCGAAGAGCAGGTTGACTTTTTGGCCAGCCTTGTAGCCAACTATCCAATTGATTCCATCGAAGACGGTTGCTCTGAAGGCGACTGGGACGGTTGGGTTATGCTGACCAAGAAAATCGGGGATAAAATTCAACTTGTTGGTGATGATAACTTCGTGACTAACATTGAATACCTGAAAAAAGGGATCGAACTGGGTGCCTGTAACTCAATCCTGATTAAAGTTAACCAAATCGGTACGCTGACCGAAACACTCGACGCAATCGAAATGGCTCACCGTGCAGGTTATACCAGTGTTACCTCTCACCGTTCAGGTGAAACCGAAGATTCTACAATTGCTGACATTGCAGTTGCAACCAACAGCGGACAAATCAAGACCGGTTCATTGAGCCGCTCAGACCGTATGGCCAAATACAACCAGCTGCTTCGCATCGAAGAGGAATTGGGCGACAGCGCAATTTATGGCTACAAAAAAGTAAAGAAAGGATAATTGCCCTATCAATATTAAAAAGGTGCTCCTCAAGGGCACCTTTTTTTGTTATCTATTGTTTTATATTTTTTTGTATTCTCTCAAAATGAGGTGAGGGATTTAATCCGGGTAGGAAACCGATTGGAAATTACTATTTCGTGCCGGACGGTATGAAAACCCCAGCTACATTGCTCATTCAAAACATAGGATGTGTAGGCGGTAAAAATTTTTCCGGGCAGCAATGAAATGCATGACTAAACAGAATGAATAATCACGCTCCCGGCTGGCCTACCGATTATCAATTTTTTCGGGATAAAGATCGTGATTCAACATCCGGAATTCTGCCATAGAGATAAATTTGGTCCCCGGCTTACCATAATTGCAATAAGGATCAATACTGATTCCGCCGCGCGGGGTAAATTTCCCCCAAACTTCAATGTACCCTGGCTCCATTAACCGGACGAGATCTTTCATAATCACGTTCACACAATCCTCGTGAAATCCTCCGTGATTGCGGAAACTGAACAGATAAAGTTTCAGACTTTTGCTCTCAACCATTTTCACATCAGGGATATAACTGATATAAATAGTTGCAAAGTCGGGCTGACCTGTGATTGGGCATAAGGAGGTAAACTCCGGGCAATTGAATTTTACCCAGTAATCGTTCCCGACATGCCGGTTTTCGAATGTTTCGAGTATTTGTGGATTATAACTGAATTCGTATTTGGCTGAATTTCCCAAACTTTTTAAATCATCCATTATTTTTTGATTTTAAATAGTTTGCTAAACCTCTTTGCCGTAACTTGCAGGAAGGACATATTCCGCATCCTTCACCCGGAATTCCATGATAACAGGTAACAGTCTGATATCTAACTATATCAAATACGCCAAGTTCATCGGCAAGCTGCCAGATTTCCGATTTATCGAGCCACATCAGCGGGGTGTGTATGTGATATTCAAAATCCATCGAGAGATTAAGGGTTTGGTTCAATGAGAGGATGAACTCGTTCCGGCAGTCGGGGTATCCGCTGTAATCGGCCTGTCCAACACCGGTGATCAGATTGTCGATTGAATTTGCCTTGGCAAAAATTGCCGCGTAGGTGAGAAACAACATGTTTCGTCCTTCAACCAAAGTATTTGGCGGGCGGTAATCGGGCTGATCGGTCTCAACGTCAATCTGAGAATCTGTTAATGAATTATGAGACACAGAACTTAGAAGATCCAGATTGAAAATATTCAGCGGAATCTCCGCTTTTTCCGCAATCTGTTTTGCAGCCGCCAGTTCGGAAACGTGTCGCTGACCATAATTAAATGCAATGGCAGAAACTGAATCAAAATGCTTTTTTGCCCAAAAAAGACAGGTGGTGGAATCCTGTCCACCGGAATAGATAACTAATGCTTTTGACATTTTATACTTGTTTTTTACGTGGTGTTCAAGCACACGGAGTTTAACCTCTGATGAGGTGCAAAGTTAATAACAAATCGTATAAATCAAATGTCATTAAAAATGATGAACCATATCCTATTTCGGTTACTTTTGAATGTTGGGAAAAGAAACAGCAAAATAATCAGAACTAAATAGAAATCAGACTATGAATCAGGAATTTGCAGAGTTAATCGCTGTATCAAGGCGTTATGGAAGTGACAAGAGCTTTGTTATCGCGGGAGGGGGGAACACCTCCTTTAAAAATGATAATTTTATTTGGATCAAAGCCAGCGGGGCAGCCCTTGAAACCATTGACGAAAACGGGTTTGTTTGCCTGTCGCGTGAAAAACTTAAAATCGTCTCCTCCAAAACCTATAGCAGTGATCCGGCCCAACGCGAGGCAGAGGTGAAGGCTGACCTGACAAATGCCATCATTTCCCAAGGGACTAATCGCCCTTCGGTTGAAACCTCAATGCACGAAATTATCGACTATCAATTTGTGGTACATACCCATCCCACCCTGGTCAATGCCCTGATGTGTTCAAATAATGCCGCAAGCGCCTGTCATGAACTCTTCGGAGATCAAACACTTTTCATCCCGTATACCGATCCTGGTTATATTCTGTTTAAAAAAGTTGAAACCGAAATTGACCGATTTACCTCCGGATTCAGCAAGGCCCCTCAGATTATTTTTCTCGAAAATCACGGGGTTTTTGTAGCGGCCAATACAATTTCAGAGATCAATGAATTATATGCTTCCATCATGGAGAAGATAAATCAAAGAATCGTTGAAGCGCTTCCGGACATTGAACAAAAATCCTTTGAATCCCCCATTATTGAGAAGATAAGCAGTTTAAATCCGGGATTTAAAAACTTTACGGCTACCGGCAGAGCAAGCAGCTTAATTCATCATTTTACAAACGACTCCACAAGCTTTCTGAAAGCCAACACTGCCTTTACTCCCGATGACATCGTCTATTGCAAAGCCTATTACCTGTTCCTGCCCGCCTGCAACAATGATCAGGAACAAATCGATTCCGCAGAACAATTGATAAAAGGTTACCAGTCTAGCTATGGCTACCTGCCTAAAGTGCTCGCCCTCGAAGGGAAAGGGGTAATTACGGTAGAAGAAACCCTGAAGTCGGTGTTAAATGTATTGGAAGTCTATTCAAACATCCTTAAAATAAGCTTTTTATCAGAGAATTTCGGAGGACCGAAATTTATGAATAAGGCTCAGATCGAATTTATTGACAACTGGGAAGTCGAGAACTACCGTCGTAAAATTGCAAAATCTTAAAAATCACAACTTATGCATTTGCTCGATATTGATTTAATGCATCCGCGCGATCAGATTGTTTTAATCATCGGAAGAATCTACCGCAATGGCATGACCACCACATCAGGGGGAAATATCTCCATCATTGACGATCAGGATGACATCTGGATCACACCGTCGGGAGTTGACAAAGGCTCCCTGGGCCCCGATGATATCAATTGCATCAAGGCTGACGGAACGATCCTGGGGAAACATAAACCCTCCTCGGAATTCCCCTTTCATCGGGCAATTTACAGGATCCGTCCCGATTTAAAGGCAATCATCCATGCGCACCCGCCGGCGTTAGTCTCATTCAGCATTGCGCATGTCATCCCGGATACCAATGTTATTCCGCAAGCCAAATATGTATGCGGACCCATTGGATATGCCAAATATGCGATCCCGGGAAGCGAAGAGCTGGGTGAAAAAATTGCTGCGGTCTTTGCCCGGAATTACAATGCAGTCATCATGGAAAACCATGGGACTGTAGTTGGGGGAACAGACATGAAGGATGTTTATCAGCGTTTCGAAACACTCGAGTTTTGCGCCAAAACGATTATCAATGCAAAAACAATCGGGAAGGTCAATTCGCTGAAAGATGAGCAGATCGACGCCTTTGAAGCACAAATCCCAAGACTTTTGCCCGAAATGGAGGTCGTGACTCACCCCAGCGACGAACGGGCCTGCCGTGAAGAGATCACCCGCATTGTTCGCCGTGCCTGCGACCAGGGGCTTATGATCAGCTCCTATGGCACCGTTTCTGTCCGCTGGCGCGGCAATGATTTTATGATTACCCCCACCAACGTTCTCCGGTGGAACATTATGCTGGAGGATATTGTGCAGATCAAGGACGGGAAACGGGAACCAGGGAAGATACCGAGCAGGGCCACCTGGTTACATCAGGAGATTTACAGACGCAATCCCCACATTAATTCGATCATCCTTACCCAATCACCATATTTAATGGCCTTTAGTGTTACTGGTCATAAGTTTGACGTGAGGACCATTCCCGAAAGCTGGATCTTCCTTCAGGATGTCCCAAATGTGCCGTTCGGAAGTCATTTCAAGGGCGTGGATGCGATTCTCGATCTGATCTCCAGGGATACCCCCGCCGTTATTGTTGAAAATGATTCCATTTTGATTACCGGCGACAAGTTGTTGCAGACTTTTGACCGTCTTGAAGTTGCTGAATTTAGCGCCAAATCGCTTACCATGGGTGTACCGATCGGAGAGCTTAAGCCAATCGGTGATGAAGAGATAGAAGCGCTCAGGAAGAAATTCCTGAGTTAAAAGTATCTCCATTTCAAAAATCTGTCAGGAATTATTTCTGCAAGTGTTATTTAAAACAATAATCTTGGTATATTCGTCTTTCAAATTTAAACGGCTAAAATCTATACGGTATGCGTTATGCAGGAATTTTGACATCAATCCTGATCACATTGGTGTTTTATGGCTGTCAGACAGGTCCAAAGCAAGGAGAGGTCACAAAAATTAATGCCTCAAACATCGATAAATTTTGTTTGCAGCATGATGTAGCGGTCACAAAAGATGGATTGCTGCTCAAAAATCCGTTGTCATCAATAACTTCTCAATTCAATGTGCGAAATTTTGAACTGACGGCAAAACTTAAAACCACAGAAGGGGCCGAGGGGATACTTATATTTGATGCCACTGACGCCGCAAGTACTGCCGATGGCTATGAAGTGAAGATCAACAACAGCGATTACCGGATTGGAAATCTCCAAAAAACAGGCAGCCTTGCCAAGGTCAGGAATAATTTTGTCAGAACCGCAACCGACAATCAATGGTTTACCCTTGGTGTAAGTGTTAAGGGAAATCATATTCAGGTAGTTGTCAATGACAAAATGGTCTGTGAATACGATGAGCCGGCCAATGTGGAACGTGCAGGCGATATTTCAGGACGGGTGCTTCGCGAAGGGCGCGTGGTAATCAGAAGATCGAATGGAAAGGGCGAATTACTGCTGCAGGAGATTAATATAAAGCCGCTTACGGCTGAACAAACCGGGCAAAATTACCCGGCTACTCGCGACAGCCTGACCAAAATAGTGGATCGGCTCAATGATCAGGAATTCCCCCTGATCGACTTCCATACTCACCTTAAGGGGGGGCTTACCATGGACCAGGCTTATACCCACGCTCATCAGATCGGATGCAATTATGGCGTTGCGGCAAACTGCGGATTGAAATTTCCGGTAACCAGCGATTCCACCTTAATTGCATACTTTAATGGCATCAGCAAAGAACCGGTATTCAAAGCGATGCAATGCGAAGGGCGTGAATGGGTGACCCTTTTCTCACCTCAGGCTGTCGCCCGTTTCGACTATATCTTTACCGATGCAATGACCTGGACAGACATGAAAGGTCGCCGCATGAGACTTTGGATACCTGAAGAGACCTTCATCGATGACGAACAAAAATTCATGGATATGCTGGTCTGCAAAATCGAAGCAATCCTTAGCCAGGAACCAGTTGATATCCATGCCAATCCAACTTATCTTCCGGCAAAATTAGCCCCTGATTACGACCGGCTCTGGACCGGTGAACGGATGGATCGGGTGATTAAAGTTCTGAAAGATAATGATGTCGCCCTGGAGATTAATGCACGTTTTAAGATTCCAAGCATCACCTTCATCAAACGCGCCAAAGCGGCCGGGGTGAAATTCTCATTCGGAACTAATAACGGATCAAACAATGATTTGGGAAGAATGGAATATTGCCTCAAAGCGATCAGAGAGGCTGGATTAACCGGGGCCGATATGTTTATTCCCAGACCTGCAAATGAGAAGAAAGTGATCAAATCAGGATTGCCATCTAAAATTACCGGATAATTTATTTTCGGTAATATCCTGGATGAATAGCGGGCAGAATAACTTTACATCTCAATCAAACTGTTATAACAGAAGATAATGAATTGAAAATATGTAATAATAACAATATAATATCGTAATTATTTGTTTCCTCATTTGACCTCCCCCAACCCCTCCTAGGAGGGGAGTAACTTACAGATTACTGGCCAAAAGTCTCCCCTGACCTCCCAAGGCCCCTCCAGAGGAGGGGATTAAAAGGAAGGTATTGTTCAGAATGGGGGAGATTCAGAGGGGTCCAAAAGGAGAAAATCAGAACTTTAAATAGTATATTTTATCTTTCAGATCACATATATTGAAGATGACCAATTGATAATTTTTTAATTCATTAATACAGGAAACTTGAATTTCCAGATAAACTCCAATAAAACAATCACCTAAAATCCCGGATATGTTTGATCAGCAGATTTATATTGTACGTAGAAACAGGCTTCGCGAAAAGTTGGGCAGTGGAGTGGTATTGATTCCTGGAAATACGGAATCACCTATGAACTATTCCGATAATAGTTATCACTTCAGGCAGGACAGCACTTTTCTTTACCTCTTCGGTCTGGACATACCCGGGTTATTCGGTGTAATTGATGCCGATTCAGGAAACGACACCATTTTTGGCGATGACATCACAATGGAAGATATCATCTGGATGGGGACAAAACCTTCGGTTAAAGATCTGGCCGCCTCTGTGGGAGTTTCAAATACCTCACCTGTAAAAGAGCTTTTCAGCAAAAGCGCTCAATTAAAGGACAAAGGGATCCGTTTTCAATTTCTCCCCCCGTACCGTGCCGAAAACAAACTCCTGCTTCAGGAGATAACCGGGATTCAGGCCTCCCTTCTCAAAGCCCATGCCTCCACAGAGCTGATCCGGTTCATGGTGGAATTGAGATCAGCAAAGGATCAATACGAGATAGCCGAGATTGAAAAAGCTTGTGAAACAGGTTATAAGATGCATGTCACAGCTATGAAGATGGCAAAACCGGGCATATTGGAACAGGAGATCGCAGGCACCATTGAAGGCATCGCACTTTCGGGAGGTTGTGGAACCTCATTCCCGACCATTCTTACTCAAAACGGGCAGACCCTGCACAATCACGATCACTCCTCTAAACTCGTAAAAGGGAGGATGATGATTGTGGATGCCGGAGCCGAATCCAATATGCATTATGCCTCCGATTTTACACGGACCATTCCCGTTGGTGGTGAGTTCACCCAAAAACAGCTTGACATATATAATATTGTACTTAAGGCGAATAATTGCGCCAGAGGGTTGATTAAACCCGGGGAAACCTATTTAAGCATTCATCTTAAAGTAGCTGAAGTTATTGCTTCGGGATTAAAAGAGCTCGATTTAATGAAAGGCGATATTCAGGAAGCTGTTGCCCATGGAGCTCATGCACTGTTTTTTCCGCATGGATTGGGACACATGATGGGCCTTGACGTACACGATATGGAAGATTATGGGCAGATTCATGTGGGCTATGATGATGAAATTCGCCCAATTGACCAGTTTGGGACCGCCTATCTTCGTTTTGGACGCCGCCTGCAAAAAGATTTTGTAATCACCAACGAGCCTGGAATATACTTTATCCCTGCTTTAATTGATCAGTGGGAAAGAGAAAAAACAAATAGCTCCTTTATTAACTTCAGCAAAGTTAAAGATTACCTCGATTTTGGGGGGATCAGACTTGAAGACGATATTCTGGTAACTAACAACGGAGCAAGAATTTTAGGTACCCGGATACCAATCACACCTCAGGAGATCGGGTTATTGCCGTTATAAGTAATTGTTAATGAATAATGTTCAATTTTGAATGTGATTACGAATTTATAATCTGTGATATGGAAAATTATAATTGCGACATTATTTCTTTTCTATTTCTAATATGTTTTGGGTGACCACCGATCTTTGTATAACGAGATAAGCATAAACCCCTATGAACGCAAGGAATGATTACTTTATTTTTGTGCTCTTTCCCTCAATATAGGTATTGAATTTCACTCCGTCCTGAGAAATTTCAAATTTGGTATCTACCGATTCATCATTCAACCGGATATAGGTCAATCTGAAAAGAGGCATATTGGGAATCTTGTCGCTCGTCAGGGCGATTGAATTATCGGAATAGGTAATCGAATAATTTATCGTATGACCCTCGTTGTCGAAATAAATGGCCCTTGACGGACTTCCGGAATAGTCAGGATAAATGATCATCAGATCTTCATGAATCACAGTCGGTTTATCCACGTTTGCAGGATATTCGGAGTGGCTTTTACGCATAAGAATTTTTTGATCCAGATCGGTTTTAAAACTGAAGGTTCCGCTCCCCTGTCCTGGTTTTCCACTCCCCTCTCCAGCCCAATTTCCGATTAACCAGTTCCATTTGTTCCAGGTTGAATTTGACTGAGCGAAACAGGCCACGATAAATACTGATAAAATTGCCGTAAAAAAGATTTTTTTAATCATTCTAGTTGAAAAATAAAGGATTTTAAATAAAAGTAACAATAATCAAAGATATAAAGTCTCAAAAATAACAGGAAAATGAACGAATATAGCCATGTTTCTGATATCTATTGAAACAAATTCATATTTTTGTAAATTCTAAAATACTTACCTTATGAGAAACAAAACATTATTAATTTATTTATTCTTGTCTGTAATGACAACTGGAATATTTATGGCCTGCAATAATATGACACAAAAACCAGAAGCGCCCGCAATTAGTGTGGCAGATATGGATCAAACGGTTAATCCGGGGAACGATTTTGACGCATATGCCAATGGCGGATGGAAAAAATTAAATCCGTTGCCTGCCGATCGCTCACGTTTTGGTTCATTTGACAAACTTGCAGAATTAGCTGAAAAACAATTAAATGTATTGGTTAAGGAGACTGCTTCACAGAAAAACGAAAAGGGAACCATCGCTGACAAAACTGCGACTCTCTTTAATCTTGGGATGGATTCACTTAAAATCAAACAACAAGGAATCCAACCATTGACACCTTATTTCCAGGATGTTGAAAAGATCAAATCAATGGATGATGTTGAAAATGAGATCGCCAAATTTCACAGATATGGCTTCTCCCCGTTATTCGAATTTTACGGGTCGACAGATGCAAAGAACAGCTCACTGGTGATTGCTCAGTTATCACAGGGTGGAATCGGGATGCCTGACCGGGATTATTACATCAATGATGATTCGCGTTCAAAGGATTTAAGAACCAAATATGTGACCTATATCGAGAAACTCCATATATTGTTGGGTGACGATGAAGCTACGGCAAAAAAATCGGCGCAGACCATTATGAGTCTTGAGACCCGCCTGGCTAAAGCCTCAATGACACGCCTCGAACAACGGGATCCGCACAAGACATACAATAAATTGAAGACCAAGGAGTTGATTGAACTATCCCCTTCATTCAACTGGAATCGTTATTTTGTTTCTCAGGGTGTTGGAGATCCGGGTGAAATCAATCTTAGTCAGCCCTTATTTATGAAGGAGGTAAGCGCCGTAATCAAAGAGGTTCCTGTTGAAGACTGGAAAGTCTACCTGCGTTGGAATCTGATAAACAGCACGGCATCCTATCTTTCGGATGATTTTGTCAATGCTAAATTTGATTTCTTTGGCAAAGCCATGTCAGGGGTGGAAAAGATGAGGCCAAGATGGAAAAGGGTACTTGGAGTAACCAGCGGCGCGCTCAGCGAAGCCATTGGTCAGCTTTATGTGGCCAAATACTTTCCCGCCGAAGCAAAAGAACGGATGGTTAAATTAGTTGAGAACCTGCGACTTTCATTGGGCGAACGGATCAAAAATCTCGAATGGATGGGTGCCGATACTAAAGTAAAAGCACTTGAAAAGCTTCATGCGATCAATGTAAAAATCGGATATCCAGACAAGTGGAAGGATTATTCAAAACTTGAAATAGCAGATGATTCATACGTTCAGAATATCATCCGCTCAAACGAATTTGAAACGGCCTTCAACTATTCCAAAATCAATAAACCGGTCGATAAAGCGCAGTGGCTGATGTCCCCCCAGACAGTGAATGCCTATTATGCGCCGGACATGAATGAAATCGTCTTCCCGGCAGCTATTCTGCAGCCACCTTTCTTCTTCCTGCACGGCGACGACGCAGTCAACTACGGAGCAATCGGTGTTGTTATCGGACACGAGCTGACCCACGGATTTGATGATCAGGGCCGCAAATATGACAAAGTCGGAAATCTTACCGAATGGTGGACACCCGAAGACTCTAAATTATTCGATGAAAAAACCAAGGTATTGGCCGACCAGTACAGCAGTTTTATTGTGCTTGATTCAATTCATGCCGACGGCAAACTAAGTCTGGGAGAAAACATCGCCGATTTCGGAGGATTAAACATCTCCTATCAGGCATTTAAACTGGCAAGCAAGGAAACCAGTTCAATCGACGGATTTACCCCTGATCAGCGCTTTTATCTCGCCTATGCGCATGTTTGGGCTGACAATATCAGGGATAAGGAGATTCTGCGCCGGACTAAAGAAGATCCGCACTCCTTGGGACGCTTCCGCGTAAAAGGACCGCTAAGAAATATTCCGGAATTTTATAATGCATTTAATATTAAACCGGGTCAGCCGATGTACCTCGAAGAGGCTAAACGGGCCAAAATCTGGTAATAAAAAACGGGAAGGATTTATTGTGGGATTTAATGTTGTAGTGGCAATCCCTTGTCTCTGCAATATTAAATCCCACAATTGTTACAAATCCGCATCGAATCCAATAAATTGGAAATTATTAAAGCCATTTGAGCAGGAATTTGAAATAAATTTACGATCTTTAAGTTCTGAATTAATTTCAATCATAAATCTTCCTGAATCATGCTCGAAAACCTGAAACATCAGGTCTATAAGGCCAGTTTAAAACTCGTGGAACAAGGCCTTGTCATTTACACCTGGGGTAATGTAAGTACAATAGATCGTCAGAGCGGTCTGGTGGTAATTAAACCATCCGGGGTTTCCTATGAGGAGATGATTCCTGCAGATATGGTCGTGATGGATCTGAATGGGAATATCGTTGAAGGGACACTTAAACCTTCAACGGATACTGACACCCATCTTGAATTGTATAAGAATTTTCCACACATTGGTGCAATACTTCATTCCCATTCTGAATATGCAACCTGCTGGGCTCAGGCAGGCAGAGGTATCCCCCCGCTGGGTATCACTCATGCCAATTTTTTTAACGGAGAGATCCCATGTACATTACCCCTGAGTATTGAGCAGGTTGAAAACAATCTCGAACTGGAAACAGGGAAGATGATCGTTTATACCTTTTTATCCCGCAATCTTGATCCTATGCGGATTCCCGGTGTGCTCGTTTACGGACATGGTCCCTTTTGCTGGGGAAAGGATGTGAGCAGCGCTTTCGACCATACGGTGGTTATCGAAAAAGTGGCCCGGATGGCTTACCGGACCTTGGCGCTAAACAAGGTGAATCCGGTTGAGAAAATACTGCTCGACCACCATTTTCTCAGTTAGTCAGAAACTCACCATCTCACCATCTTACCCTCTCGAACTCGCTGCATCACCCAGCTGCCTTCCTACGAATAATCTACCACCCCAGATATTTATCACCGTTCCATAAGGATTCGGGATCCAGGTTATTCTTCTCAATATCTTTAAAGTATCGGTAGGTACCAACTTTTAATTCAACTGTTGACGCTTCATCGCAAACGATCAGTCCATGAGGATGGAGCTGAAGAGCCGAAATTGTCCACATATGATTAATTCCCTCTTCGACAGCTTGCCGCACAGCCCGCGCTTTATTATGCCCGGTAACCAGAATAAGGACCTCGCGGGCATCCATAACCGTTCCCACTCCGACTGTAAGGGCGAACTTCGGAACTTTATTCACGTCATTATCAAAAAATCGACTGTTAACCAATATGGTATCCTGATTTAGCGCCTTGTCTCTGGTGCGCGAGGCGAGGCTTGATCCCGGTTCGTTAAATGCAATATGACCATCTTCGCCAATTCCGCCCATAAACAGATCAATTCCTCCGACGGCGTGAATTCTTGCCTCATAATCGGCACATTCATCCTTTAGGTTCACAGCATTTCCATCAAGAATATTGACATTCCCCGGAAGAATATCGATGTGGCTGAAAAAGTTATCCCACATAAATGTATAATAACTCTGCGGATGTTCCTTGGGAATGCCTACATATTCATCCATATTGAAGGTGACTACATTTCTAAAGGAAACCTTCCCCTGTTGGTAAAGACGGATCAATTCAGCGTAGGTGCCAAGCGGTGTGCTGCCCGTTGGAAGGCCAAGGACAAAAGGTTTTGCAGCCGATTTTTCCGATTCATTTATTCTCTGTGCAATATAGGACGCAGACCATTTTGCAACATTGGCTGCCTCAGACTGAACAATAAGACGCATATTTTTAATATTAATTAGGAAACCCCAAAATTGGTATATTTTTACAAATAAATCAAGTTAAATGCCATACTGGATTATCAATAAATAGTTATATCTTTAAGAAGTCTGAGAGCTAATTTACAAAACGACACAATCATGCTTACCCGTATAATTATCAGTACAATATCTATTTTCATTGTTGGATACATTCTGCCAGGTGTTGTTGTTTCATCCCCCTTTGCCGCATTCGTGGTCGCGGTCGTACTGGCGCTGCTTAATGCCATCGTACGACCCATCCTGATCATCCTGACGTTACCGGTAACTGTTGTAACACTTGGACTTTTCTTATTGGTCATTAATGGGTTTATCGTATTAATTGCCAACCATTTTATCCGTGGATTTTCAGTCTCCGGCTTATTTACTGCAATTGTTTTCAGTATATTAGTCTCCCTGATTAATTGGATCCTGGGTATCAACAGCTACAAGGAAAAAAGAAAATAATTCGGTTATTCCCCAGACGGTCAATATTTCTCCACTTTTCTGTGAACATTTAAAACGGTATCGTTACTTTTGCGGCCAACCATAAAAATTGCATGCAAATAGGTCATCTGGGTGAAATAGCCGGAGTATTTACCGCCATATGCTGGACTGCATCCGCCTTATCTTTCTCGCTCGCCACGCGCCGGGCTGGTTCCCTTGCAGTAAATATTGCCCGGTTGGTTCTTGCCATGGGAATGTTTCTGCTCTGGTCGAGAGTAATGCGCGGGTTATGGACACCTTCCGACGCTTCACCTGAAGCGTGGAAATGGTTATCGGTCTCAGGGCTGGTTGGTTTCGTGGCAGGCGATTATTGCCTGTTCAAATCATACGCTTATCAATCGGCAAAGTTATCGATGCTCATCATGTCCCTGGCCCCTCCTGCAGCAGCATTGGCCGGCGCGATGATCCTGCATGAAAGACTCACCCTGCTGAACGGATTGGGAATGATACTGGTCTTATCCGGAATTGCAATCGTAATATTAAAGCGCCCCGAATCCGAGACCAATAAGTCCCGTTTAAATTATCCGGTAAAGGGATTACTCCTAGCCCTGGGAGGGGCAATTGGTCAGGGCGTAGGCGCTGTATTCTCAAAACTGGGAATGGGAAACTACGACCCTTTTGCCTCTTCTCAGATACGAGTAATCACCGGGATATTGGGATTTATTGTAATCATTACCCTGGCAAAGGAATGGCGTTCGGTTGGATTCTCGTTAAAAAACAACAAAGCAATCACACCACTGATAATCGGCTCCTTCTTCGGGCCCTTTCTCGGAGTCTCATTAAGCCTGTTTGCCTTTCAATATACCACAGTTGGAATTGCCTCAACATTGATTGCAACGGTTCCGGTCTTTATCTTAATCCCTTCTGTTTTGATCTTTGGGGAGAAACTAAACTGGAAAGAGATTGCCGGTGCATTTCTGGCCGTTTCCGGCATGGCCGTATTCTTTCTTTAGTACGCAATAGAATATACTAATGATCAGCCCTTATCGCATTCACATTTCACATGTTTATACCAAACTTCTTAATAATGGTATTTTTCAGGTTTTGTTTTCAAAATAAATGTAATTTTACAGGTTTTTAAGAACAGGAGAAATTAGTCAGCGATTAGCATGACAACCAGAATCAGGTAAAAATCACCTGCCTTTGGCTTGACTTTTGTTACATCATTTTATGTTTTTGTTTTTTTAACAGATTAAAAGATATCGTATGGCAGGTACTGAACTTTTCGGAGATGAAGAACGAAAAGAGGTTATGGACGTACTCGAAACGGGAGTATTGTTTCGATACGGACATGATTCGCAACGTAATGGAATTTGGAAAGCAAAGACTTTCGAGCAGGAATTCAGCGCTTATCTGGGAGCTAAGCACACCCATTTCTGTGCAAGCGGAACGGCAGCCGATTCGCTATCGCTGGCTTGCTGTGGCATAGGTTATGGAGATGAAGTCATTGTACCCCCATATACTTTTATCGCACCCATAGAGGCAGTTTTGCTGGCCGGGGCAATCCCTGTGTTTGCAGAGATCGACGACACCTTGTGTTTGAGTCCAGAAGGGATTGAAAAGGCAATTACTCCCCGCACAAAAGCAGTCTTAATCGTTCAGGTTTTTGGATCCATGGGGAGAATGGATGAGATCCTCGCTGTTTGCCAAAAGCATAATCTGGTGCTCATAGAAGATGCAGCTCCTGCTTTGGGAGGAAGTTATAAAGGAAAAATGCTTGGAAATTTTGGGAAGATCTCAGCCTTCTCATTTGACTATTATAAAATCATCACCGCAGGTGAAGGGGGAGCAATTGCGACCAACGATGATGAATTATACGACAGGGCTCATAAGTATTCCGATCATGGTCACGATCATATCGGAAATGCCCGGGGCGCTGAACAACATCCGATACTCGGATATAATTTCCGCGGATCGGAGCTTGGCGCTGCGGTAGTGCTGGCCCAGCTGCGCAAATTGCCTTTTATGATAGAGAAGCAAAAAGCTAATCAACAGGCGCTTAAGCAGGTCCTGGAAGAGTTCCCTGAGATTACGCTAAGAAATGTTCCGGACCTCAAAGGTGATTCCGCAACTTTTCTTTCATTCTTTCTCCCCGATCCCGATAAAGCGATAAAAGTATTTGATGAATTTCAGAAAGAAGAGCTTAGCGCATCGTATTGGTACCGGAATAATTTCCACTACCACCGTCAATGGGGCCATTTGAAAGAGTTAAAATCAATTTTCAATCTTCCCGTAATGAAGATGAATAATGTACCAGATTATAAAAACCTGGAGGTTCCGCAGTCGGATGCAATTATGCAGCGACTCATGATGACCCAGATTATGGTTAACTGGAACGAAGAGGAGTTAAACACACTGGCCTCCAAAATGAGGTCAGCCATTAAAAAAGCACTAATATAATACAGTTATGTTCAGGAATTTAAAACCAGTCGGACGAATTTTATACGGTCGGAATAGTTTTGACCAACTCGGGGATATCCTCGGCGAATTGCGCATTGAAAATGATTCATATGTTCTTTTCCTTGTGGATAAATATTTTGAAGGGAAAGATTTCCTTAACCGGATTCCAGCTCAGCCTCAGGATATTCTCAAATTGATTGATACCATTGATGAGCCAAAAACAAAAACGGTTGATCAAATGGTTGCCGAAATAAAGGGGCTAAACAAAGGTCTCCCGGTTTCGGTGGTTGGAATCGGCGGGGGAACTGTAATGGATTATGCCAAGGCAATCCGTTTAATGTTTACCAATGAAGGATCTTCTGTACAATATCAGGGACTCGATTTCATTAAGAATAAGGGAATCCATTGCACGGTAATCCCCACCATCTCTGGAACAGGGGCAGAAGTTTCAATGACGACTGTTCTCACAGGTCCGGTAAAGAAGCTTGGAATCAAAGGAAACTTTACCGCTGCCGATCAGTTGGTGCTTGATCCCGAATTGATCAAAACAGTTCCAGAACCGATCAGATTCTATACTGCCATGGATTGTTATATCCATAATATTGAAGCGCTGAATGGTCACCGAAAAACGGTTATGGGTGATTCATTAGGAATGGAGTCACTTCGTATTTTCAGGGACATCTATTTAGGGAACGACAGCCGTTCGCCCGAAAATGAAGAAAAACTAATGATCGCATCCTATCTCGGCGGACTTTCCCTCACCTATTCTGAAGTTGGGGCATGCCACGCTATTTCATACGGACTTGCCACGGTAACAGACATTCATCATGGTGTCGGCAATTGTGTTGTCTTTAATCAGTTGGAAGAGTTCTATCCCGAAGCGGTAAAAGAATTCAGGGAGATGATGCGTATTAACAACATTGATATTCCTCATGGCGTTACTGCCGGATGTACACCCGAAGAGATTGACAAGATGATCGATGTTTCACTCACCCTGATCTTTATGTGGCAGCATGTCTGCGGTCCTGAGTGGGAAAAGATTATCACCCGGGAAAAACTCCGCGGACTGTTTATGAAAATGTAATACAATCAGGATGACGAAAATAATTAAAGTAGGAAATATTGAATGTGGTTCGGAAAAGTTGTTCCTGATTGCAGGCCCTTGCGTGGTTGAAGACGAAAAGACAATGATGGATACGGCCGAATTTCTGGTTGGGTTGTCAGAAAAACTTGATCTCCCCCTTATCTTTAAATCCTCATTTCAGAAGGATAACCGCAGTTCAGCAGACTTTTATTCCGGACCAGGTATTCACGAAGGTCTTGCGATTCTTCAAAAAATTAAGGACCAGTTCAATGTTCCGTTAATCACCGATATTCATTACCCCGATCAGATTGCAGCTGCCGCAGAAGTTGTTGATGTAATTCAGATTCCGGCATACCTTGTCATGCAAACCACATTGGTTGTTGAGGCGGCTAAAACAGGCAAAGTACTCAATCTCAAACATGCCCAGTACCTCTCCCCCGAGAATATGATCAAACCGGTCAAAAAAGCAGAACAGGCCGGAAATTACAATATCATGGTCACTGAACGTGGTTATGCATTTGGGTATAATGATCTTATCGTTGATCCACGAAGTTTTTACCATTTAAGGAATACCGGTTATCCGGTGATATTCGATGTTACCCACTCCATACGTAAATATGGAATTCCAAGTTCAGATCCCCGAGGAGGTTCACGGGAGTTTATCCCAACCCTGGCACGCGCCGGAGTCGCAGCAGGAATCGACGGATTATTTCTGGAGGTTCATCCTGATCCATCCCGGGCCTTATGCGACGCAGCCAGTCAAATGTGTATCGCAGATGTTACCGAATTCCTCAAACCACTGATCGACATTCATAATATTGAAGTTAAATACAGATCTAAAAATTAAAACTAATAATTTATGGAATTTTTTCTTGACTCGGCTAACCTTGCTGAAATTGAAGAAGCCCTGAAACTGGGGATCATTGATGGTGTAACAACTACACCAACCTTTATGCACAAAAACGGGATTACCGATATTGATGGGGCAATCGTCAAATTATCGAAGATGGTCCCTGTGCTGATGATTGAAGCTTTAGGCGAAACCTCAGAACAAATTGTTGCCGAAGCCCATCGTTTATTAAACCTTGGATTGGACAAGAAAAGAACCGTATTCAAAATTCCGGTCAATTTTGAAGGGGTTAAAGCCTGCAAAAAACTCCATGATGAGGGATTTTTAATCAATCTTCACCTGGTTTACAATATTCAGCAAGCCTACATGGCCTTAACGGCCGGCGCAAATTACGTTTGCGTATTGGTAGGGCGGATGCAGGATCAGGGTCATGATGCCCTTGGTTTGGTCAAACAAATTGTCGGAGTTATCAAGGAGTACAATTACGATTGTAAGGTAATGTTTTCATCGGTCAGGTATCCCGAGCATATCAAGGATGCACTAACCCTTGGCGCACATAACATTACCCTCCCCTGGAGCATCATGAAAAAACTGGCGGACAATCATCTGACCAAATTGGGCACCGATCAGTTCTTTCAGCATACCCGTCTGATGACAATTCAGGTTAAGAGTGTTATTTCAGAAGCAAATCCGATCGTTGATACCGACTGTAAAGTATTGGATGCACTCCTGAAAATGACAGATTCAGGAATGGGAGCCGTTTCTGTAGTCACTAAGGATGGTCAGCTTACAGGCATCTTCACCGACGGAGACCTCCGTCGCCAGATGCGCAAACTGGGAGACCATATTAATACCGCCTCAGTGGGAGAATGTATGACTGCAAACCCAATTTCAATTGAAGGTGACTCCTTTTTGCAAAAAGCAGCAGACATCTTTAATGCCAACCAGGTTGATAATATCATTGTGACCGAAAACGGGCTTCCCATCGGAATGCTTGACATTCAGGATATGGTTAAACTGGATTTATTAAATTGATATCGGGAATTCACAACCAATAAACAGCCCGGAAAACTCGTAAGCGGAGTTTCGAAGAGCAGGCGCAAAGGAGTGCAGAGTTAATGAATAAATTTTAAATACTCTGCGGTTCTCTGCGCCTTTTGTTTGCAGCAATACTTGAAAATCGCCAATTTTAAACTCATTACCTTCCATCTTTAAAAACCAAAATCATGGATTTTAAATCACTGGTATTGAACCGTCAAAGTGACCGGAGTTATCTCGACAAACCGGTAGAAGCTGAAAAACTTGCCCGGATTCTCGAATGCGCACGATTGGCGCCTTCTGCCTGTAATGCCCAGCCGTGGCATATTATTGTGGTCGACAATGCGGAGATAAGAACTAAAATTGCTGATGCCACCTCCGAAAGGATTCTCGGAATGAATCATTTCACCAAACAGGCACCGCTTCTGCTGGTTCTGATAGAGGAAGATGCCAATATGACTTCCAGCTTTGGAGGCTGGATAAAAAGGAGACACTATCCGCTGATGGATCTTGGGATTCTCGCGGGGCATATCTGCCTGGCTTCAGCTGCCGAAGGACTTGGAAGCTGTATGATTGGCTGGTTCGATGAAGCCAAGGTAAAGAGCGCTTGCGCCATACCTGCCTCCAAAAGGGTTCAGCTCATTATTTCCCTGGGCTATTCCGATGCGCAAACCCGTACAAAAATCCGGAAGCCACTCGAGAAAATCGTATCCTATAATGGGTATAGCGCTGTGGGATGATAGTATTGTGATTATCGATATCAAAAGAGTAAAAAAGATTGTAATTATTTTAGTTAATGGTTGTCCAGGGAAACCCAGACAGGGTTTACAGGTTTTTATTAAGTGATGGACAGCAAAATCTTTTTAAATGAAGTAGTCCTGGTTGAGAAATCACCAACCGAAATGAAAATATCACCATGGTCTATTCCATTTGGCCATTAAAAATCAAATTATTGTAAAATGAATAACCTTTCAAAGAAATACGGCCTCACTGACAGGGATATTCAAACCAGAAACAATATACTTCACAAATACCCGGAGGTTTTGCTCGTGCACATTTTTGGAAGCCGTGCCAAAGGGACCAGTAAACCGGGAAGCGATATTGATTTGTCCATCATGAACATGGGAGCTAACAGCAATATTTTGCATAATCTAAAAAATGAATTTGAGGAGAGTTCTTTACCATATAAGGTTGATCTGGTAGATTTTCACACGTTGACCAATCCGGATTTTGCTGAGCATATTAAAAGGGTGGGTGCAATTTTTTATCAACGTGAAGATGGCAATTACTCCATCGATACAGAGCAATAATCCTTCTTTTGTACCATCGGGGGTAATTTAAATTTCACCCTTCCCTGGTTTTGAAGAAAGCGAAGAGCAATTGAATGAAAAAGAAGAATTCTATTTACTCTGTCCGAATATCGTCAATGTTTAAAGACCTCTTCAATCACCTTCCCGGTCACGGCCGAGGGGGGAGCAATTCCCAGGAATGCTGCAATGGTTGGTACAATATCGGTGGCATCGGTTCGCTGCATGGTAGTCCCTTTCTTTATGCCGGCGCCATACCAGATTAGGGGAACCTGACTGCTTTCTGTATAATCGAGCGGATTAAATTTATCTTTAGGCTGCCACCCATCCTCATATTTGATCAGTACATCACCCGAGCGCTTGATGTGAAAATTATTCTGAAACGATTCAAGTTCGCCGCCGGGAAAATTATTCGCCTCCAACTCAGATGCTGCCCTGGCATGGGCGATTCCCCCGAACTGATTCAGAAACGATGCTGCAGCAAGTTGAATCTCATGAAGATTAATCTTCTTCTTTTCAATCAGCTCATGATCCAGATAAATCATCTGACTGGCAAACAACTCAATCCAATTAGCTTCCCCATATTTAATATTGAGATACGATTTTAGCAAGGCAATGGCGCTCTCGGGATTGAAAATCCCCGCTGTCAGACGATACTTTTCCTTGAGGTAATCTGCAGGATATGAAGTACTGGTCAGACCGGTAAGGTAAACCAAAACATTCTCAGTTCCGTAACCCGATTCGACGTATTTAAGCAATTCAGCGATATCCTTGTCCAGACGAATATAAGTGTCCTCCATTTCAACGGAAAAAGCTCCGAAGGAATAACGTTCATAATCCATTGAAGAGAAAACAAGCGTCAGGAGATCGGGTGTGAGGTTATACCCAAGTTGTTCTTTGGGAATCATCTGAAGGGCAAAATCCTTTACCACGGTGTTCCCCCAGGGGGTTGTTTTAAGGAATTTATAGCTTCCGCCCGATTCACTCCTGAGTTTCCCCAGATCATAAGGAAAGGTTTTATATTTTCCAAGAAAACCGTTTTCCGCGGTATTTTCTCCGGAATAGCTCTCAGAATAGGAGTTTTTATCCATTAATGTTTCCCATTTCAGTCCCAGGTAATTGTCGGCAACTTTATATCCGTTATAATCAAAAGCCCATTTTGGAAATGTTTCGACATAATAAGAACTTGAAATCATTTTTCCGGAGCTATTATCAAGCCAATAAGCCCCATTCGCTGCATGACCCGCAGCAAGTATCGCTGAAACATCATTGAGGGCAATACTGAACACCTTTGCTTTCCCCCTGGTAACCAGTTTTAACCGGTCTCCCAGTGTCGGAGTCATCAGCCATTTGGCCGATCGGGCCCCTTCATCCGAGTCGCTCCCAACGGTAGTATAATAATCGTCTTTTACCGCATTCACCTCTTGATTCTTCAGCCGGTCGATCCAGCTATCGTTGATGATGCCATGATGAGATGGAGTAGTCCCTGTAGAGAGGGTCGCCATATTTACCGATGGGCGCTGTATCAAATTATTATAATGATGATTCGCACAGATAAAGCCAGCCCTGTACAATCGCTGAAATCCTCCGTCCCCAAATCTGCCCCAAAAACGTTCGATATAATCGGGATTAAAATCTTCGATCACTATGCCAAGAACCAGGCGGGGTGTATTGGATGATAAGGTAGTATGCCCCTGCGCCAGAACCCACAATGGAAAGATGAATCCGAAGAGGAGCGTAAAAAACTTTTTAAACATTCGTGATAATTTTGGCTTTATAAATTTATTTGATTCAATTTCTTAACTACCAACTCTGAAAAGGTTGGATGGCCAGACGGGAATTAAAATATCTCAGATCACCGGTGACCTCCTCCCCGATCCAGGCAGGTATTTCAAAAGGTTCATCTTCGGTTTTCAATTCAATCTCCGCGATGATTAACCCTTTATTCTCCCCCTCAAATTCGTCAACTTCCCATGTTTTATCCTGAAATAAAACCTTTGTCCGGTACTTTTCAATCACAGGGGTGGCGCTTAATTTAAGCAGTTCATAGGCGTCCGCGGCAGGTATCGGATATTCAAACTCGGTGCGGCTAATTCCGGAGGATTCTCCCTTTATCGTCAGAACCCCTTCTTCTCCGGCTATTCGCACGCGAACTGTTCGTATACCGTCAGCGACAAGATAACCCTGCGCATAATGAACAGGTGTCCCCAGTCCGCGCCAATGTTCATTGTGGACTAAAAACTTACGCTCAATCTCTACCCCCATAGCCAATTAATTTACAGCGATTTAAAATCAATTTCCATAAATTTTGAAACTTCTTTCTTCCATCGGGTTTCTACAAAAGCAATATGATCCGGATGATTGCTATACGAATCATACTCAGTTTTCCCTGCAAAAACCATGGAGAATCCATAGGAAAAGTCGTTCTTCAGACTTACCTGATTTAATACCTGAAAATTATTGACTCCCGGGATCCGGCTAAGAATCTCATGACCATCTTTTAAGAATTTCCGGGTTAATTCCGATCCCTTTTCATGATTCAAATTGAAAATAACCATATGCCGGATCTCCCGTTCTTTGAGCAAACAGAGGCTCCTTTCCGTTACTGAATCCTTCCTTGCACTTGCAAATAAGGGGGTTGCCAGAAAAGAAATCAGTGTACCCTTTCCTAAACGTCCAAAAAACTTTCGCCTTTCCATAATTGAAAATTTAATCTGATAAAACTATTCAAATTTTCGGTACAAAAAAAGGGATTGATCAATGGCATGTTTTATAAACTGAGGTAGTCCTATAAAATAAGGTTTAAAGAAAAGGCCTTCAATGATTTGATATAGTACATATCAGACAGATATGTATGAGATTAGTCTTGAAGGGATTGAAGGAGGTCAAATGAAGAAATAAAAATTTTACGATATTATATTGTTTTCTTATATAACTTGATATTTCGCGCAAAGAACCCGGGAGCTGAGCAACTCGAACCTCAAAACAGAGAACTTAAAAAAATCACGTGAGATGCTAAAGCGCTAATAAATGGAACTTTGGGGCTTGGTGTCTTGTCGAGAGAAAAAAGAGTTTTATAGGAATCACAAAGCAGTATTTTGCGACTTTATACTTTTACTATTAGTTAATCTCAAAATTCAAAAGGGTTTAGAGTTTCATTTTTTTGTATTTTTACTTCAAAATATTTATGATGATATAGCCATGATTGAGAAATCACCAACTGAAATGAATACATCATCATGGCTATTCCATTTGGCCGCCAAAAAACAAATTAGATACAAATGAATCCGTTCAAAGAAGTATGCGTTGAATCCTATATGGAAACCATTGCCGCAGTAGCAGGCGGAGCTACCCGCATCGAGCTCTGTGAGAATCTATCCGTTGGCGGGACTACCCCTTCGTACGGAACCATAAAGCAGGTTACTGAAAAACTTGGTGTTCCGGTAATGGTGATGATCAGGCCCCGCGGCGGTGATTTCTGCTACTCGGACGCGGAATATGAGATTATGGAATACGATATTCAGATATGCCGGAAGCTAAATGTTACGGGGGTTGTCTTTGGTTTGCTAAATCAGGACCGTACCATCGATCTGGAAAGAACAGCCAGACTTGTTCATCTGGCTCAACCCCTGCAGGTCACATTTCACAAGGCTATTGATGAAACAAATGACTTACCGCTCGCTGTCAGTCAATTGAAAGCAATTGGGGTAAACCGGATTCTGACTTCCGGAGGAGAGCCTACAGCCATTGAGGGGTGCAAGGTATTGAATGAAATGATTAAAGTTGCGGATAATCAGCTGAAGATAATCGTAGCGGGAAAGGTTACCTGGGAGAATTTTGATGAGATCAAAAAACTAATTCCAACTACTGATTATCATGGACGGAGGTTGGTTAAATTTTGATGGCCTCAGGTATCTTAAAACTTCCCATATTTTCAAGAGTCTGCTTACACGCGAATAAATTCAGGTTACCTGATTGTTTTTAGATTCTTTATCCTCGCAGAACCCACATATTGTTTATTCATCCTTTTTCGGGAACTCCTGTTTATCAGACTTTCACCACAATATCATGATCTTTTAGGGCAAGCTTTCGCAGGGTCGGGGAATTCCAGGCTGTTACCGATACAATGATCAGGGTCATCACCCCTCCAAAAACCACCGAGGGAATCAGGCCCATAAAACGGGCGGCAACCCCCGATTCGAATGCCCCCAATTCATTGGATGACCCGATAAATATGCTGTTTACAGCCGCTACGCGACCTTTCATTTGGTCTGTTGTAAATAACTGTAGAATACTGGAGCGGATAATAACGCTCACATTATCAAATACACCGCTCATAAACAGGCAAAAAGCAGAGAGCAGAAAGCTTTTGGAAAAGGCAAAAACGATCATGCACACGCCGAATCCAAAGACGCTGTAGAGCATCTGAGCCCCTGAGCGCGAGACCGGCGGCCTGAAGGTGAGTATAACAGACATCAGTATTGCCCCGATAGCCGGACAGGCCCTTAGAAATCCAAGTCCCTCGGGACCAACCTTCAGAATATCGGATGCAAAAACAGGAAGCATTGCCACTGCGCCGCCAAAAAAAACAGCAAACATATCGAGGGCAAATGCATTCAATAATACTTTCCGTTGGAACACATAAAAAATCCCCTCCTTAATCCGTTCGAAAATCCCTTCCGCAGCTCCCTGGACCTGGGTAACCCTACCGGGACTCTTAATGAATAAAAGGATAGATATTCCAACAAAATAGAACAAAAAAACAAGGGAATATGCCGGAATGATTCCGAAAAAGCCATAGACTAACCCTCCGATTGCTGGTCCTGTAACCGCGGAAATATGCCATGCCGTACTGCTCCATGTCGATGCTGCAGTCAGGTCTTCACGCGGTACAAGCTGACCAATCAACGCCGTATTGGCCGGATTTATTATTCCCCGCACCAGGCCCGTGATAAAAATTGTCACAAAGATTGGGGTTACTCCCCACAAATGCTGAATATTTAACGACGGTATACTGTAAACAATAAGGATAAGCGAGCCAATCAGAAGGAGAAAAGTTGTGTAAAATATAATCTTCTTCCGGTCCCATATATCGACAAAGTGTCCTGCGAAGAGGGCGATCCCAACCTGGGGGATCACCTCTGTCAAGCCGATTAATCCGAGGGAAAGGACATCTTTGGTAATCGTATATAACTGCCAGCCGACAATAACCGATTGCATTAAGGTGGCAAGGGAGATTAAAAACCGGTAAGATAAAAAGAGGCTGAAGCTTTTATTGCGGACAACCACAAAAGCATCGCCTGAGAAAAATTTCTTCATTATGAATCGGAATTTTATTTTGCGGTATGATTATCAAGGAATAATTCAGCTATTTCCGGCAGTGAAGTGTTTTCAAATGACCCGATCAGAGAATCGGCCGCCGAAAGTTCCCGAACATCCACGCTGTCTGTTTGAACCGCGATGCAAAACATCCCGGCCTTTTTGGCTGCAGATAAGCCATTCGGGGAATCTTCGAAAACGATACAATTAGCAGGTGAAACACCTAATTTCCGGGCAGCCAGCAGGTAAACGTCAGGAAACGGCTTGCTCCTTCCTGCTTCAGCGGTGGTGACAACGACATCAAAAAAGGGTAAGATTTCGCACCTCTCAAGGAGGATTGCCGCCAACGCGGGAGATGAAGAGGTGGCCACACCCAGTTTCAAACCGGACTCTTTTATAGCCCTTATCAGATTCAACACCCCCTCATTCAGGTTTAAATCGTTGAGTTGCTCAAAATATTCGCATCGGAAAGCATCATCAAACCGAAGAAGCTCGCTGACAGAACCGGGCAGATCAAACCTCGTTTTTAGGTCCTGATACATATAATCCCCGGCAACTCCCAGATAACTTCGATGTATTTCTGCCGAAACGGAGATTCCAAGTTTATCAAAAAGTTTCTTCTCAATGTCTATATGAATGGGTTCGCTATCAATAAGTACGCCATCCATATCGAAGATTACGGCTTCGGGTTTTCTCATAAATCAACTGAACTATTAATTTTATATAAATCCTTATTTTTATAACGGCCAAATTAGCACAATAGTTCTGAACTTTTTCCATTAAATTATAACTTTGATCAGGAAAATTCGTATTATCACATCGTCATATTCCAAATTAGGCTATAGATTGAAAATAAAATTATATAAATACCGGTTTCTTGCCAGCCTGATACTAGTAGTCTCCTGTCTTATTGCCTCCGCTTATGGTGCAATTCCCTGCGGATTAGATCATTCATTGCCTGATAATTCGGATAAAATCTATCCTGCTCCATTAAATTCCAACCCGAATGATAGTCTTTCATCACCCGATAAGGGGGAAAATAATTTTATCAGGAGCAGATTTGTACAATTAAAGACCACCGGTTTTCGCCGCGATACGATTCGAAAATCTTCGGATAAAAATATTGAGCTCTTAAACAAAAACGGCTTAACTACTTTAAAAAGCAAGGGGGAGAATAACTTCCTTGCGAGAAATTTTTTCTCCATTATCATCAAAGGTGATCAGCCTTCAAAAGGGCAGATGGCCGTAAACAGTACGCTCTATTTTACCCCCTTTGCCGGAAAAAAAATCGGGAATATCCGGATTCAGCAGTTAGGTGTGTTTGGACCTACGTTACTCGACACGGTAAGGCAACCTTCCGGCTGGCTGGAAAAAATGGGGAATGCCATGCACATAAAGACAACGGAACGAAAACTCCGGGGTCAGCTGCTGTTTGATTCAGGAGAACAGGTAAACCCGCAACTTATGGCAGAAAACGAGAAGTTCATCCGGGATCTCCCTTACATCGAGGATGTTGCAATTGTTCTCTCCCCTTCTCCATTTGATGAAAGTCAAGTTGATGTTCTGGTGATTATCAAAGAACGTCTGGAATATGGAATTAGCGGAGATCTGAATGCAACCTCCACCGACTGGGAAATCACCAATCAAAATATGTTTGGAATTGGCCACCAGCTTTCTGCCATGGTTGAAAATACGCCCACTCAAATTCCAAAATGGGGAGGAAGATTCAGATACCAGATCAGTGACCTTGACGGCAAGTTTATCAGAACCGGAATTGGCTATACGGATGACTATCATAAAAAAGGGTGGAATACATTTGTGGAGAAGCGGTATATAGAATCAAAAAAGGACTGGGCCGGAGGAATTTCACTCGACAGGGCCTATTCCGACTATTTTCAGACCCCCTATGCTTATACAATGCTGGATACTGCAGTATCTTATCTCAATACTGATCTGTGGTACGGGCAGCGATTTAAAAATGAAAACAGTAACTCAACTGCCGGCAATGTCATCCTCGCCGGACGTTATTTTCATCAAAATTATTATCATAACGAGTATACTCAGTTTCCAAACACCGTTTTCCGAAATCATAATTTCATCCTCGGCGCTATCGGCCTGAGCAAACGGGAATTGTTCAAGAATAATCAAGTCTACGGCTATGGAATTACCGAGGATATCCCATATGGTCATTATGCTGAACTGGCTGCAGGTATTGACGTTGAATCTACAAGAACAAGACCCTATTTTCACTTTAATTATTCACAGGCCAATATTTTTGATGGTGGCGCTTACTTCAAATGGCAGGTGGGATTAGGGGGTTTCCTGAACAATTCCCGGGTGCAGCAGGGGGCAATTCTGCTTAGCACAAACTATTTTTCAAACTTTCTCTATATTAACAGGCATCCTTACCGGTTATTTGTCAATATGGAACTATTAAGCGGAATCAACCGCTTTCAGGAGGAATACCTGATGATCAACCGGAAATTTGGTGTACGTGACTATTTCTCTCTTGATACCAAGGGGACGAAGCGGCTAAAAATAAATGTTGAAACTGTCCGCTTTTGGGGATGGGAAAAAGCGGGGTTCAGGGTAGCGCATTACTTTTTTGCAGATGCAGCCTGTCTTTCAACCGATTTTAGTAAAATCCTGGATGATCAGTTCATTGGAGGAATCGGTGCAGGGATTCGGATTCATAATGAATCGCTGGTATTTAATGTCCTTGAAATCAGGCTTAGCTGGATTCCGATCGCACCCCACAACATCACTCCCGCCATTTTCAATATTTTCGGACAGCCCAAGGCCCGGTTTGATGATTTTCTGGGGGGCAAACCACAGGAAATACCTTATAAATAATGGTTAATGAAGAATGGTTAATGAATTACCCTACTGAGCTTTTTTTGATAATCACCGCCTGTTTATGGGTTCCCCGGAACAATTCAAAACAACGGTAACTGCAAGCCAGTGCACCATTGAAAAGGTCGATTTTCTTTGCCGGTTTCAATCCGACACTCTTTAATCCGTCGATTGAACTGGAAATAATCCAGGCTTCAAAACCTGCGTATCTGTTTTTCAGGGTATTCCCGATCGAAGCATATAATTCAGAGATCGACTGAGGTTTCATTCTTTCCCCGTACGGGGGATTCGTGATTATAATTCCCTCCGATGCAATTGGCTTCAGATCATTGAAATCCTCGACATGAAGTTCGATTATTTTGGACAGGCTTGCGCTCTTGACATTCGCTTTTGCAATGGCTATATCCTTGATAGAGATATCGGATCCGTAAATTTTACATTGGGTCTCTTTTTCGTACTCGCCGTTGCAGATTTCAGAAAAGAGCGTTTCATTGAAATCGGGCCATTGTTCAAAGCCAAAAGACTTGCGATACATTCCGGGGGGAATTCCCTTTGCAATCAATGCTGCCTCAATCAGTAAGGTTGCCGATCCGCACATCGGATCCATGAAATCCTTTTCCCCATGCCAGCCGGTCAGAAGGATCATCCCGGCTGCAAGCACCTCATTCAGAGGTGCATCTCCCTGACCTATCCGATAGCCTCTTTTATGGAGCGACTCACCGGAACTGTCGAGTGAAAGGATACAACGATTGCCCATAAGGTAAACATTGATCCGGACATCCGGATTTTCAGGATTTACCGAGGGGCGTTTACCCGTTTCTTCACGAAATTGGTCAACAATTGCGTCCTTTACTTTCAGGGAGGCGTACATCGTGTTGACAAACATCTCGGACTGAACGGTGCTGTCGATTGCAAATGATTTTCCCAGAGCCAGGTATTTGCTCCACTGAATTTTCTTTGTCTGATCATAGAGTTCATCCCGTTTGCCGACTTCAAACTCTGCAATAGGCTTGAGAATTTTCAAGGCGGTACGGAGATGGAAATTAGCCTTATACATCAGGGCCTGATCACCCATAAATGAGACTGCACGTCTTTCGACAGATACCGATTCTGCCCCTAATGCCCGGATTTCATCGGCCAGCACATCTTCGAGCCCGGCAAAGGTTTTGGCAACTATTTTAAACTTGTTCACAGATACTACTTTTACTTTATTGATTACAAACAACTTTAGTCGTTGTCGTGCAAACAGACATTTATGACCCCATCAATCTGCAACGACAAAAGTAGTTCTTTATACGGATTAAAATAACGGGTTATATTCCTCCCCCATTAAAAAAATCGGCATTCCGTGTCTTGGTCTGAACAACCCTGGAGTTTGGCGGGAGGTCACTGGTAACCCAGATATTACCTCCGATGACCGAATCGTGTCCGATGGTTATCCTTCCCAGGATTGTTGCATTTGAATAGATTATCACATTATCCTCCACGATAGGATGCCGCGGAATACCCTTTACCGGATTCCCGCTCTCATCCAGCGGGAAGCTCTTGGCGCCAAGAGTAACCCCCTGAAAGAGTTTCACATTATTTCCGATGATACTGGTAGATCCGATTACCACACCAGTTCCATGATCTATGGTAAAACTATCGCCGATAACAGCTTCCGGATTTATATCGATCCCGGTTTCCGAATGAGCCATCTCAGTGATAATGCGGGGAATCAGCGGAACTCCAAGTTTAAAAAGGCTGTGGGCTATCCGGTAACTCGAAATTGCCCGGATAGCGGGATAGCAAAAAATGACCTCTCCTACGCTATTTGCGGCCGGATCACCGAGATAAGCGGCATTAACATCGGTAATTAAAGTTCGCCGCAGTTCGGAGAGTCCATTGACAAATTCGAGGGCAATTTTTTCGGCCTTTGCCCTTTTCCCTGCAAGATCGCGATCGGACTCACCCTGGCAAATAAAACATAAACCCGAAAATATCTGATCGGAAATCATCTCATAGACTTCATCGACCAACACCCCCACATAATAAGAGAGGGTATCTGACTTCAGATTAATCTCCCCAAAATATCCGGGGAAGATTATTTGACGCACCCGGTCGACAACCCCTTTTAATTTCTTGGTTGAAGGCATTGATTCCCCTGTCCGGTGCCGGTGCACCAGGATGTCAAAGGAACTGGCATCCACCAGCGATTTTACGGTCTCTGCCGTCCATCGTTCTGTTTCCACTTCCAATTTATTTTTCAATGTCATAATTAAATAATGGAGTGCTCAGGTAGCGCTCACCGGTATCGCATATAATAGTGACGATCATCTTCCCTTTATTCTCAGGCCGTTTGGCCAGTTGCAGAGCTGCATACACATTCCCGCCGGAGGATATTCCACAAAAGATACCTTCCAGAACAGCTAATTTCCTCGCCGTATCAAACGAATCTGCAGCTGAAACGGTAATGATCTCATCGTACGCAGAAGTATTCAAAACCTGGGGAATAAAACCCGGACCGATACCCTGTATTTTATGAGGACCCGGATTCCCCCCGGAGAGGACCGGAGAATCCTCCGGTTCAACTATCACAGAATAAAAAGAACCTTTTTTTTCCTTGATTACCTCCGAAACCCCGGTAATGGTACCACCTGTACCTGCACCGGCCACAAAGATATCGACCTTTCCGTCGGTATCCTTCCAGATCTCCATGGCTGTGGTTTTACGGTGCATTTCCGGATTAGCCCGATTATTGAACTGCATCGGGATAAAGCTCCCGGGAATACTTAACTTAAGCTCCTCCGCTTTCGCGATAGCTCCTTTCATCCCTTCCTTCCCCGGAGTAAGAATAACTTCGCCACCATAAGCCTGAACAATCATTCGCCGTTCGACACTGACTGAGTCTGGCATAACAATAATAAGCTTATAACCTTTAGCGGCACAAACAAAGGCCAGGCCAACTCCGGTATTTCCGCTTGTTGGCTCAATTATCACCGTATCTTTACTAATCAGTCCCCGTTTTTCAGCATCATCAATCATTGCATAGCCCAACCGATCTTTAACAGAGCCCCCTGGATTTTGAGACTCAAGCTTTACAATTACCTCGCAATCTATCCCTTCTGTCAGACGGTTTAATCTCACCAATGGTGTGCCACCAACCAAATCGATTATACTTTCTGAAATTTTCATTGTTATTTTAATTTGAAATTGAATACTGTTTATTTGATCAGCTGATCCATTAACACCTAATCCGTTTTAAGGTTCAATCCGTACCTTGAAAGTACGTTGATCGCATTCTCCATTCTGACCGGACCAATTCCTGTGATAATTTCGTACCGGAAGCCGAAAGAAAGAATCTCATCGCAATAGATTTGCAAAAGCTGCTCCCTCATTTCTCCGCCATTCTCCCTTACCTCATCGGCAATCCACGGCAAATCGGTATCACAAACCAGGAACAGGTCAATTTTTGAGGATCGGATATGGTCTGAAATCCACTCCGGACATTTCCCGAAAACCACGTCAAACCACACCTTGGTAATGATCAGCCAGGTATCAAAGAACAAAACTCCCGGTCCAACCTGCGAAGCATACGCAGCTTCCTCGGCCATCTGATGCTTGGCAATCGCTACTACATCGTCAAAATCGTAAGAACGATCCAAATTCTCCACATAGTGGCGCGCATACTCGGGGATCCAATGAGCGCCATATTTTTCAGACAGCGCCTGAGCAAGGGCCGTTTTCCCTGTCGATTCCGGCCCAGTAATCACTATCCGGTTAATATTACTGGTAAACATTGTGCATGCTTTTAAGTTCCTTCTGCCATTCGTAAAATCCGGTCACGGCCATAAGGGTATAAATTACAAAAAGGAAAACGGTCACGTAAAGACCTCTGTAAAAATACAATAATGCAGAAAACAGATCAACAAAAATCCAGATTAACCAGTGTTCTATTTTCTTACGAGCCAGCATCCAGGTTGCAATAATACTCAGGGAAGTGGTAAAAGCATCCCCAAAAGGGATCGGAGAATCGGTATATCTCCTTAATAAGTAATAGATCACCAATGAAAATAGCAGATTCAAACCAAAAAGGATGATCCAAAGAGCCATGCTGGTCCGACTGATCATCAATTTGGATTCACCCGAATCAGCAGATCCGCCATGATTCCAGTTCCACCAACCATATAAACTGATTAGTAAATAATAGAGTTGAAGGACCATGCCTGCATAGAACTTCGCCTCAAAAAATACCGCACAGTAGAGCAGGGAGGTAAGTATGCCGGTTGGCCAGGTAATTAAACTCTGCCGGATTGAAAACCATACTGACAACAGCCCAAAGATAGTACCCGCTAATTCTGTTTTATTTGAAAAAGCCCAATCGAGAAACAACTTCATAAAGTAATAATTAGGCTTATCAGCCAGCTATGCGTAATTATTGACAGCTATTTATTCAAATAATGATTAAATCTTTTTTGATCAGAAAGAACGTCCAATGCTTTTTCAACCTCTTTGTCATCCTCAATCATTACCTGATAAAATGAGCCTGTATCAAATAATTCACGGGCTACAAGCGCTCTGATTTGCCTTGAGATAATCACTCCGGAGATTTTCAGGCTCTCATCATCTCTTTTGATACCTTCCTTCTCCCCGGCTTTGATCAACTCTTCCATCATTTCCTTAGTCACAGGGAAATTATGTTTGAACTCGTCAAATGATTTATAATTCATTTTCAGAAGGTCCCTGTTTTTGTCGATAAAACCAACCACGAAAGGGAATAACACATTCTTCCGGACAAGATTGTTAAAATACCGGTAATACATCGAAGTATCCATCGGGACAAAAATATCGGGCATAATCCCACCACCTGCATAAACTTTTCGTTTGGTGACCAGGGTTTTCATCATCAGGGAATCAGGAAAAGAGATGCTGTCTTTGCTGAACATTTCACCCTTTTCAAATCGTTTGAAGTATTCGTTCCTGTAATTCTTAATATCATCTTTATAAGGTTTCTGGATATTTCGTCCGGCAGGAGTATAATAGTGTGCTGTAGTCAAACGGATTAAAGAACCATCGCTAAGCGGGAATGGTTGCTGCACCAATCCTTTGCCAAATGAACGGCGTCCGATAAGTACACCCCTGTCCCAGTCCTGAATAGCTCCTGAAACAATTTCAGAAGCCGACGCCGAACCTTCATCGATTAATACAATCAGGTTACCCTGAATAAAATCGCCACGGGTTGTAGAGTAATAATCCCGGCGGGAACTATGGATTCCTTCCGTATAAACGATCAGCTTTTTTTCTTCAAGAAACTGATTGGCAAGATCATAAGCAGCTCCAAGGAATCCCCCTCCGTTCCCACGCAGATCCAAAACCAAATTCCTCACTCTCGCCTTGTTATTGAGCGAGGCCATTGCTTCCTTATATTCAGCAATTGTAGTTGCTGCAAATTTATTCAGTTTGATATAAGCGGTCTCCTTATTGAGCATGAATGAAGCATCCACACTGTAGATCGGTATTTTATCACGCACAATAGTGAACTCAAGGAGCGCTTTTTCCCCTTTGCGTATAATTGACAGGTTAACTTTTGTCCCCTTATCTCCTCTTAATAATTTAAAAACATCCTGATTCTTAAGTCCTATGCCAATGATATTCTTCTCATTAACCTTGACGATCCGGTCTCCTGGTCTTAATCCGACGAGTTCCGATGGTCCGCCCGGGATCGTGGTCATCACCATAAGGGTATCGTGATAGATATTAAAGGAGATTCCGATTCCTTCAAAATTTCCCTCAAGCGGTTGGTTCATCTCTGCTACTTCATCCTTTGAAATATAAACTGAATGGGGATCCAGGGAGGAGAGCACCTCTGTTATTGCGTGTTCGGTAAGTTTACTGATGTTGGTGGTATCAACATAAAAATTCTCAATCAAATTTAAAACACGTCCGTATTTAATAGCCTGCGACTGAACATCCTGGGATTTACCGGTTAACTGGAATATGACAAAAGCAGTCAGCAAGAGGTAAATTTTCTTTCTTATTTTATCTGAATAATTCATGTGAATTTAATTTACTTTTAATGGATTGGTCAAAAATATAAAAAAAAAGATGAACAATTCAACTTGTTCATCTTTTCTATTTGATTTTAGCAATCAGATCTTTCAGGCCAAGGCCAGACTAAGCTTATTCCGATATTCATTAAGTTCCTGAACAAGTGAGGAAAACAGCTCCTTTACAGTAACGATTTTATCTGTACGCCAGACGTTGCTCCCGGCAAAAGCATACCCATGTTTAAAATTTCCTTTAAGGGCAGCCGAAAGGGAGGCAATGATGCAATAGGGGGCGGTGCTGATGTCACACGTTTTTATGCAATTTACCGGACAATATTTGGGTTGCTTGGTTCCTGCTTCTACTTCATCTAAAAATTCGCTTGAAATCGCCCTTCCTGGCATACCCACAGGACTTTTGATGATTCTTACATCGTTCTGACGGGCATGAATATAGGCCTGCTTGAATTTGTCTGAGGCATCACATTCGACAGTTGTCACGAAGCGTGTGCCCATCTGTACCCCGGCAGCTCCCATTTCCAGAAATTTATCGATATCCTCTCCCGTATAAATTCCGCCAGCCGCAATGACCGGAATTACGCAGCCGTATTTCTCACCAATTTCATTGGCAACAGCAATAACTTCGGGAATAAGTTTTTCAAGTTTATAATTATCATCTTCGAGTTGCTCAACCTTAAATCCCAGATGACCTCCGGCTTTTGGACCCTCAACAACGATGGCATCGGGAAGATAACCATAATTGGCTTTCCATTTATTGCAAATCAATGCGGCACCACGTGCCGATGAAACTATCGGGACGAGGCGGGTTTTGGAATCTTCCGTGAGGTACTTGGGTAGATCGAGAGGTAAACCCGCTCCGGAAAATATAATATCAACCCCCTCCTTAATCGAGGTTTTCACCAAATCGACATAATTAGACAAGGCGACCATAATATTGACCCCAATTATTCCCTGTGTCTTTTCCCGTGTTTTCCGAATCTCTTCAGTAAGCCCGAAGATACAATTTTCAAGGTAATCAGCCGAGTGTTTCTTGTAAAGGAACCCAATTCCGGCAGGAGAAATAACACCTACGCCGCCTTCATTGGCAACAGCAGAGGCCAGACCAGAAAGAGATATGCCAACACCCATTCCCCCCTGAATAATAGGCAGGGAAATTTTAAGACCTCCAATGTTCAAATTTTTCATATTCATGTGCTGATTTTGAATTTTAACTGTCAGGGTAGATCATGTGATACCCCTGCTGATTTTGAAAACCGTCACAATGATAATAAGGAAAGTCAAATGGAAATAAAAAATGGTTTATTCTGCATAAAAAGGGCACAAATGCAGGATTATGGGATGAAATGCAACGATGGGTGGGACGAATAACGTCTGAGAAACGACAAATCCGGGCACGGAACAGGTCCGATTAACCCTGATCCCTTAACTTGCGAAATTCGGAAATATTATTTCGGGAGACGGGAACATTAAAACCAAGTTTGGATATCTGGAGGAAATATCCCTTGGAATTACCGGTGAATGTCTCGATTTTTGAACGGTTGACCAGCCAGCAGCGATGACATTTTACAAATTCAGGGTTTTGCCCAAGATTCTGCTCTACAACAGCAAATGATTGGCGGAACAACTTTTTCCGGCAAACCTGATGGTCGAGCCAAAAGATTTCAATATAATTGCCTGAGGAGTGAAACACCAGCAGATCCACTAATCGTGCAGAGAAAATATCTTTTCCGTTTTCTGCAACTATTTTAATCACCATTTTGGTCTCTTCCTCAACCTCCGGTTTCTCCTCCTTAAACCAGTGCCGGCGACTATTATCAAGCACACTGACCATTTTATCCTTAAGCGAATGATTATAGTTGATGAGGTTTAAGAGGACTAAGGGGAGCAATGCAAGCGCTCCGGTGCGAAAGATCGGTAAATCGGCAAATTCAATTTGTTTGACAAACCAGGCCATCAAAGAGAACATCACAAATAAGTTGCTAAAAAGCCACACATTCCAAACCATCTCTTTTCGGATTGTCCACCGGGAGGAATCAAAAACCCGGGGCATGATCCCGGGAAGGATCACCGTATTTCCAAAAAGGCTCCCCGCACCCATTATTCCGGCCCCCAGAACAAAATAGCCATCATGCTCTGATTTGAGAAAATTAATCCCAAAGGGTTGAAAATAGAGAACCAACAACACAAATCCCATGCCAACCAACCCAATGGTTTTCACGCTGTGTTTAAAATTATTGTTAAACGGATACGGTTGATTCAAATTCTCAAACATACAGGCATTTTATCGCTGCTAAAATAACAAAATTTATAAACACAAAAGCTTCAGAATTTCTTCTGAAGCTTTTGCGGTCTGGACGGGACTCGAACCCGCGACCCCATGCGTGACAGGCATGTATTCTAACCAACTGAACTACCAAACCAAAGACTATTCATACTAAACTGAAAATTGGCGGTCTGGACGGGACTCGAACCCGCGACCCCATGCGTGACAGGCATGTATTCTAACCAACTGAACTACCAAACCAAAATTCAAAATAACGGTGCAAATATACTCCATTTTTTGGTACTACAAATGGATCTAAAATAATTTGAGCTAAAAATGGCAAACAGGTATTGTAAATTTCAATATAACAATCGATTAAGAATAATAATACTATTCAACTCTGGAAAAAAAGGAAAAATGAACACTTCCGTATTTCCTCATCTCACGAAAGAGGGGATGAGCCGAAAAATCATTGGTTTTTCCGTGTTCCAAAATCAGTAATCCCTCATTATTAAGCAGATTAGAATTCAGAATCAGGTCTGGAATCGCAGAAATTTGTTTTAATTCATAGGGAGGATCCGCAAAAATCAGATCATATTGGTCAGCCGTCCGACCGATAAATCTAAAGACATCGCTATTCAGGGACTTTATAATTCGCTTAATCCCCAATGTCTCAATGACGGAATTGATAAACTGAGCATGAAAACGGTCAAGTTCAACACAGGTAACATCGCGGCAACCTCTCGAAGCAAATTCGAAGGAGATACTTCCGGTACCGCCGAACAGGTCAAGAACCTTTTTATTCTCAAACTCATAACGGTTTTCAAGAATATTGAACAGGTTTTCACGCGCAAAATCGGTAGTGGGCCGGGCTTTGAAATTTTTGCCGGGTCTGAAAATCCGGCTTTTAAATGTACCTCCGATTATTCGCATTTATAAATGCTTAAGAGTGATGAATAGTAATGCTCAGGCAGCAGACTGAACGTGTAGCTGTAGTGAAAGGTATTATCAAGTTTGGCAAACGAAGTCAGTTTCACATATTTTTTAAACAAATGGTAAACAGGCGAAACCTGAGGAATCTGGCCGTGGAGGATGAGTTCTGTACCCTCAGGAGATAACTTCAGCTGGTCAAAAGTAAAGAGAACATGGTATAAAATATCCCTTTCGGTTTTATAGTTAAAGATATTGCAACAAATTAGTCTGGAGCCGTTTACCACCACAATTTCGAAACTCTCGCGGAAAAAATTCAAATGAACCTGATCCTTCACCTGGAAGGACCTGTTACGCTTTAAAACACCTTCAACCAGCGGGTATAAACTGTGCTTTATTTCAGTGCGGGGAAATTTCTCGAGCAAATATTCATTCAGGTTCTGAGGGATGTCAAAAATACAAAAGCACTCCGCCTTTGGAAAAGTGTTTTTAATAACGACAAACCCCCGCTCCTGAACATTATTAAACCACAGGTACTTATCCAAAGAACCCCGAAGGTAGAAAGTCTGGGGAACCAGTGTGAATTTGCGGGTGGCATAAAGAATCTCCACGCTTTTAAAGTTGCAGGCCAATATCTCATCAGTTTCAAATACTTCGCGTACATGCTTTAACAACAAACGGGCACGTTTAAGGAAAAAATGGTGACCCTTCAATACCACATATTTTCCTTTGGGAATATCCAGAATAGAAAAATAGAATCCATCCAGGCTAATCTGAATGGATAGATGATAGGTGTTACGCTGTGTGCTATCGAAAGTTTTGTCAATAAAACAGATATCACGCATTTTAAGTTGAAATGTATTTGTTCGAATAGCTGCAAAATTAAAAAAAAATGACCAACCTTTGCTAAAGATTCAAATGTATAAATCGTTTTTAAAATTGCAAAACAGAATAGTCATGGAGAAAATGAAGTTCTACCATCCATGACACTTTCAGTGAAAAAGCAGAGTCATGTTAAAGAGTTACATTTCAAATCAGATAATTGAAGAGATTAAATTCGATCCAACCAGGTGTCAGACAGAAATGGCAGACAAAGTCGCCGAATTTATCACCATTGATCAGTCTCACCTGGTTTTCCTGCTCAGAGGCTATGCAGGAACCGGCAAGACTACCGCTTTGAGTGCACTTGTCAGGGTATTGGATCACTTAAAAATGAAAGCGGTTCTGCTAGCACCAACCGGGAGAGCTTCAAAAGTACTTTCAAAATATGCCGGTAAACCGGCAACCACCATTCATAAGAAGATTTACCGGCAACAATCGACCAATAATGGGTATGGAAAATTTGCCCTTGACAGAAATCTGCATAAGAATACCATATTTATCATCGATGAGGCTTCGATGATTTCAAATCATCCCCAGGAGAACAATATTTTTGGTTCAGGCTACCTCCTTTCTGACGTGATTGAATATGTAATGTCCGGTGAAAATTGCCGTTTGATCTTAGCCGGAGATATTGCCCAGCTTCCTCCGGTCGGATTCAACCTGAGTCCGGCTCTTGAGGAGGAAGAACTTAAGTTTTTTGATCTTGATGTGATCAAATGCGAATTGACCGAAGTTGTCAGACAATCTGTAAAGTCAGGGATTCTTGAGAATGCGACATTGATCCGGAACCTGCTCGCAGATGAACAATTCCAGGGATACTGGAAAATTAAAATTTCAGGCTACAAAGACATCATGCGTATCGGTGGTGCAGATCTGATCGAGGAGATTTCAGGCTGTTACCACAAATTTGGGGTAGACGAAACGATTGTGGTTACCCGTTCAAACAAACGGGCCAATAAATTCAATGAAGGGATCCGCCGGTCAGTCTTGTACCGTGAAGAGCAAATCTCTGCCGGTGATCTGGTAATGAGTGTAAAAAACAACTACCACTGGGCAAAACAATCGGAAGAGCTGGGCTTTATCGCTAACGGGGATATCGCTGAGGTGATAAAAATCAGAAAATACGAAGAGAAGTACGGATTCCACTTTGTAAATGTAACGCTGAGATTCCTGGATTTCAAGAATGTCGAAATCGACTGTAAAATCATTCTGGATACCTTGACGATTGAGGCACCCTCCCTGACCCAGGCAGAACAAAAGAGGCTCTTCGAGGAGATTTCACTCGATTACCCTGAAATACACCATAAAAGAACGCTTTGGGAAAAGATGCGGGAAAATGAATATTTTAACGCGTTACAGGTTAAATTCTCCTATGCACTAACCTGTCATAAATCGCAGGGGGGGCAATGGAAAGCAGTCTTTTTGGATCATGGGTACCTTACAGAAGACATGATCGATCGGGAATACCTCCGATGGATATATACCGCATTCACACGGCCTACCGAAAAGCTTTATCTGGTTAATTTCAACAAGGAGTTTTTTGAGGAAGAGAATTAGTAGAACCCGGTAGAAATATATTGAAATAAGTTGATATAAAGGTTAATACAGAAAAAAAACGGTTTTTCACAACTCAAATCGTTCTCCGTCGTTGGCGGCGAAGGTATTCGGGAAAACAGACTTTGCTTCCTCGACTAGTGGTCTTTCGTGTTTATACCGACTGGAGAAATGACCTATAATTAATTTTTTTACCTTTGCGGCACTGGCAATTTCAGCTGCTTGTTTAGTTGTAGTGTGATAGGTCTTTAACGCAAGATCCCTTAAATCATCACCGAATGTTGCTTCATGGTAGAGCAAATCAACCTGATGAATAATCGGGATAATCTGTTTGTGCGGTACAGTATCGGTACAAAAGGCAAAGGAGCGGACCGGATCGGCGGGGAAGGTAAGTTCCTGGTTTGGGATGATCGAGCCGTCAGGGCACCTGTAATTAGCCCCACCTTTGATTGCAACCCGATCCCTGATCGGAATCTTTAAATATTCTATCTGATCACTCCGCAAATGCAATTCGTGTTCTTTTTCCCTAAAAAGGAAGCCACAGCACGGAATCCGGTGTTTTAACGGGAAGGATTCAATAACCAGCTTCGAATCTTCATAGATAACTGCACGGCTCCGAAAGTTCAGGGGATGATAAATCACTTTAAAGTCTTCAATATCATTCATGAATCTCAATAATGGATCCATCATTATCTTTAATTCAGAATGGGAATGGATGTGCAGTTCCCCTTTTTTACCTCCAAGGGCCATGGTGGAGATTAGTCCGGGAAGCCCAAAAATATGGTCCCCATGAAGATGAGAAATAAAGATATGATTAATTTTCCCGTTCTTAATCCCAAACTTTCGCAACTGAATTTGTGTACCTTCTCCGCAATCAATAAGATACAGTTTCTCATTCAGGCTGACAACCTGGGAAGTGGGAAACCGGTTCAACGTTGGAAGTGCAGAACTGCTGCCCAAAATCGTTACGGTGAAAGAAACCATGTCAAATATTTCTCCAAACCTACATGAAAAGGGGCAATTTTGCAAAAAAAATCCCGGTTGTTAGGACCGGGATTTTTTTTATTTTAGATTTCAGATTCATTGAAAAATAATCGTTCGGCTTCCTGAAGATCAGGCATTATCAGCAGGATTGAGTCGAGCATTGCCATTCTGATCATCTTGTCCACGGCCGGAGCAAGATTGCAAATGATGAATATTCCTTCTGAATCTTCACAAAGCCTGTTTCCGACGAGTATTGCACTTAATCCGGAGGAATCGCAATAATCACAGTCCTTAAGGTCGACTACAATGTTATTCGCGCCCTGACTTGCGAGCATCACAAGTTCTGCTTTCAATTCAGGTGAAATAAAACTATCCAGGCGATCACTGACAACCTTTACATAGGAATAATTAGCCTCTTTTCGAACAATGAAACTCATTTTCAAAATTTAGAACGATTTTTCAATCAAACCTGATTAATTATCTTTTTTCTCTTTCTCTTCCATTTGGGTTCTCAATGCAGCCAATTCACTAATATCGCCAAGGGTGGTTTTCTCTGATGCATCCTTCTGTGGTTTAACACTTTTTGGAGCCTGCTTAGCTGTTGTTTTCTTCTTTGCAGTTTCTTCAGCCTTTTTTGAGTCCTCATAAACCCTAGAATGGGAAAGGATGATCCGTTTTGCCGATTTAGAGAATTCAATAACTTTGAAATCTAGTTTTTCGTCCATTTTAACATTTGAACCATCTTCCTTCACCAGGTGACGTGGAGTTGCAAAACCTTCAACACCATAAGGCAATGAGATAACTGCACCCTTATCAAAAAGATCGATTACCGTACCCTCATGAACTGAATCAACCGTAAAGATCGTTTCAAACACATCCCATGGATTTTCTTCCAATTGTTTGTGTCCCAAACTTAAACGACGATTCTCCTTATCAATGTCAAGCACCTGAACCTCTACTTCTGCACCAATTGAGGTAAATTCAGAAGGATGTTTGATTTTCTTGGTCCAGCTTAGGTCGCTGATATGAATAAGACCATCAACCCCTTCTTCAATTTCCACGAAAACTCCAAAATTGGTGAAGTTACGAACACGGGCGACATGGTTTGAACCAATAGCATATTTTGCTTCAATCTTATCCCATGGATCATTCTTCATCTGTTTGATACCCAACGACATTTTACGTTCGTCACGGTCAAGGGTAAGAATGGTTGCTTCCACTTCGTCTCCCACTTTAAGGAAGTCCTGTGCAGAACGCAGGTGCTGCGACCAGCTCATTTCAGACACATGAATCAATCCTTCAACACCGGGAGCAATTTCGATGAATGCGCCGTAATCAGCCATCACAACTACTTTCCCCTTTACGACATCGCCAACTTTAAGCTCTGCGCTAAGGTTATCCCAAGGATGAGAAGATAATTGTTTAAGACCAAGTGCAATACGCTTCTTGTCATCATCGAAATCGAGAATAACAACATTGATCTTCTGATCAAGCTGAACGATTTCATTCGGATGTGCTACACGACCCCAGCTCAGGTCGGTGATATGGATTAATCCGTCTACACCGCCAAGGTCAATAAATACTCCGTAAGAGGTAATATTCTTAACAGTTCCTTCAAGAACCTGTCCTTTTTCAAGTTTGGAGATAATATCCTTCTTCTGCTGTTCAAGTTCAGCTTCGATAAGAGCTTTATGAGAAACAACGACGTTACGGAATTCATGGTTGATTTTAACCACCTTGAATTCCATGGTCTTATTCACATAAATATCATAATCACGGATTGGTTTCACATCGATCTGTGATCCTGGCAGGAAGGCTTCAATTCCGAATACATCGACAATCATACCGCCTTTCGTACGGCATTTGATGAATCCGGTAATAATTTCGTCATTCTCAAGTGCTGCGTTAACACGATCCCAGCTACGCATTGCACGGGCCTTCTTGTGTGAAAGTGTCAGCTGTCCCTTTTTATCTTCCAGGGTTTCGACGTAAACTTCCACCTGATCCCCAATTTTCAAAGAAGGGTTGTACCGGAATTCATTTACAGATACAATACCATCTGATTTATAACCGATATCCACAACAACTTCTCGCTTATTCATGGAGATAACGCGACCGTCAACCACTTCTTTCTCCTGAAGGATAGAGAGGGTATTATCATACATGTCGGTCATCTCTTTTTTGTCGCAGTACTGTTTACTGACTTGGTCCCTTCAAAGGCATCCCAGTCAAAATCTTCATCAGCTTTTGCTGTAGTTTCCTTTAATACCCTGACAAAAGGTGTAACAGGAACTTCAATTACTTCAGCTGCTTCAGGAATTTCGGGTGCTGCTGATTCTACAGCTACTTCTTCAACTACAGTTTCCTCAGCTGCAAACTCAGTTGTCTCTGCTTCAGGTGCAGCAGGAACTTCCGCGGCTAACTCCGCGTCCTCGTTAATTTCGGGGTTTTCGTTAATTTCACTCATTAAATTGATCTTAAAATTAATAAATTAGACATTATTTTATTTTGTGCCGCAAAATTAAAATTTATCCCTTTAATATCAAATGATTATTTGTTTTTTTAAGCTTAATTTAGAGTTCAACTCTTTTGTTGGTAAATTTTCGTTTCTCAAAAATCAGGTTTATATTTGGTTAATTTTTAAAGCCCCTTCAAATTTATTTTTAAACCCTATAATTCAATCGGAATATGAAAACATCGGAGACCCCCGCAACTATTTTGCAGAAAGCAAATGAATGGTTAACCGGAAACTATGACGACCAATCAAAAGAGGAAATTCGCTTGCTACTTAATAGTGAGGATAATACAGCCTTAATTGACGCTTTTTACCGCGATCTGGAATTTGGGACTGGCGGTTTGCGCGGAATTATGGGAGTCGGAACAAACCGAATGAATATTTATACTGTTGGAGCTGCAACCCAGGGACTCAGTAATTACCTGAACATTGCTTTTGCCAGCCTTCCCCAAATTGGTGTAGCAATAGGTTACGATTGCAGGAATAACAGCCGTCTGTTTGCAGAAACTGCTGCCGGTATTTTTGCTGCAAACGGAATCAAGGTTTATCTTTTTGAAGATTTACGTCCAACACCTGAAATATCGTTTGCAATCCGGGAGCTCGGTTTGCAGAGTGGAATCATTCTTACCGCCTCTCATAATCCAAAAGAATACAATGGCTATAAAGCTTATTGGGATGATGGTTCTCAAATAGTTGAACCTCATGATGTTAATATCATCAATGAGGTTTTAAAAGTAAAAGTTGACGACATTAAATTCCATGGGCCCAAAGAAAATATTACAATCCTGGGGGCTGAAATGGACGAAAAATTCCTCCAAAAAGTAGTTTCTGTATCGTTGTCCCCGGATATTATTGAAAGGCAGAAAGATCTCAAAATCGTCTACACTCCGATTCATGGTACAGGTGTAAAACTTATCCCCATGGCATTGGCCCGAATGGGATTTACGAACGTTATCCATGTTCCGGAGCAGGATGTGGTAAGCGGTGATTTCCCGACTGTAATCTCTCCAAACCCCGAAGAGCCTGCAGCAATGAAACTTGCCATTGAAAAAGCCATTGAGTTGAATGCCGACCCGGTGATGGCCTCCGATCCAGATGCTGACCGATTGGGTATTGCCATAAAAAATGACAAGGGTGAATTTATCCTGGTAAACGGAAATCAAACGGTGTTGATCTTCCTGAATTATATCATCAGTAAAAGGAAAGAGCTTGGCCTGCTTACAGGAAAAGAATATGTAGTCAAAACAATTGTAACCAGCGAGTTGGTTGCTGAAATTGCTTCGAGAAATGGAGTTGAATATTATGATTGTTACACCGGGTTTAAATATATCGCAGAGGTGATCCGTGAAAACGAAGGGATTAAACAATACATTGGTGGCGGTGAGGAAAGCTTTGGTTTTATGCCGGCCGATTTTGTGCGTGACAAAGATGCGGTCAGTTCATGCGCACTCATGGCCGAGATTGCAGCCTGCGCCAAAGATGAGGGACGATCCCTGTTTGAAATGCTGCAGGATATTTACATGACGTATGGTTATTCAAAAGAAAAGATGAAATACGTAGTCCGAAAAGGGAAAACAGGCGCCGAGGAGATTGAACAAATGATGGTTAATTTCAGGAATAATCCGCCAAAACAATTGGCAGGATCGGCCCTCTCAGTGGTGAAGGATTATGAATTTCTGACTGAAAAGAATCTGCTCAACGGATCTGAGCAATCAATCGATCAGAAAATTTCCGCAAATGTCTTGCAGTTCTTCACGGTAGATGGTACGAAGGTATCTGTACGTCCATCGGGAACAGAACCAAAAATCAAATTTTATATCGAAGTAAAGGACCGGCTGACTTCGCGTGATCAGTACGATGCAGTAGAAGCAAAAACTAATCTGAAAATCGATCTGGTAATGACCGATCTTGGATTATAAAACTTAATTTTACATTCGGGATTCAACCCTCATAAAAATCTTTGGATTCCATTTAAATTCAATAATTTAATAGTACTAAAAATTCAAAAAAAATGAAAAGAGTTCTTTTAAGTCTATGTGTTTTAGGTGCCGTTACAGCTTATTCTCAAAACCAGAATCCGGAAAATGCCAAAATGAAACCTGAGATGACTGAATTCTGGGATCCGGAGGTTAAAGTTGTTACACCTTCTGAAAATAATACCAATGCACCCTCGGATGCCGTTGTACTTTTTGATGGAACAACCGAATCTCTGATTCAGAACTGGACCAATGCAAAAGGGGAAGCCCCGGGGTGGAATGTTGCCGACAATTGTGTAACAGTCGTTAAAGGAACGGGTACAATAAACACAAAAATGGCGTTTGAAGATTTTCAGCTTCATATCGAATGGCGTTCACCGGGTGTTGTAGACCCTGAGAGCAAGAGTCAGGGCAGAGGCAACTCTGGAGTTTTTATGCAGGGACTTTATGAATTACAGGTTCTCGACAATTACAATAACCGCACCTACAGGAATGGACAGGCAGGTTCGTTTTACAAACAATATGCACCGTTGGTAAATGTTTGCAAGAAACCCGGAGAATGGCAAACATACGATGTAATATTCACTGCACCAAGATTTAAAGCCGACAGCACTGTGTTTTCTCCTGCACGTGCAACTGTCCTCCAAAACGGAGTACTCGTTCAAAATAACGTCTCCCTGTTTGGCCCGACAGAATATATCGGGATTCCAAAATATAAATTTCACGGTCCCGGACCAATCGTACTCCAGGACCATGGAAATCCTGTAAGTTACCGGAATATCTGGATCAGAAAGTTGTAAGATACCCTTTTTATATACGAAATGCCCGGGATTTCCGGGCATTTTTAATTACCAATAATCCCTATCTTTGCCGACAAATATTGACTCTGTTAAATTAAATACTGATGCAGGAAAAAATAATCATCCTTGATTTTGGTTCCCAATATACCCAACTGATCGGACGTCGTGTTCGCGAACTGAATGTCTATTGCGAAATCCATCCGTTCAACCATTATCCCGAAATTGATTCAACCGTTAAAGGAGTCATCCTTTCGGGAAGTCCCTATTCGGTAAGGGATGAAAACGGTCCCCGCATTGACCTTGAAAGGATCAGGGGTAAATTTCCATTACTCGGGGTTTGTTATGGCGCACAATATCTTGCCCATTTCTTTGGCGGCGAAGTAGCTGCCTCCGATTCAAGGGAATATGGCCGGGCCAACCTCAGGGTTGTTGAGAAAGAGAGCATATTACTGAGGGGAATCAGCGAAAATTCACAGGTATGGATGTCCCATGGCGATACAATCATCAGTTTGCCTGATAATTACGCCATTATTGCATCAACCGGAGATGTTGAATACGCTGCATTTAAAATTGCAGATGAAGATACCTACGCTATTCAGTTCCATCCTGAAGTTTATCATACTACCGAAGGGACTAAGATCCTTGAGAACTTTCTGGTCAATATTTGTGGATGCAAACAGGATTGGACACCTGATTCCTTTATAGAAACCACTATTGCACAGCTGCGTGAAAAAATTGGGGATGATAAAGTGGTCCTCGGACTTTCGGGAGGTGTCGATTCGTCAGTCGCAGGCGTACTGCTTCACAGGGCAATTGGTAAAAACCTCACCTGCATTTTCGTGGATAACGGATTGTTACGCAAAAATGAATTTCAGGATGTACTCGATTCCTATCAGAACATGGGGCTCAATGTCATTGGAGTCGATGCCAGTAAACGGTTCTGGAATGACCTGAAAGGGGTGAGAGATCCGGAGACAAAACGAAAAATTATTGGCAGAGACTTTATTGAAGTTTTTGATATAGAAGCACATAAGATTCAGGATGTGAAATGGCTGGCACAGGGAACAATCTATCCCGATGTGATTGAATCGGTATCTGTGAATGGACCTTCGGCTACCATCAAATCTCATCACAACGTGGGTGGGCTTCCTGAAAAAATGCATTTAAAAGTTGTTGAACCTTTGAATTTGCTATTCAAGGATGAAGTTCGCCGGGTTGGACGTGCATTGGGGATTAAACAGGAACTGCTTGGAAGACACCCTTTCCCCGGTCCGGGTCTGGGAATCAGGATTCTCAGTGATGTAACACCTGAAAAAGTGCGCGTTTTGCAGGAGGCTGATGCCATATTCGTAAACGGGCTCAAAGAATGGGGACTTTACGACAAAGTGTGGCAGGCCGGGGTAATGCTGCTGCCGGTACAGTCAGTTGGAGTAATGGGTGATGAGCGGACTTATGAAAATGTAGTTGCCTTACGGGCAGTCGCCTCAACCGATGGAATGACCGCCGACTGGGTTCATCTCCCTTATGAGTTTCTGGCAAAAGTCTCGAATGATATTATTAATAAGGTACGTGGAATCAATCGGGTCGTTTATGATATCAGCTCAAAACCTCCGGCAACCATAGAGTGGGAATAAAATGATTAATGGTTAATGAGCTAATGGGTTAATTTGGAAATGAATATTTCAATTTTATTTCTATCAATTTCCTGAGATTATAACGATGCACTGACAATGTTTTCTTTGGTCAATTGCCTCTCACCACTCCACTGATAGGCAGACAATTGTTCAGATCCGACCACGCAGCTGTCTATGCAACAGATATTATTCTGCATTATCACGGCACCTTCACTCAGACAATAATGTCCGACAAAAACAGGAGGTTTATCCGGGGAATAGGGTTCAAACGAAGGGGCAATTTGTTTTGGAACCGTATATTCAGGGAGTATGAATTTATTTCCAAATGAGAGTTCGCGGAAAGTTTTATCCTGGGGCGATTCCCACCAGTTCATCCGGAATACTTTTCGGCTCATCCCTTTTGAACATTTCAAAATGAGGTCCTGTGGGCAGCGAAATTCAAGCCCTTTCAGAATCCGATAGATAATTGATGCAGTCGGATGCTGATTTTCGTGGATGGTCCTTAAAAAATCTTTTTTCAGTCTTCCTTCGGGAATAAAGCTTTTAAGGTATTTAATATCATTGTCATTCCAATAAGCATGTATAATTCGGATATCGCCAAGATCGAGAAAAAAGGGTAAAGTCCGAAGCCATTTCAGATGGTCTTTCCATTCCAAAGAGAATCCGATGAAAGCGTTGAGCGTACTCTGGATCTGATTCCTGTTCCCGGCAATATGGCGTGAAAGGTACATTCCACCGGAATCTTTAATATGATATAAAATGGCACTGTATTCATGGTTTCCCAATATTGTCAGTGCAGAACCGGCCTCAGTCATTTGTCGGACCAACTGAATGGTCTCCCTGATCTCCGGTCCCCGGTTTATAAAATCACCGATAAAAACGGCTTTGCGTTCGGGATGTTGCCAATTTCCACTGACTTTGGAATAACCCATGGTCTTTAACAGTTTCTTCAGGAGTGAAGCGTGACCATGGATATCACCGATTATATCATAATACTGCAGTTGCATTCGTATAAATTGAGTTTAACCTACTAAAATCCAAATACCAGATCTGAATGAAACCCATGTGATTTTTGTCCATTATCTTTTGTCAATAGTACTTCATGAAGGTTTCACAAGCTCAAAATTAGGATATTTAGCAGACAAATCCTCGGTTTTGAGAAAGAAATGGTTTGATGGATAAATATTATTCAAACGTAAAAATGGCAGGAGAACCCCAATATGGTTCCTCCTGCCATTTTTAAACCAATTACCTCTCCGAGCTATTCAGAAGATTAAGCAGCAACGTCTACTGGAATATCTTTATTGACATTCTTGCTTCCGATTAATGCGTAGAACAATAAATATGCAAGACATAAGAAAATTAACCAATAGCTTGCGCCGAAAGAGGTTAAGTCGGCAATTTTACCTTGAAGAAGCGGCAATAATCCTCCGCCACAAACCATCACCATAAAAATGCCGGAGGCTGCTGCCAGATATTTACCTAAGCCCTCAACGGCAAGGTTAAAAATGCCGCCCCACATGATGGAGGTACAAAGACCTACTAGGACAATAAACATGGCACTGATGGGAACTTGTGCCAAGCCGAAAGAGAGTGCTCCTGTTGCTGATTGCTGCAATAACGGTAATGAAACATGTACTGATTCCGGCGAAAAAATTGCGAGTGTAATCAAGATCAAACCTACTCCGGAAGTAAAGCTGAGCATGGTTTTACTCGATATCTTGCTTCCAAGTGATGCACCCGCCAAACGTCCAATCAGCATCAAAAACCAATAGGTCCCTGCAACGAAACCGGCAGTAGCTTTTCCAACAGGAGTAGACGATAACCACAGATTCATAATACCAGGTGTACCAACCTCAACACCTACATAGACAGAGATAGCAATAGCACCCAGAATAAAGTGACGGAATTTCATTGCGCCAGACATCAAAGTTTTTAGAGGTATAGTCGACTGGGCAGCAAATGGTTCAGGAATACTCACAAAATACAAAACAACGAATACAACGGCAAACACAGCCATTGCAATGTACATCACTGGAAATACATCCGTAATCTTGGCGTGGATCTGAGCACCTATCAGAATACCAACAAATGCAGGGGTGAAAGTAGCCATAACAGAATTGAAAGATCCGCCTACCTGGATCAACTGATTTCCTTTGTTTCCGCCGCCTCCCAATGTGTTCAGCATTGGATTAACTACAGTATTTAACAAACACATTGAAAATCCGGAAATGAAAGCACCAAAAAGATAAACGGCAAAAGCCGATTCCTGGGAGGAGTGACCTGAAAGATATTGAATAAATACACCCACAAAACCGATAGCAATAGCAATTAAAGCTGTCTTTTTGTAACCGATTCTTTGCAACAGAATTCCACCGGGAATTCCCATAACAGCGTATGCAATAAAATTAGCCGCATTTCCCAACATTCCAAGGAAATTGTCAACTTTAAATTGGTCTTTTAATACGTTACCCATTGGTGCTGCTAAATTGGTAACAAATGAGATCATACCAAAGAGCAGGATCATCATGATGATTGGCAATGCATAACTTTTTTTCTGTGTCATAATTTGAATAAGATTTGTTGGTATTAAATAACTTAATTCGCTTTCTACAAAACTAACAATTATTACAAATTAAATTTTATACGAAATTTATTTTATTTTTTAGTTCGACTATATTTTAAAATAGTTTTTTTCCTCCGTCTCCGATCTCTGCTACATAAAACAATGGTTTTAAACCTGTTTTTGCTTCGTAATTTTTTCCGACCTGCTCAATAAAGGTGTCAATGGCATCCTCTTTGACGAGACTTACGGTACATCCTCCAAATCCGCCACCGGTCATTCGGGTTCCAATTACACCTATTATTTTGCGACCTTCTTCTACCATGGTGTCCAGTTCAAACCCAGTCACCTCATAGTCGTCGCGCAAAGAATCGTGAGAACCGTTCATCAGTTCACCAAATGTAATCAGATCTCCTGCCCGTAAAGCCTTAACGGCATCTTCTGTCCTTTTGATTTCGCTTACTACGTGCCTGGCTCTTCTGCGAACGGTTTCGTTTTCAATTTTATCCTCCACTTTTAAAAAATCGGACCAGGAGATCTCTCCCAAAGCTGATATATGCTGATATGGCTGGATCGCTTTCACTGCAGCATGACATTCTGCAACCCGTTCATTATACTTTCCGGAGTCCAGTTTATGTGGACTATTCGTATTGCTGATTACTATTTTAATTCCATCCAGCCTGACGGGTACCAGATCGTAAGCCAATGTGTCGCAATTGAGAAAGACGGCATGATCTTTCTTCCCCATGGCAGAGACAAACTGATCCATGATTCCGCAATTCACCAGAGCAAATTCGTGTTCTGCCTTTTGTCCCATTTTGGCCAGTTCTACCCGGTCAATGCCGAAACCAAAAATATCATTAATAACCACTGCCGTGACCACCTCAAGTGCGGCAGAAGAGGATAATCCTGCTCCTGTTGGTACATCTCCATAAAATAACAGATCTGCACCTTTATCAAAAGTCAGCCCCTTTTTCATAAACTGGGCAAAAACGCCGATAGGGTAATTCACCCACTCCTTGCCGATGGCTTTATTCAAATCCTCAACCTTGACTTCTGTCTCAAAAGACATATCCAGTGAAGCAAATCTGACTGTCTTACGGTCTGTGGTCCGGATCAGACAGTAGATTCCAAAACTTAAGGCACATGGGAAAACAAAACCACCATTGTAATCCGTATGTTCACCTATTAAATTTACACGACCGGGTGAAAAATAGCCACTTATTTCACCTTCTCCATATTTTTCAATAAATTTTGCTTTGAGCTGTTCGATAGTCATAATTTAAAAAATTAATGTTTCAACTGGTAGGTACTGGTAGGGGCAAATGTAGAATATTTTGTCTGCAAAATACCTGTTTTAAAAATATGTTTTAAAACACTTTTTAAAGTGATTTTCTTAGGATAATCTTTGAAGGATTCCTGATCTTTGATTTTTCGTGAGTCAGAACCATCTCAGACAAGCCTCTTCCCATTTCAACAAAATCAGTTGAAATGGTTGTAATTCCACCTGCAACGACCTCTTTGAGCATGGTGTCATTAAATGAAACAAGACCTACATCCTGACCCAGAATCAGGTTCATTGATGCCACAGTCTTTACAATGCGCACAAGGTTTCGGTCTGATACGACCAGATAGGCCTCCCCTTTCTGCACCATCCGTTTTTCAACTGAGTGAATAATTTCGGAATCCAGACCGAATTCTGTGCAAAAATGCTTAAATCCGGTGACCCTTTCGCCGGGCTCTTTCCCGCCCGGGAAAACCATGATAAGTTTGCGATATTTACAAAATAGTTTTTTGCCGGCCATCATCCCTTCGTAAACATCCCTCTCAAAATCCTGGTAAATAACAGGATAGTCAGTCAAATCCGCCTTTAGCCGATCGAGAATAAACACTTTATCAGCTGGAAGCTGACGAACAATATCAATGGAATTATTGAAGGTTGCAGGCATCAGGATATACGCATTATATTTTCCGACCGCCCCCTTAACTAACTCTTTAAATACCTGATAATTAAAATGATGGAAATAGATATCAACCTTAGCGCGGTCAGCCAGGTGTTTAAGGAATGAGGTGTACAGATCTTCCTTGAACACATTTAGCTCATCAAACAGGAGAAAAATTTGTTTGCCGAAATTAAGTTCGGTACGATCTATATAATATCCCTTTCCTGGAACCGAAATCACAACACCACTGCTTCTTAATTCATTAAATGCCTGCATCACGGTATCGCGTGAAAGGGAGAAAGCACTGCAGAATTGATTGATTGAGGCCAGTTTATCACCCTTCTTCAATATTCCCTGGTCAATAGCGGTAAATACCGAATTGATAATTTGTCGGTATTTGGGTATTCCTGCAGATTCATCAATATTGAAGATATCGGTTATATGCACGGTAGATTTGTTTTCAGGGTTAAAATTATGTTTTTTTTGTATTTATTCTTTACGTTTGTAACAAAACTAAATTTCATTTTTTATGGAACTCAAACGCGAAGTTTTCGGGAATGGCCGCAGAGGCGAAAAAATCTTTCTTTATACCCTACGCAACGATCACGGGATTACCATCAAGATTACGAATTACGGTGGTATAATAACTTCAGTCAAAACACCTGATCAATTCGGAAAAAAGGCAAATATTGTGCTGGGCTTTAAATCACTGGAAGACTACCTGACCGATTCCTATATTGAAAATTGCCCATCTTTCGGCTGTATTACAGGTAGATATGCAAACCGCATTGCAAAAGGAAAATTCTCCATCGGGCCAACAGAATACACGTTGCCAATTAATAATGGCAACAATTGTCTTCATGGCGGAATTACCGGATTCGATAAAGTGATTTGGGTTCCTAAAAAGATCGAGAAACCGGATTTGGTCGGTGTGGAGATGAAATACCGCAGCCTTCACATGGAAGAGGGTTTCCCAGGCAACCTTGACGTCACAGTGACTTACACCTTAAATCACAAAAATGAATTGCATATTGACTACAAGGCGATTACTGACAGAGAGACTATTATAAATCTGACAAATCATACCTACTTTAATCTTTCAGAACAAGGAGGAGATATACTTGGACATTCGCTCTATGTTCCTGCAAAAACCAAAACGGTGAATGATCAGGAGTTAATTCCGACCGGTGCAATTGCCGACGTTGCCGGGACTCCCTTTGATTTTACTACGCCAGCCACCATCGGCTCACGCATCGATGCATTACCAGATGGTTACGATCTTAATTTTGTGTTGGATAACCCAGGTAAAAAGCTCGTCAAAGCAGCTCTTTTATCTGAGGAATCATCAGGAAGAACAGTGGAAGTATTTACCACAGAACCTGGAATACAATTGTATACAGGCTTTTATATTCCTCAAATAAAAGGGAAAAACGGTGAGATATTCACCAAATATTCGGGTCTGGCCCTTGAGACACAACACTTTCCGGATTCTCCGAACCATCCTGAATTTCCAACCACCCTTCTAAAGCCTGGTGAGACATTTAAGTCAAAAACCATTTACAAATTCGGAACGAAATAAATAAACTAGCCAATTCAATTAAATACTGAACCTTCAGTATTCAGACTTTGTTATATTTGGCCGCCGCGCCGGAACATGAGATTGCTTGTCATATTCCCCTTAAAATTCGTACTGATTAAAATTTAAGAATGAGAACGCTGATCGAACTATTTGAAACTAGTGTAGCCAAATTCCCTAATAATCCGCTGCTTTGGGAAAAGCCTAAAGATCGTTATTTACCTTCAACCTACCAGGAAATCCGCAGGCAGGTTTACGAATTTGCAGCCGGGTTATTGTCTCTTGGATTAAAAAAGGGGGAAAGGGTTGGATTGCTCTCAGAGGGGAAGAATAACTGGCTGGTGAGTGAATTAGGCATCTTATACTGCGGGGCGGTCAACGTTCCACTTTCTGTAAAACTTGAAGCACCGGAGTTAAGTTTCCGGTTAAATCATTCCGGATCAAGAATGGTGATAGTCTCCTCAGGGCAGGTCTCCAAGATTAACGAAATCCTCGGTGAAATTCCTGAAATAGAATACATTATCCATCTTGACCCCTATAAGGCTAACGGACCTAAAGATCTGCAGTTTTCAGAAGTACAAAAACTTGGTGTAGATTTCCTTAATTCGGCAGAGAAATTCGGCGAATTTGAAAAGGTCTGGAAAGGTATTCAGCCTGACGACATTGCTAATATTTCCTACACTTCAGGAACAACCGCCGATCCCAAAGGAATCATGCTCAGCCATCTTAATTATGCTGCAAATGTTGTTCAGGCCAATACAATACTGGATATTGACGAGAATTACAAAACTCTGGCAATCCTTCCCTGGGACCATTCATTTGCTCACACCGCTTGTCTTTACACCTTCATGTATAAAGGTGCCTCCATTGGCTCGGCTCAGATAGGAAGAACACCTATGGAAACTCTCCGAAATGTACCTGTTAATATTCAGGAATTTAAGCCTGATATTCTGATGAGTGTACCGGCATTGTCGAAGAATTTCAGGAAAAGTATCGAAAAAGGGATCCAGGCGAAAGGAAAGATTACTGAGATTCTATTTAACCATGGATTAAAGGTAGCCTATCTCTACAACGGTGAAGGGTGGAACAGGGGTAAAGGCTGGCGGGCTCTGCTGAAGCCTGAATACCTGTTGTTGGATAAAATTATTTTTTCGAAAGTGAGACTGGCCTTTGGTGGCAACCTTAAATTCTTTATCGGGGGCGGCGCCTTGTTGGATATTGAGTTACAGCGGTTCTTTTATGCGATTGGAACCCCTGTTTATCAAGGTTATGGACTGACCGAGGCTGCACCGGTAATATCAGCCAATTCGCCCGAGACAGTCAAGTTCGGATCATCCGGGAAATGTGTCAAATACCTGGAAATAAAGATACTTGATGCAGATGGCAAAGAAGTTCCTGTCGGAGAAAAGGGGGAAATTGTAGCCAAAGGGGAAAACATCATGAAAGGTTATTGGAAAAACGATAAAGCCACCGCAGAAACCTTAAAAGACGGTTGGTTATATACCGGAGATTTAGGTTACGTGTCACCAGACGGTTATGTTTATGTTTTAGGGCGGTTCAAGAGCCTTTTAATTGGCAATGACGGAGAAAAATTCAGTCCTGAAGGGATCGAAGAGGCAATAGTCGATCAGTCATCCTATATTGAACAGGCGATGCTTTATAACAATCAAAATCCATACACAGTTGCGTTAATTGTGCCGAACATTTCTGCTATAAACCAGGCATTGCACAAACAAAATATTAATCCAGCCAGCCAGGAAGGGATTAATAAGTCGATTGACATCTTAAAACAGGAAATTGATGCTTACCGAAAAGGGGGCAAATTTGAAGGTCTGTTCCCCGAGAGGTGGCTGCCGGCAGCGACTATGATCCTTCCTGAAGCCTTTACTGAACATAACCATTTATTAAACAGTACCCTAAAAATGGTGCGTGGGAAAATCGTTGAGTACTTCAAAACGGAGATGGCTTATATTTACACTTCAGAGGCAAAAGATTTTGCCAATATCAGAAACGCAGAATCTGTTCAGAAATGGAATTCCCAATCAAAAATCTAATTATCAGTAAATTAATCTATTTTCAAATGAGAATTCTCATCTTCCTCTCCCTGTTTTGGTGTGCCAGTCTGGCTTATTCTCAGACCAGTGCGCAGCTCGACAGCGAAAAGAAAATCTGGCTCTCAAAGGCAAACCGTCACCAAAAAAATGGATGGACTTACCTCCACATCGAAGGTTCTCCCCGCGAACGGGGATTCCAGCATGGTTATTTGATGACAAAAGAGATTGAACAGGCTATCCGGATGCTCAGTACAAGTTGGAATTATCAGACCGCAATGGATTGGAAATGGCTAACCCGAAAGGCCGCCGAGATGCTTACCCCAAAAATTGACTCTGAGAACCTGGCTGAAATTGATGGTATTGTTGAAGGGATGAGGAGCAATGGGGCGGAGACCAACCGCGATGAATTGGTAGCGCTTAACGGATATATTGAATTAATTTCCTATTGGTGGCCTACGGTGAAGGATTCCATGCGGTCACACTCAATTATTCGGCCAAGATTGTCGTGCAGCTCTTTTATTGCTACAGGCCATATGACTTCTGACGGGAAGATTGTCCTTGGACACAACACCATGGACAACTATTATAATCCTTACTGCAATGTAATTCTGGATATCCTTCCCGAAAAAGGGCATCGTATTCTGATGCAATCCGTAAGCGGATTTATCCATAGTGAAACCGATTTCTTTATTACGAATGCGGGCCTGGTTGGTTCCGAGACAACCATTGGCGGTTTCTTCCCTTTTGATCCTAAAGGTGATCCGGAATTTTCGAGGATGCGCCATGCTACCCAGTATGCCTCAAATATCAATGAATGGTGCGATATGATGAAGAAAAACAATAATGGAGGCTATGCAAATGCCTGGCTGATTGGGGATATTAATACTAATGAAATTGCACGGCTTGAGCTCGGATTGAAATATATTGGATTTGAGAGAACTAAAGACGGTTACTTCGTTGGATCAAATGTGGCAGAAAACCTTAAAATCCTCCGCTTTGAAACCACGACCAATGAGACAAACATTAAGAATTCATCGGTTGCCCGACGTGTTCGGTGGAAACAACTGATGAGCCAGAATACCGGAAAAATCAATATAAAACTTGCTGAAGCCTTCGAAGCTGACCACTACGACACTTACCTGAAGAAAATAAATCCTGGAAGCCGAACTCTATGTGGTCATGAGGAGATCGATCCCCAGTTCATTGGCAATGACATTCCCTTTAACCCGGAGGGGACCCTTGACGGAAAGGTAGTTGATTCAAAGATGGCAAGAGATATGACATTTTTTGCACGCTGGGGATCAGCTTGCGGATTGGCTTTTAACAAGAATAAATACCTGGAAGAACATCCCCAGTTTGACTGGATGAATGGACTAATAGAGGACCGTCCGGCAGAACCCTGGACCATCTTTAAAGCCGGAGAAACGAACTAATCGTCCTTTGGCAAAAGTAATTTCAAGAGGGTTTCAATAAGCGGGAATTCACAATCTAAGATTTAAAATCAATCACTTTTTAACCCGGTATAGCTGCCACCATGGTGTCCGGGGAAAAGCGTGATGTTCGAAGTGATAGCCAAAGAAAAAGCAGGTTATCAAAGCCACAAAATGATTCTTATGCTGTGATCGTGACATATCCCGGCCCATTTCTTCGGAGTGAGGTAATCGATGAGGCACAAAAGTTCCAAAATAAAACAATTGAAAAGTTGATGCGATTGAAGGAATCACCCATAGAAAAATCAATCGCTTCTCATCGAACCACAGCATTCCTATATTAAACAAGATCGCCATTATTAAAAATTGCCAAATAGTAATATACTGACGCATAAATCGATACCACCAAACAAAAAAATTCTGGTTACCTGTTGTATAATCAGGATCCCGATCTGTAGCCGGATAAAGATGGTGTAGTTTGTGCTTTTGCAGAAGTTTAGGATACCAAAGCCCGGCATAAAGAAAAGATGCCACAGCACCGAAGCCGTTATTGATGAATCTGATTTTTGAAACACTGCTGTGCATGGCATCATGAGCAGTTATAAAAAGTCCGGTAAATAACCAGATCTGCAAAAAGAGATGAACCCAAAACATTATATTCCCAGGATCCACCGGCACATGCAAAAGCATATAAATCAGGTGAATGCCCCAACTAAGGAAAATAACTATGGCAAAAAGAATTCCCATGGTCCTACTCTAAGAGTGATTATTCAACACAAAAGTAATTAATCTATTTACTTACCTTTGTATAAGGATCCGGTATCCTAAATAATATTCAATCAGGAATGAATACATCAGACAGACCATACTTTCAGGAGTTTCATATTGAGGGGGTTAAACATATCCGGCCTAAAGATGCCCTCGAATCCGTAAAAATTGGCGAAGCTATACTCCTGGATGTCCGGGAAGAATACGAATATGCCATAGAAACCATTGATTTTAAAGAAATTATCTACCTGCCAATGTCGCAGATAACTGTCGAACTCGATCAGATTCCAACAGACAAACCAATAATTGTGGTTTGCAAGGGAGGAGTTCGTAGCTCAAAAGTAGCCAAATTCTTATCTGAAAATGGATTTAAGGACCTCGCCAGCCTGGATGGCGGATTCATGATGTGGAAAGCATTACACTTTCCCACAGAAAACCACCTAATTTAAAGACATTAGTGAGGAAAATTGATTTACATTGAACTTAAAAATATTGACCTCACATGATTATGGAAGAGTTCGACAGGAAGAACCATTGGGAACAAATCTATCAGACCAAAAAGCCCGATGAAGTGAGCTGGTACCAGCCCACGCCTGTTACATCACTAAGTTTTTTTGAGCAGTATGACGTCCCCAAAGAGGCAAAAATCATTGATATCGGGGGTGGTGACAGCTTTTTGGTTGATCACCTGCTTAACCGGGGTTATAAAGACATTACAGTACTCGATATATCGGAATCATCTCTTGAGCGTGCCAAATCGAGGTTAGGCGACCGTTCAGGATTGGTTAAATGGATAGTTGAGGATGCTGCAACATTTGAACCAACGGAACGGTATGATTTCTGGCACGACAGAGCTGCTTTTCATTTCCTGACAAAGGAAGATGAAATTCAAAACTATATCAATACCGTGCAACAAAGCATTAACCACTCGGGAATCTTAGTCCTTGGAACTTTTTCGGAGCAGGGACCCAAAAAATGCAGCGGCATAGAAATCAAACAATATTCCGAAACTTCAATGACTGAACTGTTGAAAGTTTCTTTTGAAAAGATTAAGTGTATTACCATTGAGCACAAAACCCCTTTTGATACGATCCAACAATTTATCTTCTGCAGTTTTAGGAAACCATAAAGTAATTGATTATCAATTAACTAATCAATTCACCAAATTGATTAGTTGCTTCTTACCAAATCGAATATACCACTATAATAAATTCTGGAGTCCAAGATTAGCTGACCTTCCATTAATTGGAACCGAAATGCCTGGAAACTTTCTGACAACAAAAAAAATAAAAATATATAACGTAAATATACGTCGCATTATTATTTGACGTATATTTACGCCATAATTAAAGCAGAAATTATGGTAGTCTCAAAAACAGAACTTTTCACCGAAGTATTGCAGAGGCAGGCAAATTTATTCAAAGCTTTGGCCCATCCGGCGCGTCTTCAAATCATCCAGTTTCTGGCCGAAACAAAAATGTGCATATCAGGCGACATCTCAGAGGAGTTGCCACTGAGCCGGACAACAGTTAACCAGCATCTTAGGGAACTTAAAGATGCAGGTTTGATTCAGGGTCATGTGGAGGGGGTAAAAACCAACTATTGTCTGGATTATGAAAAGATTCAGGAGATGAAAACAATCCTCACTGAATTTCTGAATGAGATCGGGATGCCTGAAGGATTTTGCTGTAAATGAACTAATTATTCAATTCGGTAATGTAATATTTCGACAATACTTCCGATAAAATTTTGAATTACTCGTAAGATTACATAAGCGCCTCATTATCCAATAACCACATAAAAAACATAAAATGAAGATATTAATCCTTTGCACCGGGAACAGTTGCCGCAGCCAGATGGCTCATGGCTTTCTGCAATCGTTCGATTCAAATCTTACTGTTTGCTCGGCCGGCACCGAAGCTTCGGGAAAACTTAATGTCAAGGCAGTCGCCGTCATGAAAGAGGCCGGAATCGACATCAGTCACCACACCTCAGACTCCGTTGATTTGTATTTAAACGAGGAATGGGATTATGTGATTACCGTTTGCGGCGGAGCAAATGAAAACTGCCCGGCCTTTTTAGGTAAGGTCAAACATCGTCTGCATATCGGCTTTGACGACCCCAGTCATGCCCTAGGAACGGAAGAATTTATCTGGAGTGAATTTATACGGGTCAGGGATGAAATCAGGAAGCAATTTCATGAATTCTATATTAGCAATTTGAAAATTTGTTGATTTGAAAATTTGAAAATTCATCACCATGAGAAATGATAAGGATAACCTGATCGTAAAGCTGACGCTTGAATTTGCGCTAGATATTATTGAATATTCTGAGTTGCTTGAGGAACATCGAAAATATGTTATTTCCAGGCAATTGCTAAAATCCGGAACATCAATCGGAGCCAATGTCAGGGAGGCTCAGAATGCCGAGAGCAAGGCTGATTTTATTCATAAAATGAAAATTGCGGCAAAAGAAGCCGATGAAACTGAATACTGGAGATTACTCTGCGAGATGTCTAAAAATTACCCAAAGCAAGAGTTACTGAAGGAAAAGCTCCAATCAATCATAAGTATTCTTTCAAAAATTATTAGCAGTTCTAAAATCACTTAAATCATTTTCAAATTCTCAAATCTTCAAATTATGAATTTATCAGATATAAAACTTATTGTCCAGGAAAAGTACAGCGAAATCGCCAACCAAAGCAAATTATTCAATCAATCCTCCTGTTGCGGAAGTACAAGCAATTGTGGTGATGTTGATTACACCATTTTCAGCGATGATTATTCGGGTGAAAAGGGTTATAATCCTGACGCAGATTTGGGTTTAGGATGTGGAATCCCAACCCAATTTGCAAATATTCAAAAGGGAGATCACGTTCTCGACTTAGGAAGTGGTGCAGGGAATGACTGTTTTGTGGCACGAGCCATCACCGGTAAAACAGGGAAAGTTACCGGGCTCGATTTCACAGACGCCATGATTACCAGGGCAATGGAGAACAACCAAAAGCTTGGCTTCACCAATGTTGAGTTTATCAAGGGTGATATTGAGGAGATGCCGTTACCGGATAATCAGTATGATGTAATTGTTTCGAACTGTGTTTTAAACCTAGTTCCCGATAAAACAAAAGCTTTTCGGCAGATGGTGCGGGTTCTAAAACCAGGCGGTCATTTTTGCGTGTCGGACGTGGTTATCAAAGGACAATTGCCGGAACAGCTGCGTAAAGATGCAGAGATGTATGCGGGATGTGTCTCGGGGGCCATTGAAATGGATGAATATCTTGACATTATAAAACAGGCAGGTTTTCAGGAAATAACCATTCATAAACAAAAAGAGATAGCGATACCTGCTGAGGTATTAGCCAATTATCTGTCAGAGAAAGAAATATCGGATTACCAAAATGGCGGAACCGGGATTTACAGCATCACCGTTTCAGCGAATAAAATTTGAAAATGTGCCAATTTAAAAATTTGAAGATTGATTTGACTAAGTTATTCTTCCTATGTATCGCATGTTTTAAAATTAGCGAATTGCATACTAGCAAATTGGCACATTAGCACATTAAACCATTAGCACATTAATTTCTCCCTATGAGCCTAACAAAACAACTTTCATTTTTCGACCGTTTTCTTACTCTTTGGATATTTCTTGTGATGTTTGCAGGGGTTATGATTGGATTTTTTATGCCTGCTATCTCAGGATTCTGGAATTCGTTAAGTTCAGGAACTACAAATATTCCAATTGCGATAGGTCTGGTCTCGATGATGTACCCACCGCTGGCCAAAGTAAGATATGAAAAATTACCCCTGGTTTTCAGAAACTTAAAACTTCTTACTTTATCACTAACTCAAAACTGGATTGTTGGCCCATTGGTGATGTTTTTTCTTGCAATTATTTTCCTTCATAATTATCCGGGGCTCATGGTCGGTGTTATCCTGGTGGGGCTTGCACGCTGTATCGCCATGGTACTGGTATGGAATGACCTGGCCAAAGGGGATGCAGAACTGGCTGCAGGATTGGTCGCTTTTAACGCAATCTTCCAGGTA
>Ga0364887_10098_pt1 | contig 62066 bp, 51 predicted proteins | sample ExccelJu500001D4_4_FD_206924 | JGI IMG/M metagenome (GOLD analysis project Ga0364887, IMG submission 206924) | Enriched cells from Trout Bog Lake Hypolimnion, Wisconsin, USA - BchlTB.July23.5000.01.D4 | ecosystem: Environmental > Aquatic > Freshwater > Lake > Hypolimnion/Profundal zone | place...
TTTAATGCAATGCAGTAAAGCATTAAATCATAATAAAGAAGTGGAAAATTAAATGTACATGGAAGGGTGTAAAAGCCAAATAAACTGTGTTTCAGGGAAATATACTGAAAAATACTATTGTTATTTATTTGTAAACCAAATAATGTAATTGGGATGAAATTTGAATCCTCAATATAGAATAGATCCTTTTTGTTTTCTTCATGGTTTAATTTTTTCATTAACTGGCAATAGCCATTGCAATGTATATTAGTGTTGACTTATTGATACAGTTTCAGCATATGCAGCTGTATTACTATAATAATCCATTGCCAGTAATGCCCTGTTAATGGTTTGCATTATGAATGCCGCCAGCAAAAATTTAACTGAAAGCTGTTTGAACATAGAAATGCCAAAGGAATAATTTCCGGAATTAATACCCAAATTGAATTATAACAGTGTAATTTCAGTAAACTTCTGATTATCTAAATTGTATTTACACCAAAGGTTACTGCACAAAATTATCTCCTATACTTTATAATAAGTTCTGATGGAAATATGTATCATCATCAACTTAAATTTTAATGGCCTGCATACAGTCAAAATAAAAATGTAATTAATAATGGTGAAAGTGTTTTCCTGTTTGATTTTGAGGAAAATGTAGGGTATGAATAAATTCATCCTGCCCCTTCTGATGTAACTGGATAATAATTTCGATTATTTTGATGGATTTTAAAGATGGATCCGGATTGTTTTGAGGCTTGAAGTCAGATAAATTTACAGAAATGCTTAATTTTAGATTTTTGGAGCATATTCTCTACCTGTTAACCTAAACCAAAATCTGATTAAAATGAGTAGTGTTGAACTAATTATTGGATTTCTAGGCCTCCTTTTTATTCTTTTTCTAATTGTTGCCGCATTGGGTAAAAGCGAATGGCAGATAGCTGAAGAAATAAAAATACAGCGGCCCAGTCAGGATGTATATGATTATATCCGGTTTTTAAAAAATAGCGATAATTATAACAAGTGGGTAATGACTGACCCTGATATGCAAAAAACGTTTACAGGAACAGATGGAACCATTGGATTTATTTACAGCTGGGAAAGTAAAATAAGCAATGTTGGGAAAGGAGATATGGAAATAATTCATTTACTGGAGGGTTCTAAAGTAGATTACCAGATCCGGTTTAAAAAACCTATAGAAGCCACTTCTTATGCAGCCCTTATTCTAACCCGTGTTTCAGACAATTTGACTAATGTATGCTGGACCTTTAAAGGCAGGAATACTTTTTTGATGAAAGTATTGCACCTGGCATTCAATTTGAAAAAAGGATTGAAAAAGGATTTACAAGCCAGTTTGCAAAAATTAAAAGAAATCTTAGAGCCATAGTGGAATTATTCAGGATCATGGTGCCAGCCTTCTGCCACCCGGAACAAATGGAATAAATAAGGAAATAAAGCATCCATGGATTCTTCTGCACCTTTCGAAGAGCCGGGCAAAGTTAATACCAAAGAATTTTGGATAAAACCGGCCACTCCACGGGAAAGCATCGCATAGGGGGTACGTGACTGTCCATAGTTACGTGCAGCTTCCATAATACCAGGAATATTACGACTGAGTAATGGAGTGATAGCATCCGGTGTAAGATCCCGGGGAGACAGTCCTGTTCCACCGGTAAACAATACCAACTGAAAATCTGTGTTGCTTAATTCCAATGCGGTGGACTGAATGATTGCAAATTCATCCGGAATAATCCTGTATTCCTCCACCTCCACTGCCCATTGCTTCAGTTTCTCCATGATTGCTTTACCAGCAGTATCATTATTTTTTCCTGCAGCTATTGAATCTGAGCAAACGACTACCGCTGTTTTGAGTGGTTTTTCCAGCGTGGGATTAAAATCGGATTTACCCCCTTTTTTATGGAGCAGTTGAATGGTACTGATTTCAATGCCTTTGTCGATTGGTTTCAGCATATCATAAATGGTAAGCGCGGTGATAGCGGCACCATGCATGGCTTCGACTTCCACACCGGTTTTATAAACAGTATATACTGTAACTTCAATCAGGATATCCAGTCCTTCCAATTTATACTGAATCTCAGCACCTTCTATCGGCATGGGGTGGCAATCAGGAATTACATCACTGGTCTTTTTAACTGCCAGTAAACCTGCGGCACGGGCAAATTCCAGCACATTGCCCTTGGGTACCCTGTTTTGCAGGATGGCATCCATGGTAGCCTGAGTGGAAAGTTTTACAATGGCTGTAGCTGTGGCAGTTCTGAGACTGGAAGATTTATGGGTAATATTATTCATGAGAGGTTAATCTTAGATTGTAAAAATAGGGGAAGCTATTAAAAAGGCAGGAAATGGACTTCCACCAGGTCTCCGGGAGTATAATCGGTTTTATCTTCTTCCAGGCATACCAGGCAATTGGCAGTAGCGAAGGCACTGAGGCGGTAAGATTCCTGTGCTGATAAAACTACAACCCCTTCTGCCGAAGTCCTGGCTTTCAGGAAATGGGTTAATCCCTTTTTTTTAGTAACTCCAGTAACGAGAGGCAAATGTTCTTTTCTTATACAACTATGGGTAATCCCCATCATTTTTTCAATAGCAGGAATTACATATTCGTAAAAGCAGGTCAACACGGATGCAGGATTACCGGGCAATCCGAATAACAACGAATTGTTTTTCTTACCCAGGTACAAAGGTTTACCCGGCTTTTGTTTTATTTTATGAAAGAGGGTGGATACCCCATTGATTTCCATAGCCCTGGGTACAAAATCATAATCGCCCACACTCACCCCACCGGTAACCAGCACCAGCTCAGCTGATGCAATTGCTTTAGCAAGCACCAATTCCAATTCTGACAGCGAGTCCCTGCAAAAGAAAATCTCTGACAATTCCATCTGTAATTGTTGTAATGCTGCTTTCAGGGTAAAAGAGTTGGCATCATAGATTTCACCAGCTTCAAGCGTTTCGCCCGGTTGTTTCAGTTCATTTCCGGTAATTACCAGTGCAATACGGGGCTTAGGAATAACAGTAACAGCTGCAACACCAATTCCCGCCAGTAATCCAATAACCGGAGGCTGCAGCCTTGTGCCTTTTTCCAGTGCCCGTTCTCCTTTTTTGATTTCGGCCCCTTTAAGCCTTACAAAATCACCTTTTTGCAAATCATTGTTGGAGAAAATAACTGTATTACCCTCCAGTTTTGTCCATTCCTGCATCACCACAGTATCTGCCAGTGCAGGCAGCGCAGCGCCGGTAAAGATCCGCGCAGCTTCCCCTGGTTTCAGGTCTGTTAGTGGGGCATTGCCAGCCGCTGCTATCCCTGAAATTTCAAGTCTGTATTCTCCGGATACCTGATCCGGAAAGCGGAAAGCATAGCCATCCATGGAAGCCTGGTTGAAAGCAGGAATATCGGTTTGGGCATAGCAGTTGGCAGCCAGCACCAAACCAAGGGATTGAGAAAGCGGAAGCTGCATCGGTTTTAAAGTTGGTGTGTGCTGCTGAATCAGTTCTTTGGCTTCAAGTACAGAAATCATGGTTCAATATACTGAATGAAATTGAAAATCAGCCACCGATTGCAATCATGCTCCGGTTGGTCATTTCTTCAGAATGCAGGTGTTCAAAATCGGAAAGGAATTGTCCGCCTCTTTCCGCTTCTTTATCTATTATATTCTTACGGATCAGGGCTTCGATATCCTGGCCATTTCTAAGGGCAGAAAGTAAGTCAGTTTCAGATTTGGAAAAAAGGCAGTTTTTCATTTTGCCATCGGCGGTTAAGCGCATCCGGTTACAGGAAGTACAAAAAGGAGCAGAGAGTGTACTGATAACAGCAAAGGAACCGGCATAACCCGGAACTGTGTATTTCTTAGAAGTATCATTGGGGGCATCTTCCAGTTTAGTGATGGAATATTTTGATTGGATACATTCCAGCATTTCGTGCAGGGTAAAGACTTTTTCACTGGCCCATTTATTACCGGTAAAAGGCATGAATTCTATAAAACGGATCTGTAGGGGAAGAGATTGAGTTAGGCTGATAAAGTCGTTTATTTCAGTGTGGTTAACTCCCTTCATGACCACCATATTCAGTTTCACCTGAAAATCATTTTTCAGCAGTAACTTAATATTATCCCATACCTGTTTGAAATTATTTCTTTTGGTAAGCAGTTGAAATTTATCAGCAGAGAGGGTATCGAGGCTCAGGTTCAAAGAACGAATCCCGGCCTGTTTAAATGTCTCTATAAATTCATGCACCCGTACTCCATTGGTAGTGAGGGATAATTTAACCGGCAAGGCAGCCAGTGACTGTATAATATGATCCACATCTTTGCGTACAAGGGGTTCCCCACCTGTTAATCTGATTTTAGTAGTACCCAGTGCAATAAAAATTTTTGCAATTTTCAGTATTTCAGCAGCCTGCATTAATTGAGACGAAGGCATAAAGGAATAGGATTCCAGGGGCATACAATAATTGCACCTCAGATTACACTGATCTGTTAAGGAAATACGCAGATAATGGTGTTGCCGGTTGTATTGATCGGTTAACATGCTTAGTGCGTAAAGTTAATGGAATGTGTGAAGTTAATTGTTAGATTTTGAGGGATGCATCCTGGATGAAAAAGTTTAATTGCCATTCGGATAGGCGGTATTATTTTAGCAACAGCAGGCTTGTAAGGATTAACTCTATTGTTGCAACATTGAAAAAAAGTACGTATTTATTATATTTTAGAATCTGCATGGTTTTAGCCTCATTAAATATTGTTTTATCCAGATTTTCCTTTTTTTTCAGGGCAAACAGGTTAAGAAAACTCAATTGTCCATAAGCTTTTCTATTCTCTTCAATATTAATCAGTAATAATATTATCCAGAATGCAGGTAATAACAGATAAATATAGGATGTCATTGAATCGGTATTTGATAACATAAAGATAACGTTGAAACTTTGAGCGTTCATGTAAAAAAATCGTCAATCAATGTCAATAATTAAGCAAAAAGGGAAGTGGTGGTTATTTAAAATAAAAGAGGTTAGCAAACCTGACTTATTTTTATTAAAGTTAGTAATACACAATTTCATCAGGGTGTTTAGAAATTGCGTTACTGAGATTATACCTAGGAACCTGAACCGGATAATGCCAGCGGAGGAAATGCAAGTCTACATGCAGTCATTATTCAATATTATATTGCTTCATTTCCTGGTTATGGATCTGAAGCGTATTTATTTTAAATCACACTTTATAAAGTTTGAACTAATGAAAAAAGACCTTACCAATTGGCAAGGCAGGGAAGAATGGTATTTGGAATGATGAACTGTAATTCTCCAAAAGGGGCAGTGAAAGGTTTAGTCAACAAGATTAACGATATACAGATACTGGGGACAAGTAAACATTTGGAAGCAAAAGTGGTTGGAAAAATTAGCTGGAGCCCAATACCCGGTCTGGTTTTTATACAGGTACCCCAAAAATATAAAGACCCCTATATGACTGTTTTAAAAATAACACTGGATAAGCAGTTGCAATTATACAGGGGTAAGGGGGGGCTTAATTAAAAAAATTATTACCATAGTTTTTATAATTTTCCTGAGCGTTGATTTAGGTTCCTGCTAAAGTATTTTTTGTTTTATTGTTCATTGTACCAGAAAGCCCCCAAATACCATGAATAGCGGAAAGAGAATTGTAAGTAATTACATTATTATTCAATAAGGGTCATATCCCTATATGGTTCAGTTAACTGTTTGTAATGAAAAGAGTAAATTTAAGGTTTCAGCCAGGGTTGAAAAGTAGTAATAATGTATTTGATATATAAGTAAGCTACCCCTTAATAAGATAGCTCATTAATAGCTGAAGTATAGCTTATCTATGGCTAAACCTCCAAAAATTAATTAAAAATACTCCTACTTTGAATCTGGAATACCTGGGTTAAACATTGGTTTGATAGCATTTGGTTAATTGATAATAGATACGCTAAAATGGTGAGGATGACCATTACATCTGCAGTAAATTTTAGAAAACAGGCTTCCATTAACGGTAACTACCTGTTTCCAGCTCTATATGATATGCACCTTCTGACAGGTTGCTATTCGTTGGGTATTGATTCAAAGCGTTTACGTTGAATAAATCTATGTCACAAACAAGAAGAAAATTTTTTAAAACAGCTGCCCTGGCTGCAGGAGGTTTTACCCTGAGCAGGATATTAAGCCAAAATGCCATTTCGCAGGCTATATTGCTTTATCCGGACAATCAAATATCGGGTCCTTTTCAACCCACGGAAGAATCGTTACAGCAATACAAATGTCCGGACTGGTTTCGAAATGCCAAATTTGGCATATGGGCCGTATGGGGGCCTGAAAGCGTTCCTATGCAAGGCGATTGGTATGCCCGCAATATGTATGTAGAAGGCTCTGCCCAGTACAAATTTCATTTAGCTAATTATGGACATCCATCAAAAGTGGGTTTCAAGGATATTATCCCGAAATGGAAGGCGGAGCATTGGAACCCTGATGATTTAATGCAACGCTACAAAAATGCAGGTGCAAAATATTTCTGTATGATTGCCATGCACCATGATAATTTTGACTGCTTTAATTCTACCTATCAAAAATGGAATGCTGTTCAGGAAGGCCCTAAACGGGATATTGCAGCTGAATGGCAGAAAGCTGCAAAAAAACATGGACTAAAGTTTGGTATGACCGAACATTTGGCAGCGAGCTGGTGGTTTTACAGTGCCGCAAAAGGAGCAGATAAAACAGGCCCAATGGCAGGTATCCCCTATGATGGTAACAATCCGGATTATTCAGACCTATACTGGAAAGGCAATGAAAAAGTGGAGGGGCATTATTATATACCCAACGCTCCTGACTTTGTTAAAAAAACCTGGTATAAACGAATAAACAGCATGGTTGAGAAATATCAACCTGATTTGCTGTATTCTGACAGTATTTTACCTTACGCCGATGAATATGGGAGACAATTACTTAGTAATTTTTACAATCGGAATGTTAAAGCAAACAAGGGTAAAGTTGAAGCTGTTTATAATTGCAAACAAGATGCTGATGGTAAATGGGTACGTGATCTGGAGCGGGGCAAAAAAGATAAGATAAATCCGGAACCCTGGCAGACCGACACTTGTGTGGGTGAGTGGTATTATCGAAATTCATTATTGGAAAATCATGCCTATAAGAGTGCCGAATCCATTATTCATTTGCTTATAGATATAGTGAGTAAAAATGGAAATCTTCTGTTAAACTTTCCATTGAAACCAGATGGCACACTTGATGATGATGAAATAAAAATACTGGATGAACTTTCGGAATGGATGCCAATAAATGGAGAAGCCATTTTTGAGACCCGGCCATGGAAAATATATGGTGAAGGGCCATCCCTGACCGAAAATCCTCAAAAAGGTCCATTTGGTGGTTTAGCGGATACACGTAAAAACCCTTATACAGCAGAAGATATAAGGTTTACGGCAAAAGGGAACATTTTGTACGCTATTGTTTTAGGGTGGCCGGAAGGGAACACATTTACTATTCAATCATTATCGCTTTTTGTAGGTCAAATCTCAAAAGTGACATTATTAGGCCAAAAAGGGAATCTGGACTGGAAGCAAACTGATAAAGGTTTTACTATTACTAATTTGAATAAACCTGCCTATGATTTTGCATATCCTTTCAAGATTGAATTTTAAACACAGATACCTGAACTGAAGACAATTATTCCATTACCTGCAACTTAAAATGAATCTCCGGAACCTGTGTTTTATTGTTAAGTATTGCAATATTTGTCAAAAAGAAGTAAATGATATTTATGTATTGGTTATACCGGTTTTGCTGATGACATTGTTCAGAAATACAAAACAGCATTGATAAGTTAACAAATTCTGAAGCTCAATATTGTGAAAACAAAAAAGGATGTAATTTCACGTTTACCAATAATGCTTTTGTTTATTTGAATATAAGCCAGCCATAAAATGCAGGACCCTCAGAAAGATTTAAAAACATATTTTCATTTTAAAAGAGACTCTAAACTGGAGATTGAAGTAATGCAATTACCAGCTTCGCTGGCCAATATTCCACATTTATTTACTCCTCACAGAACCAATTTTAATCATGTATTTATATTCCGGACATCCCATTTAGTGCACCATGTTGATTTTATTCCTATTAAGGTAGAACCTTATTCGATACTTTTTATAGGTAAGGGGCAGGTTCATCAGTTTGACGAATTGCAAAAATATGATGGATATGAACTGATTTTTACAGATGAATTTTATAATATAACAGAACAGGATTTAAAGTTCCTTAAAAATTATTTACTATTTAATGGTTTCTGGAATAAACAAAATTTGCAGTTTGATAAAAAATCTTTGCTAAAATACCTGTCGTTAATTGAAAATATAAAGGCTGAAATTGACTTTCCAGGTGAAATGAATAAACGTATTATTTTGAAAAACCTGGTACAAATATTTTTATTATTAATTGAAAGGGAAAAGCTTACTGACAATGCATACGTTAGTTCAGAAACCAGGATTCCTGTATTTATTCATTTCATGAATCTGATTGAAGAAGAATTTAAAAATAATTTATCAGTCAGTGATTATGCCCGCCTTTTAAATATTACTGAGCGGAAACTGGGAGTAATAACTAAAGAAAATTTTGGGAAATTACCCAATGAAATTATTATTGAAAGGCAACTGATAGAAGCCAAAAGGTTGCTGATACATGGAGAGTTGACTGTAAAAGAAATTGGGTATGAATTAGGGTTTACTGATCCTACCAATTTCGGCAAATTTTTTAAAAAGTATACTGATTTAACTCCTTTAGCATTTAAATTCCAATCTGCCAATAAAGCTTCCCTGCAGAAAATTACCATATAAAGGTAGTTTTTCACCTTGCCTTATTTTTTAGCTGATAATAGCTTTGTATCAAAATTAACGATGCTGATGTCTTCAATACCTGATGCCATGTAAGCAATCGATTGTAAACTATTAAAGCAGATTAGTTATGAAAAATAATGGTAAACTACTGATAATCAGTATTGTGTTTAATTTGGTCTTTATGCTTTTAGCTGGTGCCCAAAATAAAAATTCTATACAACAGCTGGAACCTCTTTCCCCCAAAGGATCCGGCATATATTCAATGGATGGCCCACCTCCTCCGGGGATGATGCCCCCTATGCAAGGAAATTTACCACCTATGAATGACCATATGCCCCCCATGCAGGGAAATATGCTCCCCCCTCCGGGTATGATGCCTCCTATGGGAGCAGATACAGCCAATACTTCGGGTATTCATACCAAATACCTGGATGTTCCATATGGTACCATTTCCAAAACGCAGACTTTGGATATTTATCTGCCCAATAATGGGGTAGGGCCATTTCCTGTTATTGTACTGATTCATGGAGGGGCATTTATGATTTTGAATTCGCGTGGCAGCCATGAAGGAGAAATTATCAACGAAGCTACAGGCCGGGGTTTTGCAGTAGTTAGTATTAATTACAGATTATCCGGGGAAGCCCGATTCCCAAGAGCTGTAAATGATGCAAAAGCAGCAGTACGTTTTGTGCGTGCACATGCACAACAATACAAATTTAATCCGGATAAAATTGTAGCCTGGGGTGGTAGTGCAGGTGGAAATCTTTCATCAATGCTGGGAACCACAGGAAATGTAAAAAATCTGGATGGAGATAATACTGAAAACCTGAATTACTCTTCCGCAGTTCAGGCTGTAATTGACTGGTTTGGGCCCTGTGATTTTTTAGTATATGATGAGCAGTTTAAGGCATCCGGGTTACAATCTTCTTTCCCTACCGTTTTAAGGGACAAATCACCGGAAAGTTTATATATCGGCCAGCATGTAGCAAAAGATAGAAATTTTACAGAAAAAGCCAATCCGGAAACTTATATCCATACACTGGATACTAAAACTGCACCTTATTTTTTAATACAGCATGGTACAGCTGATCTGACAATCCCTACCCAGCAATCTGTTGATTTTGCCAATTTACTAAAGGCTAAGCTGGGATCAGAAAAAGTAACACTGGAATTATTAAAAGGAGCCAGGCATGGAGACCCTGCTTTTTCAACACCTGAAAATTTTAAAAAGGTATTTGCTTTTCTGGATAAAGCATTACAATAAAGTACAGGCAATTTACTGAAAACATATTACTGTATTCATTATTCAAGTCAAAGACTGTAATGGCCAACATTACAGTCATGAGAGGAGTTTTGTATTATGAAAAAAGTATTTATAATAATAATGATCTGCTTTTTTGCAAGTTTAAGTTATGCGCAATCTGTAAATCCATTTCCACAACTAAAGCCAGTAAGGACAGGAGGATCTAATGCAGAAAAGCCTGACTGGAAAATAGATACTGTTAACAGTTCTTCCATTCACAGAAAATACCTTTCTGTTGCCTATGGGCATATTTCTGCTACCCAGACCCTGGATATTTATTTGCCGGATAAAGGTAATGGCCCTTTTCCAGTAATCATAGTGATACACGGAGGCGCTTTTGCAATGGGACATTCCAGGATGCTGACCGATGTTGGGCCCATGATGGGAAGTTTACAAAGAGGCTATGCCATAGTGAGTGTTAATTATCGCTTATCCGGTGAAGCCCTTTTTCCTGCAGCTGTGAATGATGTAAAAGCTGCTGTTCGGTTTGTAAAAGCCCATGCACCTGAATATCACCTGAATCCTTTTAAAATAGCAGCCTGGGGTGGAAGTGCGGGCGGAAATATGGTGGCCATGATTGGAACAACCGGACAGGTGAATGACCTGGATGGAGAGAATACAGAGAATCTTCAATATACTTCCACAGTTCAGGCTGTAGTGGATTGGTTTGGGCCTTGTGATTTTTTAAAATTTGATGAACAGTTTAAAGCATCCGGGTTCACTGAATATAACAGTTCCGTACGTGCAAACAGCAGTGAAAGTTATTATATAGGCCAGCATGTTGCAAAGGATACTGCTTTTACGGAACTCGCAAATCCTGAGACTTATATTCCTGTAATGGAGCCCAAAACCGCTCCTTATTTCTTTATACAGCATGGCACATTAGATCCGGTAGTGCCCATGCAACAGTCTATCCATTTTGCTCAGTGCCTTAAAACAAAGTTGGGTAGTAATAAAGTTACTGTAGCATTAATTCCCGGTGCACATCATTTCAGTTCCGAATTTTCATCTACAGAAAACCTGAATAAAGTATTTGCTTTTCTGGATGCTATTTTAAAACCATAAATACCATCTGATATAAAATAAATCATTTAACACTAAATAATAATTGACATATGAGAAAATCAATCCTTTTATTTCTGGGAACTATCAGTAGTATAGTTATACTATCTGCCCAGGGAATACCACAAAAACAAGATACCCTTTTATTACAGGATCCTGCATTACAAGCGTTACACAAAAAAGACAGCATTAAGGGTAAAATGAATGAAGAAGCCAACCGGCATGAATTATTGAATGCGAGTACCTTTCAGGCTCCCCGTCAAATTCAGATTGGCCTGCCTGTTACAGATCCGGGTGATTTTTTAGTATCTGAAAATGATATACCGGTGGTATATGCCAATATGCCACAGGGACCGCAATCTGTATGGCGCCCGGGTGATGGTGCGTATTCAAAAGTATATTTAATGAGTTTAACTGAAACCCTTCTTGAATATGGAAGAGTAGGGTATGGGACCAACTCATTTTTGCAAAACGGTATTTTACCAGTATTTGACCCGGGAAATCCAGGGCCATCCAGAGTACCTCAGGGATTTTCAGGCTTACTGAATTATCGGACAAATGCCTATAACAAGCAACAATTTGATCTGTCATTGTCTTCCCCAATTGGGAATGGCTGGTATTATGCTATAAGCACTTATCAGAATTTTGATCCCGGCTATTTCAAACTTCCCTATAATAGCCTGAATAATAAACTTCAGCTATACCGTGGCAGTTTAACCAAAGTTTTTAATCATGATAAAGGCGATATCAGCTTAACATACCGGTATGCTTATACGGAAGATTTATTTCCGGTAACCAGTATATCTCCATTTCTGTATAACGGAAGTGGAAAAAATCTTTCCCATATTGACAATATAGCATGGGGAAACGACTTTTTTGGGAACCCATTAGGAAACTTAATGTATAAGAATATTGTAAACGGGGATGCTGTAAATACAAGCATGCAAAAAGCAGGTATAAACTATTCACATAATGTGCAGTTATTATTGCACTACAATTTTAAGGATAATGTAAAGCTCAAAGTTAGTGGAAGGTGGAATTATGTACCCAGTGCCAGTGTTCCCTTACAAATATGTACAGAAACCATTGATTTAAACAACACTACCAGTCCTACTAAATATTTTGTTGACAATATAGGTTCTGCAACTACTAATGCAAGATATGTGCAGCAATGGTTAAGCCTTTTGCAACATGCATTTATAAATGATGGTATGTTAAGAGCCGAATTAAGTAAAGAAGTTAAGAATAACAAATGGTTATTGGGAATAGAAAGTATTCATCATTTTGAAGACCATGATATCAGCAGTTCATTTTATAACACTTCCATTGAAAAGGATCAAAAATTGTTATATACACAAATGGCTTCAGGTGGTAACCCTGTAGATATTTCTAATATTAATCCATTTGCGTATAATGCATTTTATCTGTATAATGTTGCCGGTGGTTATGCTAAAGGGCATGAAAACAGAAATGCTTTTTATGCGCATGATACCTGGCAGGTAAGGCCAAATTTAAAAGTAGATGGTGGTGTTCGTTTAGATTATATTAATATAGCTGGAAGTAGCCTGCCCTATAATTTTGCCCCGGGCGGAACAATGGGATCCATGGTAACAGACGTAAATGGCAACCCTGTTGTGGCCAATTTACAAGCATTCAGCCATGATTATATTTTACCTTCTCTGGCATTTCATATTAACTATAATATTAAAAAGAATTATGGCTTGTTAGCAGAGTATTCTTATGCACAGATGGGTTCAAATATGAGTGTATTTGAAGCAAATGCTGCTCAGCTACCAACAAGTGAACAAGTTAAGCCACAAACAGTAGATTTTGGGCGGGCTGGTATCTTTTTTAATCACCGCCTTGTAGAGTTGGTTGCAGTGGTAACCTATATTGAAAAGCCTAAAATTTTGCAAAGTGTAAGTACATCCTATGAAAATGTTGCTGCCAATATTCTGGAACAATACGGTATTAAAACATTGGGAGCTACATTAGATATGATGTTACATCCTGCCAAAGGATTTGATTTTCATACTTTAGTTCAATATATGAGCCCTAAATATGAAAATTTTACAGTAACACTGGATGACAATTCTTTTGGTGGACCTGCAAATAATCCATTGGGAGCTGGTAAATCCAAATCTTTTACATATAATGGAAATACTGTTGTTGGGGTACCCAACTGGACTATTGAATTAGATCCCAGTTACCTGATTGATCATGGGAAGGCCCGTATTTGGATGTCTTTCCGTAATTACAGTAAAACCTATGGAAGTATAATGAATTCCATAGTGTTTAAACCTCATTGGGAATCATTCGGTGGTGTGGAATTGCATGTAAACAGGAAATTTACATTAGGCTTTAATGTGGAAAATATTTTAAGCCAATTAGGCCTCTCCGGAAGTGTAGGAGGTTCAGAATTCCTGACAAAGTCAGATATAGATGCACTTGCAGTAAAGACCGGTGGTATACCCATGACTGGTAACTATCTGCGGCCCACTACTTTTAATTTTACCTGTCAGATTAAATTTTAGTTTTTGTTGACTTTTAAGGGGGGGGCAACTCTCCCTTAATTGTATTGCTTTAGGCTTACATACTTGTTATCTGCTAAAACCCTGAAATATGTTTACCGGCCCTTTAATTGATACATTAGCTACTTTAACAGGTGCAATTACAGGAGCTTGCTTAGGGAATAAAATTCCTGAGCGTTTACGATTACAATTGCCATTAACTTTCGGTATTATTTCTATGGGAATGGGCATTGTGATGATCTGTAAGGTAAGTATGTTGCCACCAGTAATATTGGCCCTGCTTATAGGAACCGCGCTGGGTGAATTGTTGAAAATAGAAAATCGGATAGAAAAATGTGCATTGTATTTAAATGCTACCATACAAGGCAATACTTTCAATAAAAATGCTGTAAAAGTTGATGATGCTGCTTTTCTTCATAATTTCATCAGCGTACTGGTTTTATTCAGTGCAAGTGGCACCGGTATTTTTGGTGCTATGAATGAAGGTATTACACATGATACTACTGTGTTAATTTCCAAAGCGTTTCTTGATTTTTTTACTGCAGCTATATTTGCAGCTTCTATGGGTTATATTGTTTCGCTAACAGTAATTCCACAGTTTATCATTTTACTTAGTTTGTATGTAAGTGGCAGGATGCTACTTCCGTTTACCACCCCACCACTGGTAGCTGATTTTTCTGCCTGCGGGGGAATGATTATGCTTGCAACAGGTTTCAGAATATGCGGCATTAAAAACATACCCATTGCCAATATGCTACCCGCGTTGCTGATAATAATGACTATTTCTTATTACTGGCGTATTTTATTTTAAGGAATTCCCAATAGTTATTTAACCTGCAAATTCTTTTAGTTTGTTGAAAATTGTAAATTATACCAAACAATATAAGCAGGAGTCTTATATTAACTATCCTGATCCGGTTTTCTGTGAATCAATAAGAGATCGCAGCAGCTTAAATAATTGGAATATTACACCTCATATCCATACCCATTTATACCAGTTTTTTTTTCTTGAAATAGGATCTGTAGAATTTGAAATGACTAAAAGTAAAGTTTTGCTGGATGCACCCGCAGTTATTATCATACCGCCTGGAATTGTGCATGGGCTTTGTTTTGACCCCTCTATTAACGGGCATGTATTAACTCTGGAAGATAATTATATAGAGGATCTGATGGATACTGCTATAAAAGTACTTTTGGGACTTGATGAAATCTATTATCTAAATGAATTTGATAACCTTACCCCTTTTGAGTTTTTGACAGATATAGTTAGACAAATTCATACTGAAATGCTTTCTGAACAAAAAGAAAAAGCATTTGCATTGAAATCACTAATTGGCTTTTTGCTGGTAAGGCTTTACAGGCTTTCAGGTAAAACACATCTGCCAACCAATATGGCAGGGTTACCTGAAAAACAGTTTTATGCTTTTCAGAAAAGCCTGAAACAGGCTTCTCCGTTTTCTAAAACAGTTCCGGAATATGCTTCAGAACTGCATCTTTCAACAGTTCACCTCAACAGGATTTGTCGAGCAGTATCCGCTAAATCTGCTTCATGGTTATTACAGGAGCATATCATTACAGAAGCCAAAAAATTATTGCTCTATACAGACAACTCTGTTTCTGAAATTGCGTATGAGCTTAATTTTTCTGATCCCAGTTATTTTTCAAGATTGTTTAAGAAATTTACAAATATGTCTCCCGGAGTTTTCAGAAAAAATCAGCCTGATTTATTTGATTTTAATAAAGCTTTGTTTCAGCCGCCCCATCGTGGAATATCCAAGTCGAATCCAAAAAGGTCTAATGCCCTTGCTACAGAATTTGTAACCAGTTCATCCACAGATTTTGGCTTAAGGTAAAAGGCGGGGACAGGGGGCATAATAATTCCTCCCATTTCAGTTACGGTTATCATGCTTTTTAAATGACCCAGATGCAGTGGTGTTTCTCTGAACATCAGTACCAGTTTTCTGCGCTCCTTTAATATGACATCTGCAGCCCTGGATAACAGAGAGCTGGTTACCCCTGTGGCAATTTCAGACAAAGTTTTAACTGAACAGGGGGCAATCAGCATTCCTGCAGTTTTATAGGAACCGCTGGATATAGGTGCACCTAAATCTGAGCGGGAATACACTTTGTCAGCCAATGCCAAAAGCTCATTGAGTTTTAATCCTGATTCATAGCTGCAAACCAATTCCGCAGCCTGACTCATTACCAGATGAGTTTCAATATTCATAATGCGAAGCAGTTCTAAAGCACGGATTCCATATTGAATTCCTGATGCTCCGCTTATGCCTATTATTATTCTTTGAGTTGTATCCATTTTAAGTAATTTATTTTGTGGATACCCAATTGTATTTGGTTCCAAATCCAGCAGTATTATCAGTCAGTTTAAGTTCAGTAAAACAAATTTTCCAGATGCGTTCACGGAATTGTGTGGCAATGGGGAAGTGCAGTTCATATAATTTCCGGGCTGTAATTTCCTCCTCATCTTTTAAAAGGAACACCTGGCCAGAAAATTGTAATCCAACAATCTCACTAATTTTCATTGTTTGATCAGATATGGTTCCACTTACAAATGGGTTGTTTAGAAACATCTGGCTATGCCTGGTATTTTCAGCACTCATTATATAGAGGCATTGATTTTTTGTATCTGTGGTATAGAAAAGGCTTGCTGACCAATTAGTTGACTTTGTGTAAGAGGAAATACTGAGGACATGCCTTGTGCACAGAAAATCCCAAATTTTTGTAAGTTCAATCGATTGTTCCATTTTATTCGTTTTGTGTACTACAATCAATACCATTCAGGTAAGTAGGGTGTTGCGTCAATGTCTTTAAATTTTGCTCTTGTAAACATTTCTTTTAAATGAAAAGGTACCGTACAATCAAAAATAGTTTTGGTTGTAATACCTGGCCCAGTAATCCTGGGATCAAAAGCAGGGTCCTGAGATGGATCAAGCTGGTGGCAATGAACTCCGGGGATAAAAATAGTATTTTTGTCACCCTGATACCGGGTAGTCATTGCCCATAAAACATCATCACTGTCAAACAGGTCAACATCCTCATCCACTAATATAATATGTTTAAGTTCTGAATATACGGCAAAGGCAATCAGTGCAGCCTGTCGTTCCCTACCCTGGTCGGTAGCATTTCTTTTATTAATTTGCATTATACTCAGGAACTTGCCACCGCCTGCTGTATGGGCATACACATTTTTTAATAATCCTGGCAAAGCGAGTTCCACAGCATTAAATATACTTGCTTCAGTGGGAATCCCGGCAAGGCTTGTATGTTCCTCTCCGGGGCCAACGAGGGTTTGCAAAATCGGATCTATTCTTGTGGTGATAGCAGTAACTTTAATTACCGGCAAAGATGGATTGGCAGGGCCGTTGTATCCGGGAAATTCGGGCATTGCATGGCCTGTGTTTGTATTTTGGTCTTCCCGAACCCTTCTATTGAGCAATATCAACCCTTCAATGACAATTTCAGCACGGGCAATTGATTTTTGATTTATCGTAACTGCGTTTACAAGTTCAACCGGTTTGCCCCTCAGGCCCCCGGCAATGGATAATTCATCAAATCCAAAAGGTGTTGTAGGTGCTTCAAAACAGGCGCCGATTAAAATAGCAGGGTCTAAGCCCATATTAATAGTAACAGGTAAAGGGTTTCCGGCATTTTCTGCTTTTTGCCTGAACTGGTCTATATGCCTGCCGGCAGCAAAAAAAATGGAAATCTCATCTTTACTTTGAACGCATAACCTGTGAATTGTTACATCAGAATGTCCTGTTTCCGGATCAGACCCCAGTATCAGCCCCTCACAAAAATAGGGGCCGGCATCTAAGGGTGTGTTTGTTGGTGCAGGTAAAATATTCCGTATATCAAAATTATCATCCCCGGCTTTGTAAATGATTTCCTGGCAGGGAGGGGTTTTGGTTTTTATGGTAATTGGAGGTATCGTTTTTTTTACTGCAGCACCCATATATTTACCCAGTTCCTTAACTGGTGCACCCAGTAATAAGGCTACCCTTTCACGGCTTGCCAATAAACCAACCAGGACCCTGCAATGCTTATACCCTTTAACATTATTAAACATCATTGCCGGCCCCAGGCGAGTGGGCCTTTCTACGGTGCCACCTGCTCCTATTTGTTTATAAACACCAGCCAGGTCAGCATCCGGATTTATCTCCACATTGGTTTCGTGAAATTGTTTTTTATATTGTTTAAGAATCTCAAGTGCACTTCTTAAATCATTTATTTTATCGACTTCCATTCTTTTTTTTTAAGAACCTTAAAATTAAGAGGAGTATAACTTTACAGGATGGATAATCTGAATTTTGAAATGGACTTTTAATACATTGGAAATTATAAAATTCCCTTTCAATAATAAAAGGATAGGGATGTTTTTATAGTTAAATTGAATCAATTCTGAGATCATTTTAAAATAAATTTTTTTCAGGCAGAGGTTGGCTTTGGTATTAATTTTCTTTTTATTGATCATGGTTCTGATTTCCAAAAACAGGCTAACATTAACGGCAACCTCTTTTTTACTACTCTATACTTTTAAGAATATGTTTTTCTCTTAAACAATGCAATTATTTAAACTTCTATTCAATGTGTATGAAATTTAGAACCATCTTATTCACCTTCTTTCAATTTACCGTTTTATTTCTGAATGCTCAGATTAAACCGGCAGGTATTCTGACCGACAATATGGTATTACAGCGAAATACGGAAGTAAAGCTTTGGGGTACAGCAAATCCCAGAGAAAAACTGGTGGTTACCACGGGCTGGAATAAAGTAAAACAGACTGTAACGGTCAATGAAAAAGGGGAATGGCTGGTAAAAGTAGCGACTGCTGATGCAGGCGGACCTTATACCATATCATTAGTGTCTAAAACAGAGCAACTGGAATTACATAATATACTTTTAGGGGAAGTTTGGATTTGCTCCGGACAATCTAATATGGATATGCCAATCCGGGGTTATCTGGATCAGCCCATCAATAACGCCAATGACTTACTGGTAGATGCAGATAATGACGATATACGGCTGTTTACTGTTAACAATGCTATGCGCAGCCATCCTATAGATTCCTGTGTTGGTAAATATGGCATCTGGAAACCAGCTACTGCAGAATCGGTTGCTTCATTCAGTGCTGTGGCTTATCTCTATGCCAAACAATTGCAACAGAAATTAAAAGTGCCGGTGGGGGTGATTACCACAGCCTGGGGAGGTTCCCGGATTGAATGGTGGATGGATTCTGCCAGCATTGTTCAGTTTCCGGAAGCATACAGACAAACCACTGACCCCAAATTGTCTCCTCAAATGAAAGCTTCCTATCTCTATAACGGAATGATCCACCCCTTATTAAATGTAGCTATAAAAGGTGTAATCTGGTTTCAGGGAGAAGCGAATGTGAATAATAATGGAGAATATGCTGCTCTAATGGGTGGAATGGTAAGCAGCTGGCGAAAAAACTTTGCACAGGGGGATTTTCCTTTTTATTATGTACAGATTACCCCTTATTTCTATAATAACAGTAAAGCCACCAATGCAGCTTTATTAAGAGAAGCACAGGTAAAAGCGCAATTAGTTATACCCAATTCAGGGATGGCCTGTACCCTGGATCTGGGGGAGGAAAAGATTATTCATGCAGCAGAAAAATTAACCATTGCCAAAAGGTTAAGTTACTGGGCTTTTGCAAAGTCCTATGGTATTGCTGGGATATCCTGCCAATCGCCCACTTATAAAGCCATACATATTAAAGACAGTGTGGCCATAATTGATTTCGATTATGCATTAAATGGATTATCCAGCTTTGGCAAACCGGTGGATTGCTTTGAAATTGCCGGAGCGGATAAGGTATTCTATCCGGCAACCTGGAGTACCAATCGTAAAAACCAGGTATTGGTTACTGCCCCGCAAGTGAAAGAACCGGTAGCTGTGCGGTATGGTTTTCATAATTTTCCTGTTACGGCTGGATATTTATATAATACAGCTGGATTACCAGTGCCTTCTTTCCGGACAGATGACTGGCAATAGAATAGACCTGCAATTGAAATTAATAGAAAAATTATCAAACTCCATCATGAAATTAATTATCATAATAGCCTGTTTATTCCTTTTCTCCGGAAGCGGTTTTAACCAGAGTATGCAGGACCTGCAGTCTATCAAAGCAAAACTTTACCGCTTAAGTGCGGAAGCAAAGTATCCGGAAGAATATGTAACCGGGAAGCGTATCGAAGACCTGATCAGCAATATGAGCCCGGAAGGGAATTGGCCGGATATAAAATACCAGGATAAGTCAGACGCCAATTGGTTGCCAGCTGAACATTGGGTAAGGTTATTAAAACTGGCAGTCAGTTACCGGAACACGGGCAGTTCTTTTTATGGCAATGCAGTAGTCCGCAATACCCTAATTAAAGGGATTGGCTGGTGGCTTACCAATACTCCTGTAGCAAAGAATTACTGGTGGAATGCCATTGGAGTACCCGGGTACATGGGTGAAGTATATATACTGCTGGAAAGTGAATTAAGTGACAGCCTTAAAATAAAGGGAGCTGCATTGATGAAACTGTCTGTCAAACCTACGTATTATGATTATCATGGAGTTGCAACCGGACAGAATTTATTATGGGAAGCATCTGCTCATTTGTATGCATCCTGTATTTTGAATGATATAGAAGGTGTAAAACGTGTTTTTAAATATGTTGCCAATGAAATAGTGATTACAGAAAATGAAGGGATACAGCCGGATTATAGTTTTTACCAGCATGGGCAACAAAATTATGCATTTGGTTATGGCAAAGGATTTTCCACATCAGGGGTTCGTTTTTTTTACCTTGCCAATCAGACTGCTTTTCAGTTTTCTCAGGATAAAATTGATATCATGGCCCATTATTTACTGGATGGCCAGCAATGGATGACCCGTTATGGGTATCTGGAATACACAGCCATGGGCAGGGAGATTTCCCGGAAAGGCATTAGCAGGACTGGTATTTTGATTGCCTTGCAATGGATGATGGATATAGATCCGGCAAAGAAGCAGCAATATCAGGATTTTTATGAAAGATTGTCCGGCAATACCACAACACCTGCCTTAGTAGGTAACCGCTATTTCTGGCGGAGCGACCTGATGGTGCATCAGCGGAAAGATTATTATTTTTCCTTAAAAACCACTTCTAACCGCACTTTAAGCGGTGAGTCGGGCAATGGGGAAAACCTGAAAGGATATTATCAGGGCAATGGAACGTATTATCTCGTGCAAACTGGTAATGAATATAAAGAAATATTTCCCATTTTTAATTGGCGGCAATTGCCGGGAGGGTTGATACCGCAACTCACCACCTCCATACCTTTATTTAATTGGGGGGCCGGAGCCAGAGGTGCCAGTTCTTTTGTTTATGGCATCAGTGATAGCATGTACGGATGTTATGCCTATGATTACCAGAAAGAAAAGGTAACTGCAAGGCGCGCCTGGTTTTTATTTGATCATGAACTGGTATGCCTGGCAAATAGTATACAAGGTGATTCTTTATACCAGGGCATTAATCAGTGCTTATTAAACGGAGCTGTTTGGGATGATGGGAATATGCAATCAAATGGCCGTTTGCAGAAAGTATTTCATGATTCTGTTGGTTACTGCATTTTAAGTTCAGGATATCCGGTGGTACTGAAAACAGCAATACATTCCGGTTCCTGGAAAGATATCAATCAGACAGGAAGTCCATTGTCAATAGAAAAAAAAGTATTTACCCTGGGTATTGATCTTGGGCCTGCCGTAAAAGATGCCAGCCTTGCTTATGCCATTGTGCCAGCTGTATCACTGGTTGCTTTCAAAAATTATACACTATCAGACCATATTTCTATTTTGCAAAACAACCATCAGGTACAGGCAGTGTATCAAAAAGATTTGCAACAGGTTCAGGCTGTTTTCTATACAGATACCACACTGTTATTACCCTGGTACCACCTGCAGCTAAAGATGAAACGGGAGGGATTACTGCTTATTAAAGAAGAAGGGGATACTGTGGTGATTGATTACGGCGCACCATTTCCCCATCAGCATGTGGAATTGAAACTCCATTCAAAACTGATATATGACAATACCGTTTTTACCATTGCTCCGGAATCAAAACATGAAAACAAAAATAATTAGCTGGTTACAGATCTTGCCGGTGGTATTTGGCCTGCTGTCATTTTCCTTAATAAAAGGGCAGGAATCGGCTAAGCTAATGCGCAAGTATAATGTAATATGGAATAGTCCCTCTAAAGATGCATCCGGTGTAATGCCAATTGGAAACGGAGATATAGCAGCGGGTGTATATGCTATTGAGCAAGGAAGCCTATATCTGCTCCTTTCAAAAAATGATGCTTACAATTATATGGGGGACCTGTTTAAAACTGGGCGAGTTAAGATTACCTTGACACCCAATCCATTTATTCCCGGAAAGCCCTATCGGCAGATGCTGGACCTGGCAACCGGATCAATTCTGATAGAAGCAGACAGTGTAAAATTGCGGGTGTGGGTTGATGCAGATCGTCCGATTTATCATGCCGAAATACATTCCACCCATCAAATACAGGTAACCGTGCAGCCTGATTTATGGAAACGGATTGACCATACTATTTTTAATATTACCAAATTCTATACTGCTGTGGGAGGCTGGAACCCTGAGCTACCAACCACTCAGGACCGGATTGTTCATGGGAAAGGGCACCTGATCTGGTATTATGCGGTGGGAGACAGGAGTACCTATGCCGATGATCTGAATTATTATCAGGTGCCATTTATGGCATCAAAATTTAAAGACCCCTTTCGGTATAATACATTTGGGAATTTAGTAGAGTGCCCCCAGCTTACACTTCAGCAATCAGGTTTACAGGGAAGGGGTAGAGATTTTGATATCCGAATTCATGCTTTAACGATGCAAACCCCGGATACAGCAAAGTGGATACAGCAGATAGAGAAGAATGCTGCCCTTCCTATTCATTTGCAGCAAGACTGGCAAAAACATTGTAAGTGGTGGTCCGACTTCTGGAATCGCAGCTGGATCATGGCATCTGATAATACCCTGCCTGCTACTGAAAGGGAACATTTTTTTGGAGAAACATCTACAGGAATCCGTCAGGAAAAAGATGGCGCTGCATTAGTTGCCCAGAGTTATAACATATTTCGTTTTTTAATGGCCTGTCAGAGCAGGGGAAAAGTTCCCGTAAAGTTTAATGGAGGGTTGTTTACCCAGCAGTTAAAACTACCGTATACTGATAAAAGAGCAAGATCGGACAGGCAGTTACAGGCTGACAGTACCTGGCTGATTCATGAAGACGACCGGTTGTGGGGCAGGCGTTTTACTTTTCAGAACCAGCGTTTATTATACTGGCCCCTGCTGGCCAGTGGGGATATTGACCTGATGCAGCCTTTTTTTGGTTATTATACCCAGATGCTGGAAATGCGGAAAGCCATTACAAAAGCATGGTTTGGTCATGCAGGTGCTTATTACCGGGAGAATATGGAACCAACCGGAGCAGAGCAGGATTGCGGGCATGGCTGTGAAACCGGAGGATTGCCACCCAAAACGAAACCCTCCCCTAACTATCCGGGCTGCTGGCATGATCATTATTTTACTGCCGGACTGGAAACAACAGCCATGCTGATAGACCAGTTTCAGTATACCGGTGATACTGTATTCTTTAATAAAATAACTGTGCCTTTTGCCCGGGAGGCACTGTTATTTTACGACCAGCATTATCTACGTGGGAATGATGGAAAATTATACCTTGAACCCAGTCAGTCATTAGAAACCTGGTGGGTAACTGTAAATCCAGCCCCTGATATTGCAGGCCTTAGGTTTTGCCTGGATGAATTATTGGCTTTAAAAGCAGGAACACCAAATGACAGGAATAATTGGAAACGCTTTCGCCTTGAAATACCAGAAATCCCCATGCAAACCATTGAGGGTAAAACGGTTATTGCACCAGCTCTGGAATGGGAAAAGAAGAGAAAAAATACGGAGAATGCAGAACTTTATCCTGTTTTCCCCTTCCGCTGTTATGGGTTGGGAAACGGAACAGACAGCCTGGTTAAGCTTACTATGAAAAACAGGACCTGTATAGATGCCCAAAATGGCGGTTGCTGGACACAGGATCAGATAGACTGGGCTTATGCAGGAAATGCAGAGGAGGCGGCCAAAGGGCTGGTACACCGGTTCAGAACAGCTTCAACTTTTTGCCGCTTTCCTTTATATGGAGAAGAAGGCCCTGACTCCTGTCCGGATTTTGATCATTTCGGTTCGGGTTCAATTGCTTTGCAAAGAATGCTGTTACAGGATGCAGGCGGGAAGATATTGTTATTACCTGCCTGGAAAAAAGAATGGGATACGCATTTTAAATTACATGCCATGCATCAAACCACAGTAGAAGCCACTGTAAAAAACGGTAAAATAATTCAACTGAAAGTTAGTCCGGAATACAAGCGAAAAGATATTGTTTTAGGTAAAGGCTGGAGTTGGTAAAGTATTGATTTTTTAAAAATGGCCAGAATAAATAGAAAGCAGTTTAACGGTTAAGGCTAAAAATAGAGTCTTATGATCATTCATTAAAACAGCAGCTTAGCTAAATTTTCACAGAATGAGGTAATCATAAACAATTGATGAAATAACACTTTCGGTCATTATGAAAAATACAGTAATTACTTTTTTTTTGGTGCTTCTTTTTTTGGGACATTCTCAATTAAAAGCGCAGTCATTCAATCAGTTACAACAGGATATTGTGAATTTGCGGTTTGGAATGTTTGTACATTTTAGTCCGACTACCTACCTCGATCCCCCTGACCAATTGTTTCCTGACCATGCACCCCCTCACCAAGGAAAAGATGATATTTTGGGAACAGCGGATGATATCAGTCCGGCATTGTTTAACCCCACAAAATTAGATTGTGGCCAATGGGCGGATGCAGCTAAAAGTGCAGGTATGCAGTTTGCCGTATTAACCACCAAACACCATGATGGTTTTTGTCTCTGGCCCAGTAAATATTCCGACTATACAGTTGCCCAGGGATGCAAGCGGGATGTGGTTCGTGAGTTTGTGGATGCTTTTCGTAAACGTGGGCTAAAAGTAGGGTTCTATTATTCCATCCGTGACAGGACAGCAAGAATAGCCGGAGATGAAAAACATGGAGGGGTATCCCCTGAAAAGATACAGTTTATTAAAAATCAACTGACAGAATTACTGACCAACTATGGGGAGATCGTTTATATCGTATTTGATGCATGGGGAAATAACTGGCATGAAAGTCCTACTTTCTATGACATCCCCTATAAAGTAATATATGACCATATCAAGTCGATTCAGCCCAATTGCATCGTCATGAACCATTCTGTGATCCGGAGTGTAAGCGATGTGCCACAAATTGAATTGAATGCAGGGATGAGTTTGCCAGCTGGACAAGACTGGCCTGCGGTAGGTGGTAATACCATTTACCCAACATGGTTCTGGCGCACCAGCTATACAGCTTCTACTGTAAAGAGTGCAGATTGGATTTTAAATAAAAACCTGATACCGGATAACCAACGCAATATTGTATTTCAATTAAACTGTGCTCCCAACCGGGATGGGTTACTGGATTCAAATGTAGTGGCAAGATTAGCGGAAGTGGGCAAAGTGTGGAAAGCTCCGCCACCGTTAACCAATATTCCTGATTCCTGGAAAAACTGGCCTGTTCCGTCTACTGTAAAATTATATAATGGGACTAATCTGGCGAAGGACAAACCGGTTAGATATGCGGTTACACAAAAAATAAATTCTGCGGCAGCATTAGTGGATGGAAACCCAAAAACAGCAGTTGATCTTTCCGGAACAGATGCATGGCTGGAAATAGATTTAGGAAAAACAGAACATTTGAAAGGATTACATATCTGGAACCGTGCAGTGGCTAAAAATGCAGTATTAACAAGGGGTTTTATTTTTATTTCAGAAAAACCATTTGCAACGGATGATGCAGCTGCTATTCAATTACAGGCTGGTGTAAAAAATATTTCCATCAATGAAGCACCGGGTTTTCCTACACCATTTAGCATTAATGCACGTGGCAGGTATATCCGTATAGTTTCAACAACCGGAAATCCTTTAGGTATTGGAGAAGTGGAAGTTTTTGGTAAATAAATCTGATAATATGAAAACGGGAAACAACATTGGAATAGATATTGGAGGCAGCCATATTACTGCAGCCATCATTGATGTTGAGCACCCAAAGGCAAAGCCAGTTTCCATCATCAGAAAGGAAATTGATGCTAAGGGGGCCGGAAGGGAAATTATAGAAGCTATCAGTGCATGCATACTCGAAATTGCAGCAGACAATCATCCGGTAACGGCTATTGGTATTGCATTCCCCGGCCCATTTGATTATCAAAAAGGGGTAAGCAGGATTGCAGAACTTGGAGGCAAATTTCAACATATATTCGGCCTGCATGTAGCACAGGCATTAAAAGATGGTTGCAGGTTATATAATACGGATTTTTATTTTGAAAATGATGCGCATTGTTTTGCAACTGGTGCAGCAAAACAGTATAATGTAAGCAAAAAGAGAAGCCTGTTTCTTACATTGGGTACCGGTTTTGGATCTTCCTTTATGGAAAATGAGGAAGTACTTTACCATCATCATTTGATACCTGCAACAGGGGCTTTATACGGTGAAAAATTCCGTGACAGCATTGCTGACGACTATTTTTCCACGAGATGGATTCTGAATAAATACAAGGCAGTCAGCAATGAAGATCCCCAATCAGTAAAAGACATGGCTGAGTCGGGGTCAGCAGCTGCAGCTTCCGTTTTTAACAATTTCGGATCTAATCTTGGTAATTTTCTGCTTCCCTGGTTACAGCAGTTTGCCTGTGAAGTGCTGGTAATAGGAGGTAATATTGCAAAAGCAGCATCATTATTTCATGCAGCATTGATAGCAGAATTACTGCCATTAAAGCAGTTACCCAAAATTATTTTTTGTGAGGATACGGAAGACTGTATTTTAAAAGGAGCAGCACTGCAAACTTTGAAGAAAAAAACAGAGGTTCTGCAAAAGAGAAAAACAACACAAGCTTTATTGCCGCTTAGTTCAGTTGCACCATCAGGAGGTTATACTATTTATCCTACTTACAAATCCGGTTATACAGTACATCAGGGCTTTGAGGAACTTGCAGCTGTCATCAGTAAAGAACAATTTGTTGTGATTGATGGATATGGAGGTGTGTTATGGGAAAATTTCCGGGAACAACTACAGCACTATTTTGTAAAGGAAAATAAAAAGATATTTTGGTATGATATAGCGGCCTGTTTAAAACCTTCGGAGGTAATTGCAGCCATCATCAGCGATTCTTTAAACGGAGATGATCCGGTTTTCGGGAAAAAATATACCGGTACACTTTCAGATTTTTTTGATGGTGGAAAGCTTAACAGGATAATACCTGCAGCAGGTACTGCTGATACCTGTATTATCTATGGAACCGGAGCTGCATTAACAAAACTAAAAGCGAAACTGATTTATATTGATCTGCCTAAAAATGAGGTCCAGTACCGAATGCGGGCAGGTAGTATCTTTAATATTGGGGCAGAAGAACAGACGGCAGCCTCACAAATGTATAAGCGATTTTATTTTGTGGATTGGCCTGTGCTAAACCAGCATAAGGAACAATTACTTTCAGAAATTGATATTATTGCAGACGAGCAGCGCATAGACGAGATTACCTGGATGCAAGGCAATGATTTCAGGAAAACACTGTTGGAAATGACCACCCAACCCTTCCGGGCAAGGCCCTGGTTTGAAGCAGGGGTATGGGGCGGAAACTGGATGAAAAAAAACATTGCTGGACTCAATACAAATGAAATCAATTATGCATGGTCATTTGAGCTGATTACCCCGGAAAATGGAATAGTAATAGAAGGCAATTCCTTTTTAATGGAAGTATCCTTCGATTTTCTGATGTATACCAGTAACCAAAATATTTTGGGAAATGCAGCGGATAGATTTGGCAAAGCATTCCCTATCAGGTTTGATTTTCTGGATACTTTTGATGGCGGGAATCTATCCATACAATGTCATCCGAGAACTGCCTATATCCGCGAAAAATTCGGGGAAAATTTTACACAGGATGAAACTTATTATATACTTGATTGTGAGCCTGAAGCTAAAGTATATCTTGGATTTCAGGAAGATATTAACAGCGACGAATTTAAAAATGCATTAGTGGAGGCCCGGCAGAAAAGTAAAGCGTTAGTGGTAGAAAAATATGTGCAAATACACCCTGCCCAAAAACATGATTTATTTCTGATTCCCAACGGAACCATACATGCATCCGGGAAAAATAATATGGTATTAGAGATCAGCAGCACCCCTTATATTTTCACTTTTAAAATGTATGACTGGTTACGGCTTGATCTGAATGGCCAGCCAAGGCCCATCAATATTGAACATGCATTTAATAATTTGTATTTTGAAAGAAAGGGGAACCTTGTTAAGAAAGAGCTAATCTCAGCACCCCTAATTCTGGAAGAATGGCCGGGTGGCAGAAAACTAAAATTGCCAACACATCCGGTTCATTTTTATGAAGTGGACAGATATGAGTTTAAAGGATCTGTCCGGATCAATACCCATCAACAATGTCATATTTGTATGTTGGTGGAAGGAACATCTATTGAAGTTGTCAGTGATGGTAAATCGCAAATATTTCAATATGCTGAAACATTTGTGATTCCTGCAGTAATGAAGCAATATCAACTCAATTATCTCAGAAATGAAACTGCTTATGTAGTAGTTGCTTATGTAAAAGAAGTTGCCTGTTCAGGGTATTCCGTTGAATAATGAATAAGCTATGAAAAAATTGATGATCAGTTCCTGTATGATTTGTGTGTGTATCGTTACATGTATGCAAGTTCATGCACAACTGAATACCGGTGCATCCCTTTTGAAATTACAGCAGGATTTTGAATCTTTCGAAATGCATTATTGCCCGGTGCAAAATGGGAGGTTTGCTTTTGAGATAAAAACAGCAGGTAAGCCTGCGTATTTTTATATGTATAGTAAAAAGGCGATATTTAATTATCTCGGTTTTGCAGAGCAGGGGGATAGTGTAACTATTGACGCAGTGCAATTACATAATTTAAAATTTAGCGGAACCCATGCTGCCAGGTTTGAATGTGTGGATAAACTGAGAAATTCTTTAAGAGATTTTAGTATGCATCATTCTGTAAGAATAAATAATTTAAAAATTGCAAATAAGCAGCGCAGTCAGGAAATTGATATTCAGGATGATAAGTTTAGTGATACCCTTGCAGGCTTATCTCTCGAAATATTGAACAAGTACAAAAATAAAATCAGTAAAGCAGATTATCAGTTACTGCGATTAAAGATAATGACTGGAAAGGCAAATACCCAGTGTGCTGTATTTTGGAATAACTGGAAAGAAGCAAATACATATCCTGATTCCCTGGAAAGAAGGCAGCAGTTGGTTGATTATTACAATAAGATTAAAGATCCCGGTAAGGGCTGTGCTTCATACTATAAGGAAAACGTTTTTGAATATATTGAGTATGCGATACAGAAAGCGAAGATTGAACTAAAAATTGCAGCCAATAACCAGCAACCAGCACCACTGGAAGCAGTTTTTAAGAATTTAATGGGCTATCCGCCACCTTTAAGGGATGTTTTAGTGGCTGCTTACCTTACCCATACACGCGTGAACCATAATGGGAGTGATTACAGGGCATGCCTGCAGGAGGCATTGGACTTTGTGCAATTACCTGATTACCATGGATTATTGCTACAGTTAAAAGCAACCAGCCAGGCAAAATTAAAAGGCACTCCTTATTTCAATTTTAGCCTGGAAAATGATAAGGGTAAGATGGTAACCTTAAATGACCTGAGGGGTAAAGTAGTTTTTATAGATTACTGGTTTACAGGTTGTACTGCCTGTGTTTTTTTAAACCGGAAAAAACCGGAAATAATTGAAGCTTTTAAGGAGGAGCCTGATATGGTATTTGTGAGTATTAATGTAGACAATGATAAGAAAGTTTGGCTGGAAAGCATTGCAACAGGTGATTATGCCTGTGCTGAAGATATCTTGTTGTATACCAATGGGCAGGGTTTAGAACACCCGCTGATTAAGTATTATATGTATAACGGGTTTCCGGAAGTTGTGGTATTGGACCGGGAAGGAAAGATCTTTTCCGCTATTCCGCCAAGGCCGGGAACTAAGGAGAGTAATAATAAACTAATTGCGATGCTGAAAGAAGAGTTACAAAAAAAATAAAAATTGAAGAATACCCGCCTTTTTATAGGTGGGTATTCTCTTTCAAAGCAGCACTATTTCCTTTCTTCGATTAACTCAAAATGTTTGGTTTGAGAACCGGACGGGATATAGTTGGTACCATCATACTGGTAGGTACAGTATTCAGCACCACTTACACAACGCCAATCTACATTTTCCCCTGCCGCACCACCAGGTGCAATCTGGTAGTTATTACTGCTATCCAGGTAATATGGATCCCCTGGAGGGGTTGATTTTGCAGAAACAAATGCACTGCCGGCACTGAATAAGGCTGCGGCAATAAACAACATTGAGATTTTTTTCATAAAAAATTGTATTGATGTGAAAAATTGAATTACCGGTATTGAATTGCTTTTATTTTTTAGCTTTTCAATGGTGTAAGAAATTTGCTTACTCTTTTTTACAGGTTTTGGGCTTATTCCCTGACTTATGGCCATCAATTATTTTATGACTGCTTTTTGGGCAGTTTGTTTTTATGTATTGTAATGGCGGTAATAGTTAATGCCATGCCAGCTATATTGAGAAAAAGATGTTGTTTCCAGGATAATTCCTGTATTAAACCGCCACAGGAACAAGGGATATGGTTGAACTGATGTAACAGAATGGCAATACTATATATGGTAAATAACAGGAACAGTATAAAAGACAGGTATAAGCCTGTTTTTCTTGTTTTATGCAGCATGACTAATATAGGTATGGCTAATTCATTTACGGGTAACATGAATAATGAAAGCTGAATTAACCAAACCGGAAGTGGCTGGCTTTGCATCCCTTTAACAAATGCAGTGAGGTTGAATAGTTTTGAAAATGCTGCATAAGTAAAGAGTGCAATAATTGCAGTGCAAATAAAATTAAGGATGGCTAGTTTTTTCATATTAAATAATTATTCTTCTGTAATTCTATTCAGATTTTTATTTATCTCAAAATGATAAAAGTGAAAAGCAGGTAGAATTACCCGTATTTGCAGTAGAAATACCTATGTTAAAATGTGAAAAAAGTTAAAATAAAAAAATAAGCTGTTAAAAATTTTGAACTTGGATATTAATATATATAAATTTATTCTGTTGATGCCGTCAGGTAGACATACGGGTGTTGATGTTTAACTCTTAAAATAGCCATAAAGAAATATCGTGGATTGCGCAATGAAAAGCTATTTTTTTACCAAAACAAGTAAACACTTATGAGAGAAAAAATCGTTAAGGTAATCCTGGCTGATGAAAGTATAATTTTATTAAAGGGAATGTGCCTTTTTTTTGAAACCGAACCTTATATTGAGGTTTGTGGAACGGCCAATAACGGCCTTATACTGGAAGAATTAATTAGAGCAAAGCATCCTGATATTGTAATATGTAATCCCTTATTGCCCATTAAAGACGGTCTTGTAGTAATGAAGGAACAATTGCGTAAGAAAAACAAGTTGAAATGGATTGTACTGGAGCGGGAAGTAAATATTATGCATTATATTGAATGTATTGAAAAAGGGGCAAAGGGATACCTGACCTACCAATCTACTTATACTGAAGTGGCACATGCTATATTTGAGACAGAGCGGGGTGAATATTATATTTGCCAGCAGGCACTTCCTGCAGTAACCAAGCAATTTGTAAGCTCTTATACCTCTACCCATACCGCAACTATCAGCAGGTTGTTTACCGAAAAACAAAGGAAAATTATCCATCTTACCTGTTTAGGGTTTACCAATAAACAGCAGGGCGATGAACTGGGGCTGGACCCAAGAACCATTGAAAAGCATATTCAGATTATTTTTAAAAAGGCAAAAGTGAATAACAGGGCTTCCCTTGTTAGGTTTGCCTTTCTTAACGGGATAGAAAACCTGGCTGCTTTTTTCGGAGCTTTATTACTTTTTGCCCTGGATGACGAATCTTTAACTTATGCTATTCCGGACTTTTTAAGCAGCTGTAGCTTTGTTTAGCTAATTGCCGGGTCATCTTTTTACAAATAAAATTAGAATACTGTAATGTTTATGCCAGATGAAAATATCTGGCATAATAAACTTTTGCACATATGACAGGAAAACCTGTTATTAAATTAATCCGTCTCAGATACCTGTACCCAGGTTTATACCCTATGAAATGATTAAAAGAGAGATGTTGCTGCATTGGTAAATTTTGAAACCAGACTCATAATCATTTATGAACTATCCTTTTGAAAAACTGGAAAAACTGCTGGAAGCTTTTAAAGGAAATGTTGAAAAAAATATTGACAACATTGATATTGCTGTATTGTTACAAGAAGCCATTGATGAAGTGGTATTTTGCCGTACCAGTTTTTTACGGTCAGTTTTTACGCTTAAGAATAAGAAACAGTTAAGGCTGATTGTGCAAACCAGCCAGCTGACTTTAATTGCCCTGGAGAACAGGGTTGTGGAATTATATATCCATGATTCTTCAACATTTGCCATAGCTGATTTATTGCTGCAAGAGATGGATTTGATGCTCGATTTTCTGGCCATCTATTTTTCTGATTGCTTTGATACCTGCAAAGCTGCACCTATCCATTATGTTCTGGCTAAGCAGGAGAAGATTATGGATAACCTGACCTTGTTTAAAGAAAGTTTAAAAATTGAAAAACAAGAAAAAGCAGTATGGAAAATCCTTTTTTCTGAAGTGGAGCAGGTAATAAAGGGGATGAATAAAATAAATACCAGTTTTCATGAGCTTTTATTTTTGGAACGTCTTTTTCCTATTGCGGAGAGTTCTGAAATACTTTTTATTGAAACTGAGCTCTATACAGTCTCAGAAATATATCTTTTACAACAGGGTTATAATAATGATGTTTTTATGGAAAGGCTGGTAAGAAAGATGCATGAAAAGGCCTCAGAAACTAATGATCCAATTGTATTCTGGGAGCAACAAAAGAAACTATTATTACAGCTGCGAAAAAGAACTGTCAATGTTTACCGCACTGATCATGCAGATCCTATTACTGAATTATTAAAGTATACAGAAGTTGAATTGTTGTATCTGTATCAAATAAATAAGCTCTTGAATGAGCCCGGTTTCTCAAACGATATGGAGGGTAAAACAGAAAAACTGATGGTTAGTACTTTGCCGGTTAATCAGCTGGCTGTGATTTTGCGTTTGTTTGTAGACAGGGGATACCTGAAACCAATGAACCAGTCTGCCTTTTTTAATAAGATAGCCAAAGTAACCGGAATGGGGAATAAGGATAGTATTTCTGCCATGAGCCTGCGTAATAAATATTATTGCCCGGAGAAAACTGCCATTGAAGGGGTCAGGGATTTGTTTCATGGGTGTTTGAAGGATATGGGTAGGTATTAGCAGGAGTAAAATTTATAAGTGATGACAGGATAAGTTATTTTTCAATAATAAATATGTATAAAATTGATAAACAATTGAATGTGCTTTAAAATCACCTTCAACTTTCCGGTTTTTAGGGCAAATACAGCCTGTTTTTAGCCTCTATATTAAGAAATAAACTATATCAAAAGATTAACTGATTAATTATCAATTGGTTAACTGCCGTTGTGCAACGTTTGTAACTTTTTTGCCTTTACCTGCGATTTAAGTTTGCCCCGGTTTCAATAATAACGGCCGTTGTGAAAGAACCGGTATTTTTTATTTCATTCAAATTTAAATTAAAAAAAATGGGAAGTTATGTAAAGGGTATTTTAGGAAATTTTACAGGGAAAGTAGGAACTGTAATTGGAAGTAATTGGAAGAGCATCAATTATATGAAAAGCTTATCCGGCAAAAGAAAAGGGATGCCCAGTTCGGCTCAGGTAGAGCAACAACTGAAGTTTGCTTTAATGCTGCGGTTTCATGAAGCATTTCAGTATCTTTTGCCAATAACATTTGCCAATTCCTCTAAGGTCATGACACCCGCAAATTATGCGATGGGCCATAATATTAAAGAAGCCGTTAAAGGTGTTTATCCGGAATTCAGTATAGATTATCACAAAATTGTATTGAGTAAAGGAAAGCTGAACCATGCAGGTGGCGCAAGTGTTGAAGGGAATGGGGCCGGTAAAATTAAATTTTCCTGGGCTTGGGATGGTGAGGAATATGATTTTGCCAAATCGACTGATAAAGCAATACTGATTGCATATTGCAGTGAAATTAACAGAGCCGTGTATACATTAAATGGTGGTTTGCGGAGTGCAGAGACTGGTACATTGAAGGCATCTCTTTTTGGAGGGAAACAAGTGGAAACCTGGATTGCATTTGTTAGTGAGGATGGAACCAAATTTTCTGAGAGTATGTATTTGGGTAATGTACTGGTTGAGTAAGTTGAAAGTCAGGAGACCCAAGCCGGGAGTTCTGAATTTGGAGTCTGTAGAAAGAAGACTGGAGTTTGGACAGAGGACTATTTAAAAACAAAGGAAACCTGCCTGTTGAGTCGGGCAGGTTTCTTTCAAAACAAAAATTTTATGCAATTAATATTATTGAGGCACTATCTTCCTAAGGGTACCAATGGGGTGATTAGCCTGGAAAATGAAAAGATCTGTTACAGTATAGAATTACCCTGGAGAAATAATATGAGGGGTGTTTCCTGCATACCAGAGGGTAACTATGCATTAGGCCGAAGAAACAGCGAACATTTTGGCTGGCATCTGGAAGTGCAGGATGTACCAGAAAGGGAATCGATTTTAATTCATCCGGCGAATAATGCACTAAAGGAGCTGAAGGGGTGTATAGCTCCAGTGACAATATTAACCGGAGAAGGCGAAGGGGATAGTTCAGTAGCGGTTTTCACCAAACTTAAAATGATGGTTTACCCCCTATTGGCTAAGGAGGAAGAAGTATGGCTGAAAATTGAAGAAAGCCAAACATCTGTTACCTGGAGAAGGGAAAATGGGTTGTGGCGAAATTTAAAAGGAAAATCTGAATGGAAAACTGAATTGGACGTTTAGTGATTATTATTAATTGAATTATAAATGTTGATTTTAAAAAAAATTAGTATGAATATTATAGAAAGGGCAACATCGCCTACTCCAAGTTTTTTTAAGAAGCTGCGCAATATAGGTATTTTATTAGCAGGGTTAAGTACAGCTATCGCATCCTCTCCTGTATTATTACCTCCTGTACTTATAACCATTGCAGGATATGCAGCAGTAGCAGGAGGTGTAATTGGAGCAGTGAGCCAGTTGGCTACTGATCCAGAACCCACATCAAAAGGAGGTAAAAATGAATAATGGAATGAAAGCGGGTACAACAGGTGGAACCATGCTGGCCTTTATCTCTAATTTGAACAAGGATGATATTTTAAAAACAGTTGTTTTAACAATGATTGGAGCAGTGGTAAGTTTTACCGTATCTCTACTATTACAATTGACTATCAATACCTTGAAAAAAAGAAAAGACAAGCCATAAATAAGAGCTTAAAAAGCGTTTATTTGGACCGGGAGTTAGTTTTTTCTGAAAACCTGCAAAAATATCAAAACATTGATTATCAATTAACTATCATCTGTTTTAATGCTAGTTTTGAAGTTTTAAACCAGTTTTAAGATTTTACGGAGACTACCGGCCCAAATACTGCCCACCTGTTTTTCCGGCTTCTAATTTTGCCTTTGTAAACAGATCATTTATTAAAAAAAAGGCCGTCATGAAAAAAAATAACCCCAAAAAAATTGCCGTTCAGGCAATCTTGCTTTTTAGTCTTATCCTTTTCAATAACTTCTCTTTTGCCCAGATTAAAACGGACAGCAGTTTTCAGAAAAAAATAAAACTGAATACGATTATTATTGGGTATTATGCCAAATCAACCGACCCTTATACAGATGTACAAACCGGAATTCATAATGTAAAGTCTGATTCGGGAGTAGTAAATAACAGTTTTACAATGCGTTATATCCGCGTGCAGGGAAATTATGACCTTACCCCATCTATTGATGCCAATATACTGGTGAATTTTGCAGAACTTAAGAACCCTAATGCCGATTTTCATAAAGTAATTGAAATGGCATATGCCAGGTATAAATTTTTTCCGGCAGGTGGATACCTGACGCTGCAGGTTGGACAGTTCCGTCCCTATACCCAGCTGGAAGATATGTACGGAATACAATTTCACCGCAGCTATTACTGGTCTAACCAATACCTGGGCTTATCCAGCAGTAACTGGACCAGTTTCCAGGTAGGTGCCGCTTTAACAGGTTCCCTTAAAAAAATGAATATTCCTCTGAATTATTATTTAACCGTATGGAATGGTAATGGCAGGGTGGTAACTGCTGTAAATTCAGCCGCACAAACCAATGGGGATAATGATAATAATAAGAATTTTGCACTGAGACTGGAATATGAACCCATTAAAGACATTATTGTAGGGGTTGCGGAATCCGGTACCCATTACCAGGGTAAAGCCATTAATAATTTTAATGCTGATATACGGGCTAAGCACAGTTTTACTAAAAAATGGGATGCAGAACTCGAAGCATCTTATTCCTCAGGAAATGATGTAAGTGCTATTATTGCTGCAACCGGAACTGAAATTCCTGCATCTTCCATTAACTATTCCAATTATATAATGCGTGGTATTTATGTAATACCCCTGGTGCGGTACAATACCCCTGCATCTAAAGTAAAATCAACTGAGTTAACCTGCCGCTATGAATACTGGAAACAGGATGTATTGGCTAATAATCCACGTACTACCATTGCACCCATGATCAATTTTAACCTGGCAGATAATTATGGAGCCCGTTTTCAACTGTTTGGAATCCTGAATAGTTATAAAAAACAAGTTACCAATGTAAATTCTGCTGTGTATAATGCCAACCAGATTGTTGCACAGGTACAGTTTTTCTTTTAATCCATTTAACTAATTTATAAAACCATTATATGTTTTATATAGAAATGTTGATGATGCTGGTTATCATTTATTTTGGTATCCGGTTTGGAGGTGTGGCCCTGGGGCTGCTGGGTGGATTAGGCGTAACATTACTGGTATTTATATTTGGACTGGTGCCGGGAAAACCACCGGTGGATGTAATGCTGATTATATTGGCGGTGGTAACCACTTCTGCCACACTGGAAGCTACCGGTGCGTTGAACCTGATTGTACGAATGGCCGAAAAAGTATTGCGTAAGAACCCAAAATATGTAGTATTCCTGGCCCCGGTAAGTACATTTGCATTAACTATGCTGGTAGGTACAGGCCATGCCTGTTATCCTTTACTGCCGGTTATTTATGATGTGTCTTACCGGCAGGGCATACGCCCCGAAAGGCCGATGGCAATATCCTCAGTTGCTGCACAAATGGGGATTACCGCCAGCCCGATTGCAGCAGCAGCAGCTGCAGTAATCGGCGTATCTGCTAAAGCAGGGGTACATATCGGACTGATTGAAATTCTGAGGGTAACCATTCCTGCCGGTGTAATCGGTATGTTGCTGGCTGCTTTGTGGAGTATGAACCGGGGAAAGGACCTGAATAAGGATCCGGAATATCTTGCCAAAATGCAGGACCCGGAAATGCGGAAATTTATTGAAGGAGAAATGGCCACTACTTTAAATGATAAAGTAAGTAAGGAAGCTAAAACCTCTTTAACTGTTTTTATTGCTGCAATAGTTGCCATTGTACTGCTGGCAATTTTCCCCAACCTGTTGCCACTGGATAATGGGAAACCAATCAGCATGAGTATTGTCATTCAATTTGTAATTTTTGCAGCTGGTGCAGTGATCCTGTTTTTAACGAAGGTGAAACCTAAAAGTATTTCTGATAGCAAAGTATTTAATGCCGGGATGATTGCCGTGATTATGATATTTGGTATAGCCTGGATGAGTGATACAGTGATAGAAGGGAATAAGCCCTATATCATTTCCTTAATCAGTTCTATGGTAAAAGCACATCCTTGGACATTTGCCATGGCTATGTTTTTCTTTTCAGCCTTCTTAAAAAGCCAGGCTGCCACCCTGATTGTGATGCTGCCCCTGGGTTTTGCATTAGGCGTTCCGGTTCCTGTAATTATTGGCTGTATACCGGCCAGTTATGCTTATTTCTTTTTCTGTTTTTATCCGAGTGACCTGGCTGCCATTAATTTTGACCGTACAGGTACCACACATATAGGAAAATATATTCTGAACCACAGTTTTATGATACCGGGCTTGATTGGGGTGATTTCTGCCACCATTATTGCCTATTTCTTATCAGTATATATTTATTGAAATTAAGCTGATTGTAAAAAGGGGGTTTAGTTCCCCCTTTTTTTGATTTTACCAGTAACGGTAACAATCGTCATATTTTACTTCAGTTTTTTTGACTTTTTTGCGCCCGTACATAATAGAAAATAGTTACTATTATTAAAAACGGGTAAGCCATGCTGCAATATGCTGATACTGAACTGGAGTTTTTGCGCAGGGAAATCATCAAAAAATATGCATCCCAGGCAAAGGAAGCAGATGAATTAGTGATGGAAATACCCCAATACCCCAAAAGCGTGGGGGATGAAAAGTTTAATTTTCTATCGGGCTATGTGGAAATGGAGCTGCACCGCATTGCCATGCAAACCAAAGAAAGGAGAACAGAGCTGGATGAGTTTAGAAAGGAACATTATCTTCCCAATTATTCACTTTCTGCCACTTTAAAAAAATTGTTCTGTGAACAGCATTATAAAATTCCTGCTGGTGAAAGGAAAACGGAACAGTTTATGCCGAAATCCATCAACCGGTTTTACCTCTATTTTTCCGGTAAAATGCGCTGTGATTTTATGAAGGGAACAGGTGCTGCAGAAATTAATAAAATATTTGAAAACATAGATACCGAAATACAGGCTTATAAAGAACAGGAACCAGAAATAGACGCTACAGTTGAATCCATTGAATTGAAACCGGTGAAACAAAAATCAGCTGGACTGCCTGAACAGCCCGGGTTATATAAATCTGGTTGTATACTACTTTCCTGTTTGCTGACAATGGGTATCTTGTATTATGTGTTTGGAATATTGCCTGCAATCAAAGCAGACAGGGAGACCATCAATGCCTTTCATAATAAAATGCTGAGAACACCTGCATTGGCTAAAGATGCTCCGGGTTTAATGGGCACCTGGATAAGTTATAACCGCACCCCTGAAACCATTGAACAAAACAGGTTGAAAGGAAAAATATTCAGGGGTATAGAATGGAAAATTGATTCTGACCGAAACGGGAACCTGGTTTTTACCCGCCCTACTACTGCCAATAATAACGAAGGATGGGTGGAACTGATGAATATGCAGGTTAATTTTTTTATGAATGTTCAACCCAAGTTTTCAGAAAACAAAGATGAACGGAATTTCGGATTCAGGCATTTTATCTGCAAGCCTAATAAAGTTGATCTTAACTATGCAGATACACTTTGGTGTGGCTGTACTTCTTATATACATAAAGATGGCCGGTTGGATGATCCCCTGGTGGGCAGGGAAATATTAATCCGTAAAAAAGAAGGGCAGCATTACCCCACCGATTTATTAATAGCAGACAGTTTGCCTGATTTTGTAAAAACTTATCTGGGCAAAGACAAGAGCTATTTAAAAATTATACCTTAGAAGGCTGAACTTCTTAATTTAGTACCATGAATCTGAAGACAACCTTTCTGACAATCCTGTTGTATGCCATTACCTGCCAGTTATCAGCTCAAACAGTAGCATATGGTACCTGTCCGCATTGCTGGAATACAGATAGCCTGGGCAACCACCGGGCTGTTTTACAGTTTACCGGTGATGGTAAATATGCCAAAGTGGTGATCCCCTGGCGCAGAAGGGATACTGACCCGGAACATAAAAGAATTATTATTCAGGATGGAAAGACCCAGCATAAAGTGCTGAATGTAAAATTAGCAACTGTAAACCGTGAAAAAGGTGAACTATATTTTGAGCCTGTTTCAGGAAATGGCCTGTACTATGTGTATTATATGCCTTATAAAAATGAAGGGCGTTCCAATTATCCCAAAGGAGTATACCTGCTACCCGAGCAAACTGCCTCTGCTAAATGGCTGAGCGGATTGGCAGGCAAAAAAGGGATCCCCTCAGCTGTAGTGAAACAGATACAGTCGAGCGATAGCCTTAACAGCTTTTATACGATGGAAGTAATTGCCACAGCAGCTGAAACAGCAAAATTAATTCAGAGTCACCCAACAGATAGTTACCTGGTATTTCCGGAAGACCGGATGCATCCGGTTAAAATGAAGAAGGACCTGCCACAAAGATGGATAGAAAAAGGCTTGCAAAATAGTTTTTCCGGAACAGCCTTACGTGGAGAATGGTATGCTTTTCAGATGGGTATTTATGCAATGGATAGTCTGTCTGATGTGCATATACAGTTTAACGACCTGCGATCTGCAACAGGAAACCTGATTACGGCCAATCATATTTCCTGTATCAATACCGATGGCATACAATATGATGGAAGTCCGTTTGCAAAAACAGTGTCCGTAAGTACAGGTACGGTGCAGGCGATGTGGTGTGGCATTCAGGTGCCGGAGCAAACAATGCCTGGAACCTATACCGGAAACCTGGTAGTGAAAGTTGCCGGTAAACCATCCAAAACAATTGCACTGACTATTCAGGTTAGTCCACAAATACTTTCAGATGCCGGTGCAGGAGAACCCTGGAAAATGAGCCGGTTACAATGGCTAAACAGTACAATGGCCCAGGAAAATACGGTAATTGCCCCTTATATACCGTTGGCAGTGGATGGAAATACGATCAGCCTGCTGGGCAGGAAAATTGCCTTGAATGCAGATGGCCTGCCTGCACAGATACAGACTTTTTTTACACCGGAGATGACTGGTTTTTCTGATACTGCTAAAAACCTGTTTACGGAAGCAGTGCATTTTCATTTTGATGAAGCAGACAGCTTGTATAAGCCTGTCTGGAAAAAAAGTGGGGTAACTTTTACCCAACAGCAGCCAGGTACGGTAAGCTGGGAGGCAGTAAGCAGTACGGACAGGCTGGAAATGAAGGTTAGTGCTTCTCTGGAGTTTGATGGTTTTATGAATTATACTGTAAAACTGACAGCTTTAGAAGATGATGACCTGAAAAATATACGTTTTCACCTGCCATTTACCAGGGCAGCCAGTAAATATATGATGGGGCTTGGATTAAAAGGGGGTATACGTCCGTCAAGTTATGACTGGAAATGGGAAGTAGCAACTAAAAACCAGGATGGTGCCTGGATAGGCGATGTAAATGCCGGACTACAATACTCGCTAAGGGATGAGAAATATGTTCGTCCACTGAATACCAATTTTTACCTGCAAAAGCCGTTGTTACTGCCAACCTCATGGGGCAATGAAGGTAAGGGGGGCATACAGGTAAGGGAAGATAAAAAATCAGTTTTGCTGAATAATTACTGCGGGAAGCGAAACCTTAAAAAAGGGGATGTGCTGTATTTTAATTTTACCTTACTGGTAACCCCTTTTCATCCGATCAATACTGATTTTCAGTGGGTCACCAAATTTTACCACCAGTATAATAACCTGGATAGTATTAAAGCTACCGGGGCCACTGTAGTGAATATACACCATGCCACCCCTATTAACCCATGGATCAATTACCCTTTTATTGAACACAATAAAATGAAGGAGTATATTGATGAAGCACATGCTAGGGGATTAAAAGTAAAAATATACAATACAGTAAGGGAACTGAGTAACCATGCTTATGAAACTTTTGCAATGCGCAGCCTGGGGCATGAAATCTATTCCACAGGGAAAGGTGGAGGTTATAGCTGGTTGCAGGAACATATTGGGGATGATTATATCGCAGCCTGGTTTGTGCCCGAAATAAAAGATGCTGCACTGGTAAACAGTGGTATGAGCCGCTGGCATAATTATTATGTGGAAGGGATGAACTGGCTGGTACAAAAAGTGGGTATTGACGGAATATACCTGGATGATGTTGCATTTGACCGGATTACCATGAAACGTATTAAAAGGGTATTGACACAGGATGGGCATCCCGGTATTATTGACCTCCATTCAGCCAATCAATACAATAAAAACGACGGGTTTAACAATAGTGCCAATCTCTATATGGAGCATTTTCCTTACCTCAACCGGCTCTGGTTTGGAGAATATTTTGATTATGAAAAAAATAGCCCCGATTTCTTTTTAACTGAGGTAAGCGGGATACCTTTTGGACTAATGGGAGAAATGCTGCAGGGTGGTGGCAATGCCTGGAGGGGAATGGTATATGGGATGACCAACCGGATGCCCTGGAGTGATAATGCAGACCCAAGGCCTATCTGGGAAATATGGGATTTGTTTGGAATGAAAGGTTCTCAGATGATCGGTTACTGGAGCGAAAACTGCCCGGTAAAAACCAGTGATCCAAAAGTATTGGCTACTGTGTACAAGAAAAATAAATCTGCCATGGTGTCAATTGCCAGTTGGGCAGATTCAACTGTTGACGTACACCTGAAGATTGACTGGCAGAAACTGGGGATAGACTCTTCCAAAGCAATGATCATCGCACCATTAATTACCAACTTTCAGGATGCTGCCCTGTTTAATGAAAAGGATGCAATTCCTGTGTTGAAAAACAAGGGCTGGCTGCTGCTGATTGTGGAACAAGAATTTTAGAAAGGGGTTACCGCTTTCATAGGATAAATTTCATAGGTATTGATTGCAATAGCAGGGTCTGCTGCCACCATTGCATTCAATTGTGTTTCATTATCCACTGCAACCACTGCAATGCCATAACCGCCTTTGGGATCAAATACCGGCCCGAGTACAATAACGGTTCCGTCCTTTACAAATGGGGCCCAGTAAGCTACATGCTGCATCATGATTTCTTTTTCATGCGCTGTCATATCCATCATGAAACTGGCACGGGGAGGATTGAGTTTCAGGAAAAAATGCTTTTTATCCATCGGTTGGTAATTATTTGTATCTAAAATAAGAAATTGTTGGATACACAGTATCTTCGTTTTTACCAAAAAGTTAAATTCAATATCAAGGAATTTTATGAAAAAATATACACTCCCGATGCTTTTTTTATTGTCTGTGCAAATATCCTTTACGCAAACGTATAAAGGCTCAGCAGACAGTAGCTTTATAGGAAAGGATGGCAGCATACAAATGCCTTTTAACCGCTCTGTACTATCAGCCGGGAAAGTAATCACTTATGGAAACCCTGAACTGGAAAATCATGCCCTGGATCTTTGTATTTTGCCAGATCAGCAAAACCTGGTTGTAGAAGACAGATATGGAATAGCCATATTGGATGCAGCCAGACAGGAATTAAAATACCGTTGGGCTTTTGGTGATCAGCGTGAATACAGGAGTTTTATGAATACTTATTCCGGAATCAAGTCTTTTGTTTATAAGGATACAACTTACATTGCCTGGAGTGCTACCGGAAATAAAGACAAGGGATATATACTGATTGCACAATGGGATGGAACCACTATTAAGAATGTAAGTACCATACAGTTATTAAAAATCAACCCTGCGGCAAACAGTATCCCCAATGAAATTGCTTTTCATGAAGAATCAGGTATACCTTATCTCTATGTGGTATTGAATGGGAATGACCAGCTGGTAAAAATTAATTTTAATAGCAGGGAAACCATTTGGTCATCCAGAACAGGAGTAGCACCTTTTGGACTCCGTATTATTGGGCAGAAAGCCTATGTTACCAACTGGGCAGGTCCACAGGTAACCGACAGCAGCCTTGAAAATGCGGGAACACCCTGGGGCCATGCGTATACCAATCCAGCAACAGGTGCAACGGCAGTAGGTAGTCTTGGGGTATTTGATATTACCAGCGGAAAACAATTACAGGAGTTGAAACTGGGATTACACCCCAATGCTTTAATCAGCAGCCCGGATGAACAGTTCCTCTATATTGCAAACGGGAGCAGCGATTTTGTTAGTGTGGTGGATGTGCGGGAGGAAAAAGTAATTGATTCTATTGATGTGGGATTGTTTTCCCGTAACTATAAATATTTTGGAAGCAGTCCCAATGCACTGGCCATCAATGCAACAGGCACTTCTTTATATGTGGCCAATGGATTTGATAATGCTGTTGCTGTAGTGGCTTTGGGTAATAAACATGCCACTAATGGAGAAGGTAAAAGCTTTATAAAAGGATATATCCCAACAGAAGCCTATCCTTCCGGCATTGCCCTGCTGAAAGGGGAATTATTTGTCACCAACCTGGAGGCAAAGGGCTCCAGGGTATTGTCCGGTGCAAAAGAGTTAAAACAGCCGGATGGCTCTGTAATAGAAGCATATACCATTCACAAAGAACTGGCATCAGTATCTGTGATTCCACTACCTGGACCAACTGTTTTGGCCGGTTATACAGAATCGGTTAAAAAAATGAATTTGTTTTACCGGATCAGTTTAACCAACCTGGCTCCCAGAAAAAATATAACTGCAAAACCCTTGCCTGAACGTATTGGTGAGCCTTCTGTATTCAAACATGTGATTTATATTATTAAGGAAAATAAAACCTACGACCAGGTATATGGTGATTTGAAACAGGGAAGGGGGGATGCCAGGCTTTGCATATTCGGGGATAGTGTAACTCCCAATCAGCATCAATTGGCCAGTACTTTTGGTTTGCTGGATAATTATGAAGCATCCGGAAAGAGTTCGGCAGAGGGGCATCAGTGGACGGATGCTGCGATGGTTTCTGATTATATTGAAAAAAGTGTACGGGCCTGGTTCCGCAGTTACCCGCACCGTCAGGCTGATGCATTGGTGTATAATAAAAATGGATTTATCTGGAACAATGCTCTGGACCATGGTAAAACAGTAAGGATTTTCGGGGAAGCCTGTACTACTGCTTTTGACACCAAAATGAAGTGGCTGGATATCTATACCAATTATGTAAATGGCCAGCCCATGGCATTCAAAAACAGCACTACCATTGCCCGTTTAAGGCCATATATATCTCCTGCCTACCCGGATTGTGATAATTTTATTTTTACAGACCAGATCCGGGCTTCCATTTTTATTGATGAGCTGAAACAGTTTGAACAGAAAAGCGGGGACAGTCTGCCCAACCTGATTGTACTGTCATTACCAAATGACCATACTTCCGGAACTGCGCCTAATTTCCCGATTCCTAAAGCCATGGTGGCTGATAATGATCTGGCATTGGGCAGGATTATTGAGGCTGTTACAAAAAGCCGTTTCTGGGATTCTACTGTTGTTTTTGTTACGGAGGATGATTCACAGGGGGGGTGGGACCATATTTCTTCTTACCGCACAACCGGACTGGTTATCAGTCCCTATTCTAATTTTAATACAACTATTCATACCCATTATAACCAGACTTCCATGGTAAGGACCATTGAACAAATATTGGGCTTGCCGCCTATGAATACACTGGATGCCACTGCATTACCAATGTTTGATTGTTTCAGTAACATCAAAACGTCCTATGTATATCAGGTGGTTAGCAATAAAATTCCATTGAATACCATGAATAAACCATTTGCAGCTTTACAGGGTAAGGCCCTGTACTTTGCAAAACTCTCGGCTAATACTGCGTTTAAGGAAATAGATGGGGGGGATGATGCTGATATGAACAGAATATTATGGTTTGATGCAAAGGGGGTAATGCCTTATCCGGGAATTACGAAGAAGTAGTTGGGAGATGGGAGGCGGGAGACTGGAGGCGGGAGACTGGAGACGGGAGACTGGAGGCGGGAGACTGGAGGCGGGAGATGGGAGTATGGAGTTAGTACGTACCTTTGCGGCAAAAATTAAAAAGGATGCGTTATTTTATCCATTTATCCCTGCTGGTGTTGGTTGCAGTATTATTTACAGCTTGTGGTACTGCCACAAAAATTGAGTCCCTCAAACCGGCAGCCAATTACAGTGCTGATATTGTATATGAAAAGCAGGTATCATATTTGAATCTGCCCATAGAAATAACAGTGGCTGATTTGCAGAACCAGGTGAATAAATATTTTAACGGACTGATTTATGAGGATAATAAGATTGAGGATGATAATCTGATGATGAAAGTATGGAAACAGGCTCCGATTGTCATGAATGAAAGGAATGGCAAACTGGATATTGTTTTGCCCCTTAAAATATGGCTGAAAGTACGGTATGGCTTTGATAAGTTTGGTATTACTGCTTATGATACCAAAGAGTTGAATCTGAATGGTACTGTAAAATTAACCACCCTGCCCGTTTTTAAAAACTGGAAGTTTACCACCACCACTGAAATAACCGGGTTTGACTGGACAGAAGCCCCCAGCATCAATATTGCCGGAAATAATGTGCCTATAACTTATCTGGTTAATCCGGCCATTGCTTTATTTAAAAATAAGATAGCCAGATCCATTGATGAAAGTATTGCACAATCCATGGATATTAAGCCTTATGTATTGGGTGCATTGGACCAGGTTAGTAAACCCATGGAACTGAACAAAGACTATCATGTATGGTTTGCTATGCAGCCACTGGAACTCTATACCAACCCGGCTGTAATAGCCAATAAAAAAGTGACTGTTACATTGGGTATGAAAGCTTATATGGAAACTACGATTAATGGAAAACCTACCATTGCATTTGACAAAAACAAGTTATTGCTGATGGGTGCAGAGAAGCTGAATAATGATTTCGGGATTACCATTGCCGGAATTGTAACCTATCCAAATGCCGCAGCTTTAATGCAGACTAATTTTAATGGCAAAAGATTTGAATCCGGTGGCAGGGCTGTAACCATCAATAAAATAGATTTATGGGGCAAGGATGGAAAGATGATTGTGGAACTGGGTATGACTGGTTCTGTGAATGGAGATTTTTACTTATCCGGTATCCCGGTATATGACCCTTTGAAAAAAGAAATCTTTTTAGACCAGGTAGATTTTGTACTGGATTCTAAAAATAAACTCTTAAAACTGGGTGATTGGTTAGGTCATGGAACGATAGCCCGGAAAATACAGGAAAACTGCCGTTTTTCTATTGCAGACCAGTTAACAATGGGTGAAACGAATATTAAAAATTACCTGAATAATTACCAACCTGTAAAGGGTGTTTCTGTAAGCGGTAACCTGGTTTCCCTGAATCCACAAAAAGTGGTGTTGACACCAAATGCAATTATTACCACCATTGCAGCACAGGGCAGTGCTGCAATCCGGATTAACGGAATGCAATAAATAGGTACAAAAAAAAGGCCACCATAGAAATGGCGGCCGGAGCAAGTTCTGTTATGAACTTACTTTAAAACAAAGTATACCTGTTAGTAATAATCATTTTTTAAAGGGAGATCATCTGCTTCATTGCTTTGGTCTTTGTCTTCAAAACGAGCTTTAAATTTCTCATCTGTGTTTTTATAGCTCCAGGCGAAAATTAAAGGGAAAATCCAGAGTGAAAAGATCATGGCACAGAGGATACCCCCGATCACTACTCTTGCGAGTGGCCTGGAACTTTCAGAACCGATGCCATGTGAAACAGCTGCTGGTAATAAACCGATAGCTGCCATAAGTGCTGTCATCATTACCGGCCTGATCCTTGCATTTACCCCCAGTTTAATAGCATTATAGAGGGATGCTGACTGCCCTTTCATTCTTTGCAGGTTTTCCTTGAATACCGTTATGAGGATAATCCCATCCTGAATACAGATACCGAACAGTGCAATAAAACCAATACCTGCTGCAATACTGAAATTGGTTCCTGTAATGAATAGTGCTGCAATACCCCCAACAATGGCAAAGGGCACATTGATGAATACCAGTAAGGAATCTTTAAAGTTGCCGAACATGCTGAATAGCAGCAGGTAGATGAGCAACAAACTGATCGGCACTACCAATGCCAGTCGCTTCTGTGCCCTTTGCTGGTTTTCAAAATCGCCCTGGAATATTTTAGAGTAACCGCGTTTCAGCACTACTTTTTCATCTATCTTTTGTTGCGCTTCTGCAATGGTACTACCCATATCCCTGCCCCTGATGGAAAATTTAAGTGCTGCATAGCGTTTATTATCATCCCTATATATCAGACAAGGCCCTGTTCTTTCCACTATATCTGAAATTTCCTTGATAGGTACTTTACTTCCGCTCATAGTAGGAACCAGTAATTCTCCAATTTGTTCAGGTGTTTTTCTGAATTCTTCCGGAAGCCTTACCCTTATATCAAATATCTTAATGCCTTCGTATAAGCTGCTGGCAGGTACGCCGCCTGGCCCAAGTCCACTTAAAGCCATACTGATTACCGCATTGGCCTGAGCAGCCTGTACACCATACAGTGCCATTTTATGCTGATCCAGGTTAATGTCCAGTTCCGGCAAACCAATATTGTGCATCACCCCCAAATCTTCAATTCCTTTTACATTTTTCAGCACATTGTAACATTCATTCAGCTTGCCTTCCATATAATTCAGGGAATCTCCAAAGATTTTCAGGCAGATACTACCCTTTACCCCGGAAACAGCTTCCTCCACATTATCCATAATAGGTTGGGAGAAATTGAGGTTAACACCAGGAATAACGGAGAGTTTAGTATTCATCTGATCAATCAGTTCCTCCTTGGTAATTTTAGGATTCCAGTCCGCTTCCGGAAACATCAGTACATCAAATTCATTATTGTAGAAACCTGTTACATCGGTTCCGTCATCCGGCCTGCCGGTTTGCGATACACAGTACTGCACCTGCGGGAAAGTCATAATGATATCACGGGCCTGCTTAGAGATTTCCACAGATTTATTCAGCGACATACTGTAATTGCTTTGGATCCTGAGCCAGATACTGCCTTCATTTAACTGTGGTAAGAATTCTGACCCCAGGTATTTGAAGCAATACAAACCTGCCAGCATAATCACAACAGCTAAAGGGATAACCAGCTTTTTATGTTTATAGGCTCTTACAAAACCTCCCAGCAGGATACGGGTTAAGAAATGCACCATGGGGTTATGCCGTTCCTTTACATTTTTATTTAACAACATGCTGATTAATACCGGTACCAGTGTAAGTGTGGTAATCAGAGACCCCAGCAATGCAAAGCTCAGTGTATAAGCCAATGGAGAGAACATTTTACCTTCCACTTTCTGGAAAGCGAAAATGGGAAGCAATGCTGTAATGATAATGATATTCAGGTAAAATGGCCGTTTACCGATATTGGCAGCACTTTTTTTGATCAGCCCCAGTTTACTGAGTTTATTAAACTTCTCCATACCCACTTCTTTGGCCTTGTGATCGAGGATTACAAAAATGCCCTCCACCATCACTATCGTACCATCCAGAATAATCCCGAAATCTACGGCACCCAAAGAAAGCAGGTTGGCACTCATCCCCATTAAATGCAGACATATAAATGCAAACAGCAAAGAGATAGGAATGATTACAGCAACTACTACTGTAGCCCGCCAGTCGAAGAGGAATAACGAGATCAGTACAATTACCAGCAGGATACCTTCCACTAAATTGTGCAAAACAGTATGGGTGGCATATTCAATCAGGTCTGTACGGTCGTAATAGGGAATGATCTTCGTATCAGAAGGCAGAACATTTTCATTCAGGTACTTCACTTTTTCTTCGATGCCTTTTACCACTTCGGAAGGATTTAAACCCTTACGCATAACAATAATAGCTTCCACCACATCCGGTTCATCATTTACAGTACGTTTGCCCAGTGAATCCTTTATGGCGTCGCTTCTGCCTACCCAACCCAAACGGGGCACATTTGAAATTTCAACAGAGGCAATATCACGCACCAGCAGGGGAACCCCATTATTATTCTGAATAACAATATTGCGGATCTCTTCAATATCATTCAGTAAACCGATTCCTCTTACTGCAAAAGCCTGGTCGTTACGTATAATCATGTCCCCGCCCACATTGATATTGGTATTCTGGATTGCAGTAAATACATCCAGGGGAGTTAAACCCAGGTTGGTGAGTTTACCCGGATCAACTTTTATTTCATAGGTTTTTGTTTTGCCCCCAAAACTGTTGATATCGCCTACGCCGTTTACACTTCTCAGCTGACGGTCAATGATCCAGTCCTGCATGGTTTTTAATTCTCGTACATCCCTGAACGTACTTTTAATGGTATAACGGAAGATTTCCCCGGTTGGTCCCGTTGGTGGCTGCACTGCTGGCTGCACATTGGGAGGTAAGGTTGCATTTTGTAACAGGTTCATGACCTGTTGCCTGGCCTGCGGGTCTTTTACATCATCTTCAAAGATTAGTTTAACATAAGAAAGGCCGAAGATACTGGTACTGCGTAAACTTATTTTTTGCTGTACCGGGTTCATGGCAATTTCGATAGGGATGGTAATGAATTTTTCCACCTCTTCTGCACTGCGGCCGGTCCATTGTGTAATAATATCTATTTCCGTATTGGTAACATCGGGAAAAGCCTCAATGGGCATGTCTATGAAAGTGATGATTCCACTTACAATCAGCAATCCGGCTAAAAATAAAATGAAATACTTTTTTTTCAAAGATATCCCTATCAGTTTTTGAAGAAACTTAGTCATGTGATTACTTTAAAGGGTGAAGGGAATTAATTGTTTAATTGATCGTAAATCTGTAAAGCACTCGATGCGATCAGCTGATCACCAGCTTTGACACCTGATTGTAAATAGACTTTATCTCCCAGGTCACTTAATTTCTCCACCGGTGTAATATTGGCTTTGCCTTTACCCTGATAAACAAGTACATAATATTTACTGTCTACAAATATTAAAGCAGATTTTGGAATACAAAGTGCCTCTTTGTTTTCTTTATTCACTACCCTGGCATTGGCAAACATCTGGGGTTTCAATGCATAATCTGTATTGGGTAATACGATTCTTACTTTAGCAACTTTGGAAGTAGGGTCCAGTACATTCAGGATTTTATCCACTTTTCCTTTAAAAATCCGATCAGGATAAGAAAGGGTAGTTACCTGTACACTATCTCCCACATGCACTTTAGGAATATTTGCTTCGTACAGGTTTGCCTGGATCCAAACATCTTTCAGATCTGATATGGTAAATATATTACCACCATTATCAGGGCGGATAGCAGTGAGATTGGTTACATTTTTCTGCACAATAAAACCGCTGATTGGCGCTTTGACCACATATTCACCATTTGTACTGTTGCCGTTAATTTTTAATATCCTTTTTACCATTTCCAGCTGCGCCAATGCCTGGTCATAATTTACCTGTGCATTTACCACATCCAGTTGAGAAGAAAGCCCGCTGCTAAACAGGTCTTTTGTAGCATCCAACTGCTTTTTGGTAGCGGTAACATTGGTTTCTGCAATCACCAGGTTATTGCTGTACCCAGCCATTTCACTACTTTTTACAATAGCTAATGTTTGACCGGCAGTAACATAATCTCCTAACTGCACCTTTATATCCTGGATATTACCACTGATAAGTGGGAATATATTTACCTGTTTATTCTGGTTAAAATCCACCATGCCTACCAGTGTGATTGCATTTTCCAGCTGACTGGTTTTAACTGTAGCAATAGATAATTTTTTTAATAAAGAATCAGGAATGATATATCCTTTTCGGTCATCCCCCTGAGAGGTATTTTCTGATTTACAGGACTGGAAAATGAGTGCAGCAGCCAGAATTGTAAATAAGGAAAGTCTTATATTTTTGAACATGATGTTTAATTTTATTAATTAAAGAAGTTGGTACCGGTATAGAAATTCAGGTCTTCAAAAGCACTTACATGATTAAACTGTATATAGTTAACCTGCAGCACATTTTGTTTATAGGAATCATAGAAATCGAGGAAGTCTAACAGCCCCAGGTTTCTTTTCTCATAGTTGATCAGTACTTCATTCAGTAACCTGTCAAAATCACTGGTAAACTTAGGGTCAATATTGAGGAAGAGTTTATGGGTATCATAAGCTTTTTGTAAAGCTCTTTGTACCTGCTCTTCCACAGTTGCTTCCGTGCTTTTCTGGGTAGCCAGGTTATAATCGATCATGAATTTAGCAGATTTGATATTACCCTGGTTCCTGTTAAAGAAGGGTAAATCCATGGAAATGCCTGCACTGTTAAAGTTCTGGGCATAACTGCCTTGTTTGTCATAAGCGAGGGAGGCTGTAAGGTCGGGTACAGCCAGAGCTTTCTGATAATTATAGGTCAACCTTGCGATATCGGTATTGGCACGGGCAATATTCAGATCAGTGCGGTTCTGATAAGCCGTATCTACTAAACTGGCGGCACTGTAACGGTCAGGTGAAAGAGCTGCAATTTTAGCCGGATCAATCTGGGGGTTGATATACACATTTTTTACCTGTAAGACCAGCCTCAGTTCACTCTGGGTATCATTGATCTGGTTAATGAGGTCATTGTATTCACTCTGGAGGCTGTAGAGCTGTGCTTTTACACGGATCACTTCTTTTTCAGCAATATACCCTTTCCCAGCTTGCTGGTTAAAGGCGATAACCACCTGTTGGAGGGCTGCTATTTCTTTATGATAGACTTTTGCAGATTGCTGTAAATAATAGATATTAAAGAAATAGGTTCTGAGGGTATATTTCAAAGTACGGATCAGGTCATAAAACTGGTATTCTGCCAGTTTTACATTGGCCTGGGCTATTTTGATCTGTTTGTTTCTTTTACCCGCCAGTAAAATTAATTGTGAAATCTGGACTGCATTTTCACTGTTTTTAAAAAAAGTGGAATGGGGATAATTGGATAGGGAATCATTAATCGGAATAAGCGGCCCCCTGCTGAAGGAGAAATTTGGATTAGGCAATAATTTAGCCTGAATAACAAGTGCTTTATTAGCATCGATATTATATTGCTGTGCCAGTAAAAGGAAATTATTGCGCAGAAACATACTTTCTGCACTGTCTAATCGTAATGAAAGACTATCAGTAAATAGTTTGTTGCCAGGCTGGTTTTGAGCCATTATTCCTGTACAGCAAAACAGAAAACCCATTACTAAATGTGTAGCTGCTTTTGGCATATGCTCTATTTAATAGGTAAGTAATCAGTATAGCAGCGTGCCGGCAATAGTGGCCAGCCATGCACAATTCTATCTGTTTTTTGCGTTTATATGAAAGTGAAGGAACACAACTGTGTTCAGTTGCTTTTTACAGTGTGGATGGATGTGAATGAGGTAAGATTTAATCAGAGTAAATCAACTTTTATCAGAATGTCAATACAAAATTAAAAAGAATACAACTTATTGTTTTTAATTCAATCAAAAATTCCTGAAATAATTAATAATACTGTATTAAAAATTATCAGTCAGCAAACATCCAGCAACATAAAAAAGCAATTATGCTTTGGGAGGAGGAGGATTGATTTCCCTGAAATAAAGATATTGATAGGATTCTTTCAAAGGAACAATAAATGTTTTGTTATGAATTGAAAAAACAGGTTCTGCAGCAGTAGAATTATTTTCAAATAATTTAATTGCGATATGTTTTACGATCTGGCTTTTGGAAGAAGAAGATTCTTTCTGAAATTCAGGAAAAGCATCCTTTATACCCATAACAATTTCAGTAACATATTCTGTCATGGAGTTTAGATAGTTAAAATCGCCGATAGTTACAGTGCTGGCAATGGGCTGAAATTCTACCGCATCAATACTGAGATTGATGATCTGAATCGCCATCAGGGCAATAAAGATTTTAGTAGCTATATCTTTTAGTCCGGTTTTCATGCCTGATTACAAAAAAAGAAAATTGATTTCAAATGAAATGTTAAAACAAAATAATAATAATTGTTCGGTTGTTGCAAATAACAGGAAGTTGTTTTAATGACTGCAGATTTCAAATTTATATGGGTGGAAAACCCATTTTTGCATTCTGGAATGGAAGTCATTCTTTTGTAGTCAAAAAACAAATAAACCTCACTATGTCCGAAATAAGTGAACTGGAACAGTATTTTTCAAAGTTCCGCAATCAGATTATTGGAATACAGCAAACTTTTGATTCTCCTTACGGTGAAAAGGGGATCGTGTATGCTGACTGGACTGCCAGTGGCAGGTGTTACCAACCGATAGAAAACTGTATACAGCAGGAAATGATGCCTTTTCTGGCAAATACCCATACTGAAACAACAGTTACCGGTACCTTAATGACAAAAGCATATGAGCAGTCCAAATTGATAGTAAAACAGCATGTGCATGCAGACGCCAATGATGTACTGATTTTCTGTGGAAGTGGTATGACTGGTGCGGTGAATAAATTACAGCGGATTTTAGGGTTAAGAATGCCCGAAAGAATAATGGATTATGTAAAAAAAGAACAGTTGCCGGATATCAAACAACTGGAAGAAAATGTGGTGAGTATACACAATTTATTCAGTGAATACCTGCAACTGGATGAAACACTTAAACCTATTGTTTTTGTAACCCATATGGAGCACCACAGCAACCAGACTACCTGGCTGGAAACCATTGCCAGTGTGGAGATTATTCCATCTGATGATAATGGAAATGTAGATCTGGACTGTTTCAGAAATTTACTGGAGAAATATAAACACCGTGCCAATAAAATAGCAGCAATTACAGGCTGTTCCAATGTAACAGGTATTCAGACACCCTATCATGAAATTGCTAAAGTAGTACACGAATACGATGGTTTGTGTTTTGTGGATTTTGCCTGTTCAGCTCCTTATATTGATATAAATATGCACCCAGATGAAGCTGGTGCACACCTGGATGCTATTTATTTTTCACCCCATAAATTTTTAGGAGGCCCCGGTACTGCGGGTGTATTGATCTTTAATAAAAAAATCTATAAAAATATTATTCCTGACCAGCCTGGCGGAGGTACTGTGGTATATACCAACCCATGGAAAGTACATGAATATATAACAGATATAGAACACCGGGAAGATGGAGGTACACCACCCTTCCTGCAGGGTATTAAAGTGGCATTGTGTGTGAAACTGAAAGAAGAAATGGGGGTTGCCAATATGTTGAAACGGGAAGAAGAATTACTGGAAATTATTTTCAGAAGATTCGCCGCCATTGGGAATATTGAAATACTGGAAGGCAATAATATCAAAAGATTAGGGGTGATTTCCTTTATAGTGCAGGGGGCACATTATAACCTGGTGGTGAAATTACTGAACGACCGCTTTGGTATTCAAACCAGGGGTGGATGTGCCTGCGCAGGTACTTATGGCCACCTGCTGCTGCATGTGAATGAAATAGAATCTTATGAACTGCTCAATTCTATCCACTCTGGTAATTTGTCCTGCAAGCCGGGCTGGATAAGATTATCCATTCATCCTACTTTGACCAATGCTGAAGTGGAATTTATTATGGATGCTATTGAGTTAACTGCAAAACATTTCAGGGAATGGCAAATGGATTATCAGTACAATACGGAGACCAATGAATATAGTTGTATACATGAAACCATGAATGCGGACAAAAAAATCAGTGAATGGTTTCAGTGTTGTGATGGATAGATAAGATGCATTAAGAATATCCTGACTTTAATTTTATGTTTAATGTAATATTTTGAACAGTTCAAATAATAATTTGAACTGTTCGTCATTTTATTGCATTACCGGAGCCTATAGTTTTTAGCTTTAAACTCATTATATGAATAATGATAAAGAGGTTTAAAATTCTAAAAACAGGCTTTATGATTTTGACAGCTCTTGCTTTGCAGAAATCTTTGGCTCAGGTGAAAATAGGACAACATCCTAAAACACTGGAGCCTGCAGCCATATTGGAATTGGAAAGCCCGGAGAAGGGGCTTTTGCTTACCCGCTTATCAGACACCCTGCTGATTAATCAGTTGAACCCACCGGATGGGATGCTGATCTATTATACAGGAAATGGTCAACAACGCCTGATGATCCGGAAACAGCATCAATGGTCGATGTTATTAACAACTGATTCAATTGCGACTTACCTTGGACAAACTGCTAAGAATATTACTGCTTACAGTCCGTTTATACAAATCAGCAACGGAACCGGTGCGGTATTGCAACCGGTATCCTTTCAAACCGACAGTACAGTAATTGGGCATTGGTTAAATGCAGGTGCAGTCAATGACAGTCTGGCAATAGCATTCAGTAAGAAAGTTGTAAGAGATAGCCTGATAAGTTTAATGAGCAGTTTGGACCGTAATGCACCGGTAAACGGACTGTCCAGATCCGGGGATAAAGTTGTTTTAGGAGGTGAATTGATTGAACCAACTATCCTTTATACCTCTGGTGTCAATAGTCTTTCATTAAAAGGATTAGCAGAAGGAAATGGGAAAGACAGTATACTGGTTTCTGAAAACAATACCGGAATAATCAAAAAAAATGCAGCCAGTTCACTGATTATAAAAGTAGCAAAAATCAAATACAAAGCAAAGGAAGGTCAGCTCAGGTTTTTCACCCCTAAAGCGGTCACAGATCCTGAAAGGATTAGTGTATTCCGTAATGGTATCCTTATTGGATTTTCGGTAGTGGATGAAAATTCAATAGAATTGGAACAAGGTATCAACTGCAATATGAATGATGAAATCCAAATTGTACAATATTATTATTAATCAAAATTGAACACTATGAGAAAAAATGGTTCAGGATGTATTTCCAGGGTTTTGACAGGTATTATAGTCTCTATTTGTCTGGCAGGCAATGCAGATGCCCAAAAGAAAATAACTTCCGTTATTGACAATAAGGGAAGTATTAAGAAAGTACTGGATTCAGCCAGTTCTCTGCTTGATTCTGCGCATAACGGCTTGCATCTGAAAGATAATTCCAAAGTATCGTTAGGAGGAGCTTTGATAGAAACTACTGTGATAAATACAAGTTCAAATGAAGATACAAAAGGTAATGTGCTGGAAATATCCATCGGTAAACATGATGGGGATTCTATGCGGATTACCGGGCTTAAAAGTGGAAAACTGGAAACGGATAGTATTGTGGTGGTGAATGGAGGAACTGGCCGGCTGGGTTATGTGGAAGTATCACAACTGGTACAAAGTGGTGAGTATACGGATACTATAAGAAATGCCATACAACCCTATACATTTGATCCTGTCGGATTTCCGAAAACCGTGTCTAAATTATGGGTCTACCGCAATGGAGCCAAGTTAAGTGCAGGTGATTATTTTACAAATGATGCCGGAAAGATCGGACTTAGTTTGGAAATGGGTAAACTGATCAGTCCCGGTGATATCATTAATATTCAGTGGGTGAAATAAGTAACAAACTGAATGAGAAAGCTGATTCAAATACTATACCTGTTACTATTTTATTTGGTGTTTTCTTTTTCAACAGAAGCCCAGGTTGTGATCTCCCCCAAAGGCGATAAAATTATAATAGATAACTCTAAATGGGAGCAGGTGGGTACTCATATTTTCAATAAGAATTCCGGTAATGTTGGTATTGGTAATGCAGCCCCCACTGCAAAACTCTATATCGATACTGCGGGGAGCAGGGAAGGGTCTGCTGCACTGAAAATACGGTCTCCATTCAGCGGTTCTGTGACGGATAGTATATTAACCTGGAATCCTGCAGACAGTAGTGTGCGGAAGATAACAACAGGTTCTTTGAGGAAAATGCTGACTGAGATTAATATCCATGCTGCTCCTTACTATACATTGACTGTAGATGACGAACTGCTTATTGAAAATAATGCCAATGCACTGATACAATTGCCAACAGTGATAAAATCTTATAAACCCTACCAGGTAAAGAATAACAGTAATGGCTTAATCAGGATCAGAGGTAGTATTGATGGTGTGAGCCAGACACTTTACCTGGAAGAAGGGGATTATATCTGGGTAGTGGGCTATAATAATACATGGTATAGTATTTACAATCATTGTTCAGATGATCCCATGCTGGGTATTTTAACAGGTGATAATCTGAAGAATTACCGCTCGGCAGACATGCAATCTTTAGTGGAAGTTAAATTAAGCCAGCAGGAGAAAGATAGTATGGCCAATCCTAAGTTGATGAATATGTATGGGATAACCAATACAGATTATGCTAGTGGAAATGATAAAGTGCAGACTACAAGTAATTACTTCACCAATCGTGATACAGCGGGATTGACTTTGATGCCAGCAGGGCAGAAAGTATATGTGATTCGGACAAAATGTGGTGCAATATCCAATATCAATTATGGGTTGGTAGACCTTAATAAGCCATTGCAAAATTTCAGAACTCTTGGTACTTTTCAGGCTGCTAATATTGATGCCTATATTGTAATAAAAGGAGGGTTATCTGTTAGTTTTAATTCTGGTATTGCTGTTTTGGCCACCCCATCCAATTTACAGGGTTATGCATTCTCAAGAGGTGCTATTTATCAGACGCAATTAGGCAGTGCAGTAAACTTTTCCGGTAGCCGCGCCTGCATTCAATTCTGGGGCAAATAGAACAAAAAATCTATACTATGAAAGCTATCATCTGTAGCCTGTTGAGTATTAACTTCTATGTTTTAAGCCAGGCGCAATATGGCCTTTCTCCAAAAGGCGACAGAGTGCTGATTGACAGTTCCAAATGGAAATTGAAAAATCAAAACCTGACTTTAAAAACTAGTGGTAATGTGGGTATAGGTAACAGGCAACCCAGTTCAAAATTATTGATAGATACGGCAGGGTTAGCTAAGAATATTCCGGCATTAAAAATCAGGTCCCCCTATTCCGGTACTGAAACAGACAGTATACTTTGCTGGCAGGGTTCGGATTATAGTGTACGAAAAATAAGGTATGCCAGTTTAAAACAGTCCTATGCTAATATAACCGTACAAAACAGTAATTATACCATTACCGAAAATGATGAAGTGATAATACAGTTAAAAGAAGGTACCACCATTACACTACCTGCTGTAATAGTCCAGAAAAAGTATTACCAGATCAGTAACCGGAGCCCAAGGCCAGTATTGATCAGCGGAAAGATTGATGGAAAAGAACAACTTGTATGGCTGGCTCCATCCGATTATATATGGGTGGTGGGTAATGGAAATTCCTGGATCAGCCTCTATAATAACACGGCTGCTGATATTATGGAATTGATTTTGACAGGCAGTAATCTTTTAGCCTATAATACAGCTGCAAAAGATGCTTTGCTGGATTTAAAGTTAAAACCTGAAGAGATAGACCGGTTATATTACCTGAATAAATATGGGGATCTGGTGGATGAAGATTTTGTAACCCATACTGATATATCTGTCAGTTATGTCAGCAATATTCCAGGTCCTAATGTAACGGTTGCGCCTCCCGGTGAAAGGACTTATGTCATCCGGACTTATGCAATTGGAACAGGAAAAAGGTCCTATACCATGACAGACCTCAGTTCTTTACCCAATCTATCCCAATATCAGGTTATTTCATTGTCTTCCATTTCGGTTCAGAATGACAATTATGTGGTGATAAAAGGTGGTGTGGCACCTGGCTTTTCTGCTAAATACAGCATAACAGTCAGTTCGTTAAACAATTTATCCGGAGTAGCTTTTGATACAGACGCTTATTATGTACAATCAAGTCTTGGAACAGCAGCAGTGAAAAAAAATGGAAGAGCCTGTATTCAGTTCTGGGCCAAATAATAATATTAGTGATAGTAAATGAAACATTTTTTCCGGATAAGTTAACAACAGCAACTTTATGAATAGAATAGCAAAGTTTAGCACTCACTATGCTTTAATAGCTATCACTTTCATTTTTATATTAAGTAATCTGGAGCTGTATGCACAGGAACCGGATCATTTGTATATCAGCAAGGCGAATGATAGTTTTTTTGTAGCCAATATCCGGAATTCGGACACAGTGGCTATTTATGGTAATATAGAACATAATGGTGTATTCGGAACTGCAAAAGGGGCATATATCTTATTCATGGGTAGCAGGTGGAAAAACAGCAGCAAGGCATTATTTGAGAGTTTTATTCCCAATAATCCTGCTGCTTCCTTTGATGGAGGGATATTTAATTTCAGTGACAGAGGGAATGGCTTACAGGTAATTGAAGCTGGTTATCAGTTAACCACCCAGACAGGCCCCGTATTCCCCAATATTGTATTTTCCAATCCTTATCCTGTCTGCCTGGATGCTTCTGACCTGGCGGTATTAAACAGCATTCAAATGGATACCGGAAAAGTATATCTGTATTTAAATACCTATCAGTCGCTGGTATTAGGAGGCGGTAAGCTTACCCCAAAAATGCTCAACTATAACCGCAATAAGTTTTTCGTAACCGGGGCAAAAGATAATGCTTTCCGCTCTATGCTCTGTTACCGGAATATATCTGCCAATGACAGTATCGTGTTTCCTTATGGCGCAACTGCAAATAGTTATACCCCTGCTGCCATTATTCATAAATCAACAATTGCAGCAGATTATAATTCCAGTGTTTTTAACGGAGTATATACAATGGGTGGAATGGGAGAACGGATCAAAGACAGCAGTTTTATTCCCAAAACCTGGTATGTATCCACACCCAACAATGCACAGGTTGCTTATCAGTTATTCCTGCAACATTCCCTGTCTGATGAAAGTTCTCTGTTTACAAATTCCAGAACCAATAGTTTTATCAGTACCTATACTGCCGGTTACGGATGGGATAGCCTGGTGGCATATCCCATTTATGTTAATAATGCCATTAACCCAAATGAAAAACCGGATGCTGATTCTGCCATTTATCACTGGCGTATACTCAACCGTATAATAGAGGCAGATAAAGGCAATTATTATACCAAGCGGGTATTGGAAAAATATAATAATGCAGGTATTAGATTGTATAAATATACAGTAGGGCAACCGGAAGCAGTGGCAGATGGCAGTTATAACCTGGTGTATAAAATAATCCTGTATAATGCAGACCTGCGTGCATTTAAAAACCTTGAGTTGTATGATAACCTGGTTGCAGCTTTTCCACTTGTTTCCCATTGTAAAGTAACTGCATTGTATGCAGTTAACGGATTATTAGAGGTTAATCAGCACTTTGATGGTATTCAGGATACTTTGATAGCCACTCTTCCCCGTGTAAGTACTATGTTATCGGATACTTTATATGTACTGCTCAATATTCAACCGGCAGGCAACAGTAAAATGAATTATGATAATACTGCATTGGCTGTTTATCAGGGAGATAATGGCAGTTCTTTTTCAGTGCTATCCAATACAGCTTCTGTTGAACTGAAACCCCTGCAAATAAAAATCCCTGAAGGATTCTCACCGGATGGTGATGGTATCAATGACAATTTTGTAATTGAGCATGAACCTGATCAGCTGGTTGCTTTAGTGGTATATAACCGCTGGGGCAATATAGTATATCAGAATAACCAGTACCAGAATGACTGGAATGGAAAAGGTACCCATCATTACCAGGGCAGGGACCTGGAGGAAGGTACTTATTATCTCCTGATTACAGTTAAAGATATCCATGACCAGACAGAACAGAAACTGGTTAAATTTATTACCCTCAAAAGAAATAAACCATAATAGTCTTCAGTCAGCCTGCATCCTTTATAATTAATTAACCTTTGAGCAATGTTCAGTTAACATTGTACAAAGAGATTTGCTGGTCAACTTAATATGTTCCCTTACCCGATGATCAGGATGCAGTGCTTTACTTTAGTTAAAAAAATATTACTCATTTACCTGTTGCTTATTGTTTGTTCCAATACCTGTTTCAGCCAGTATAAAACAGAGAATGTGGTAATAGTTACCATGGATGGTATGCGCTGGCAGGAAGTGTTTACAGGTGCTGATTCAGCATTGTTATTTAATAAAGCCTATACCAGAGATATCAATGGAACAGCAGAAAAATTCTGGGATACCTGCACTAACAAACGCAGGGAAATGCTTTTTCCATTTGTTTGGTCAGTTATAGCTAAGCAGGGACAATTACATGGTAACAGAAATGCAGGCAGCCTGGTGAATGTTGCCAATCCTTACCGGTTTTCCTATCCGGGATATAATGAAATATTTACGGGGTATCCGGATACCGCAGTTGATTCCAATGATAAGATTATCAATAAAAATATCAATGTGCTGGAGTTTATCAACCAGCAAGAGGGTTATAAGGGAAAAGTTGCCGTATTCAGTACCTGGGATGTATTTCCTTATATACTCAATAAATGGAGAAGTGGCATTTATATGAATTCTAATGATGACCTGATAGATAGTACCACAGATCATTCCGGGTTAATAAATGATATTCAAACCCTTTCTTCCAAA
>Ga0364887_10100_pt1 | contig 61702 bp, 57 predicted proteins | sample ExccelJu500001D4_4_FD_206924 | JGI IMG/M metagenome (GOLD analysis project Ga0364887, IMG submission 206924) | Enriched cells from Trout Bog Lake Hypolimnion, Wisconsin, USA - BchlTB.July23.5000.01.D4 | ecosystem: Environmental > Aquatic > Freshwater > Lake > Hypolimnion/Profundal zone | place...
ACCAGTGTGGTATATAGTGACATACTAACAAATAGATACCTATAAATTTTCTTAACTAAAAAAGGCCGTCCCGGAAAGGGACAGCCTCATATATCTTCACACTCTACTTAGAGGATTAATACCAATAATCGTGGCCCCAGCCCCAAGCTTCGTGCTGTGCAGCAAGCACATCTCTTTTCCATGCTTTTTTGCAAGCTTTGCGACGTTTCCTTTCAGCTGCAAATGGCCTGCAACACTCTATTTCAGAGGCTATGCATTCTTTCTTCTGCCTTTTGCACTCTTTTTTCCAGGCCCTGTAGCAATTGAATTCACTATGGCAGAATTCATGGTCGCGCCACCAGCAACCATGGTGATGGCCGCAGCAATGAGTACCTTCATGTTTGCACTCTTTTTTCTCGTTATCTTGAGCTGTTGCACAAAATGCGCTGAACAACATCAGTGATAAAAATGGAATGAGGATTGATTTTTTCATAAATTTATCTGATTTTGGAACCAAAGTAGCTATAATATTTTTCATATCCAAGAGATCACTGAAAATAATCTCTTTTTTTTCTTTGCAGTCTAATTTTAATGAGGTTTGTATCCTCTCCTGGCGCACATTCTGCATTGCCTGGAAGGGTATATTCCTCGGGTATCAATACCAGTATTCGTGTGATTTTCCGATTTCCTTATGGTCTACATTAAGCTTATCTCTTTTGTATTGTTTCCGCTCTGCTTCGCGCCTTTTTCTTCTGGCGGCCATCGGGAATTCTTTCTCCAGCGTTTTAGCCTGGCATTCTTTCTTCTTCCTTTTCATGTCCTTTTTCCAGGCTCTGAAACACTTGAAATCGCTGGTGTAATAATCCTGGATATGCTTTTCGAAAGAGAAATCTTCTATGCATTTACAATACTCCGGACTGGAAACAACCCTGTCCTGGGCAAGTACGCAGGTTGATCCCAGTACAAGGGCAAAAAATGGAATTAACAGGTGGCTTTTCATCATTTTACAGTTTTATGCAAACAAAATAATTGATTAATAACAAATATCCAAACAACGGGTATTATTGATGCCTTTTGTCATCAATAATTATTGCCTGTTCAGCAATTTCCGGTTCATTGAGCGCTGGTGCCGGTAACAGGGGTGCTGGTGTATTGTATGAAAAATTTCCGCGCATTTTCTGAACAGGAGAAGGACTGTCCTCGTTTTTCTCCTCTTCTTCTGGTATTGATGAAGTATCGTCAGCAGGTACAATAACAGCCATATGATGTATCCTTCGGAAACTGTAACTCGCTCCTATTGTAATGCCATATGAGTTATCAACACCATGGCTTACAGTGTTGACCAATGGATCATACTGACCTAGCTTATTAGTCAGCTGGTAGCCTGAAGGTGCATTATGATTGAAGTTCTGCATCATGTAATAAACCCCTGCATTAACAGATATGGCATGGCTTAAAACAATATTAACTGATGGCCTTACCAGGAAACCAACAGAACCGGATATATCGGAAACAACCCCCTTTTTGTTGTTAGGCGACACGCCAAGGCCAACATTATAACCTTCAGCTTTCAGCGTGTTGAAATAACTCTGAATCCCTGAGGCAGAATTGCTGCTAAGGTACTGGCTCTTGGTCAGCAACAAATCGCCAGCAGCCGGTCCTGCCGAATTATCATAAATTGGTACTACACTGCCTTGTGGTCCACTGTAATCATAAATAGCTTCGTAATCAAATGATGCGTTGGTCTTGTAATGGATGTTTTCCGAAATATTGAATAACAGGCCTGCATCGGCATTAAAACCAATCCATTCGGTTATCTTGAACTTGTATTTGAAGAGCAGGGGTATATTAAAAGTATTACTGGTCAGTTTTTCTTTTATCTGCCCGTCTGAAGTGAGCAGTTGTCTGAATACGTTATTGAAGTTATCTGTTGATTTGTACTCAATATGAAAATCATCAAGGGTAAGGTTACTGTTTTGCTGCGTGAACATAAGGCCTGTACCCACGCCGTATCTTCCGGCCATGTCGAAGTAGTAACCTATTTCAGCATCCGTGCTATGCGAGAAACCATTACTTATTTTCAGTCCGCTTATTCGGGTATTCAATGGGTCTGCGTAATTAGCTGCCGGATTAGAAGATGTAATTTTCTGGTTCACCGTCCCAGCCATTGAATTAACATCAATGCATATCCGTGAAAAAAACCGGTTTCCATGTGCTATATCTACCACCGGAAAGCCATTGCTCTGGGGCACAAAATCATTTTCGGGTGTAATATTCTGTGCTGTTGCCCCGGTCAACAGCAACAGGCCTGTTATTGCTAAAATTGTCTGCTTCATCAATATCATTTTATTCCTGGTTTTTAATAAACCGGGAAGTTGAAATTTTTACATCATTGTTATAACTGCTCACCAGGTAACAACCAGGGGGCAGACTTGAAATATCTAATTGCATGGTATTGCCAGTAATTGTTCTGGTGAGTAGAATATGGCCTGTAATATCTGTGAGTACAATTTTTCCCTGGATACCAGCTTCGAATGGAGTTACTATATCTATACCGTTGGTGGCAGGGTTCGGTATGATTTTCAGAGCGGGCAAAACGTTGCCTGATGGTAATTGATTTGTTGCTAGCGGCCCGTTAAAATAGGTCTTTTGCATACAGCCGTTTTTTGTAGTGATTACCCAGTAATATTTACTGGTAAAATCGGGTGTATTATTGGCATAACTCTGGAAAGTTGCCCCTGGAATCAAACTGGAATCCAGTGTCGATACAGCATCATAGCCCCACTGGTATGTATCCTGTGTGTTATCCTGAAAAATAAAATAGAAGTTGTAGTAAATCACGTTATAGGTGGCCGAAATACCACTGCTCACATTTACTGAATAAGTACTTGTGCCTCCAAACGGATTACCAGTTCCTGTGGATAAGGTTACAGTTGCTATACCGGCATCCGGGAAATTAACCAGGCAATACTGGCTTGTGCTGCCTGTTTGCCAGATTACTGCATTCTGAGCGCTCCAGGCGTAGGTTGACCCTGCTGCAGGTGTATTTGCTGCACCAAAATTCTGATATTGAGTACCTGAGCAGAGACCGGGCGGAGATGCTGTAGTTATAAGGGCTGCTGCAGGTTCTGGATAAACTGTTACTGCCAGATTACGGACTGAAGAACAGCCACCGGCTGCGAGCATAAATGCATATACTGCAGTCAGCGGTCCTGAAGTGCTGTTGCCCAGAGTCTCACTGATATCAGCCGTTCCAGACGATGATGATGCAGGAGTAATACCAGGTACTACAGCCCTGCTCCAGGACCATGAAATACCGGAAGTAGGGCTGGTTGGTACATAATTAAAAATGCTTCCAGAGCAAAGTGTATCATTAAGAGAACCAGATAATCTCGGAGTAGGGTGTACAGTTACAGCTACATTAGATATACTGCTGCAACCGTTGGCGGCAGTGGTGAAAATATAAGTAGTTGCTACATCGCTGTTGGTGACATTAGTCAGGATTTCATTCGGGTTCCCGGCGCCACTTGCAGTAGGGTTAGAGAGGCCCGGTGCAAATACCCTGTGCCACGTAAATGTAGCCCCCGTTATAATGCTGGTAGGTGTATAACTGAAAACGGAACCATCGCAGATAGCTGGTGGCGTAAGTGTACTGCTTAAAGCAGGTATTGGATTAATAGTTACAACTATTTTAGTATTGGCAGTTGCCAATCCGTCAGTAACCTGGATGCTGAATGAATCTAATCCTGAATAACCGGAAGCCGGCGTATAATCAAGGCCTGATGGAGTAAGTGAGCCACCTGTAGAAGTGCCCGAAACCGGGAAACCGCTCAGCGATCCATGACCTGGGCCGGAAATAACTGTCCATGTTTCTGTTTGTCCGAAATCAGAATCTATGATAGATAACTCACTGTAAATAGCTGTAGCTGCCGAGTTCTCACAAACTGTTATAGTCTGTATGGTCCCTCCGATAAAAGATGGTGGAAAATTGATCCCGGGGTGAGCGGTAGCTGGTTTATACAGCATAACCAAGCAAAAGAATAACAACAACTGCATTGAATAAATACATGTTGTATTCCCGCTTTTATAGTCAGTTTTTAAGTATAACCCTCCTTCCCTCCTATACATAGGTAGCCAAATAATTCCGAAAAATACACAAAAATCCGCATAACAGAAAAGAAAAGGAGAATTATAAGGTTAACCAATAAGCAATGATCATTTAATCATTCAACATTCAATTGTTCAAATTAACTTTGCTGAAATGGACTTACCACAACCCAATAACCCCCTGCATGGTCTTACCCTTGAGATGATCCTGAATCATCTTGTAGATCATTATGGCTGGGAAGAGATGAATGAGCGTATTCATATTAATTGTTTTTACGAAAATCCCAGTATAAAATCAAGTCTTAAATTTTTAAGGGCAACACCGTGGGCCCGCAAGAAAGTTGAAAATCTTTTTCTGGAATCTCTTCGTAAATAAAAGATGTTAAAATCCTTAGGTTTTTCGATTTTTAATAGTTATCGAAAATTTCTGGCACGGATTTTGTATTAATCTTTTAAAACCAATTTTTATGAAAAGCAGAAACGTAATTTATTTCAGCAAAAACAAAGCGCTGAAAATCCTTGAGCGTCCGATTGACTTTGACCTTCAGACTTTGCTGAGTGCAACCTTCGCAATTTCCCGCAACCATGTGGTTAAAAACCATATTCAGAATACGATAATGGGGCTTTCTGTGCCAGAATACAGACTTACTGCTTAGCAGAATGAAGCTAGCATTAAACAGGTTATTTCAAGATTTTTTCAGATGTTGAGTAATCTTATCCTGTATGTTTTTTTCCAGTAAATTCTATTTTAATAACTAATCGTTTTTGCTGTTAAGCTTATTGCAGATCATTATTTATCTGGCTAAAATCCGGGTAATTACTGTTATGAATTTTATTCCGGTTCTTTATTTTCTATCAATAGGGGTCAATTCTATTTTATGTAAAAACACAGGATTGGGTAATTTTATTAAACTGCTTTGGAGAAATTATTCCTCAATTATATTTTGGACAGGAAATAGTTCAGCCTTGTTCGTTGTATCAATTGTCCGAAGAATCTTAATGATTGTTAATGGTAGTATTTACTAAAGTATATGCTGCATGTTCAAAATCATTCCTATCACCAGGAATAAAAAATAAACTTTCAATTAATAATAATGCCCCGCAAAGCGGGGCATTATTACAATGTCTTAAAGAGAACTGCAAATTAAGCGTTAGACTCCTCAGAATGAACCAGCTCATTAACGAACTTAGCAACTGCAGCAATACGTGCATGATTCAAAGCATAATGGATAAACTTGCCATCACGCTCAGTGATCACAATGTTTGCACGGCGCAGAATAGCGAGATGCTGTGAAGCAACAGACTGCTCTAAACGCAACTTAACATAAATGTCAGTAACATTCATACGCTTGTTTTCTTCCAGCAACTTCACGATCTGCTGACGCAGTTTGTGGTTAATTGCCCTCAATGTCATAGCTGCATTTTTTACAGCTACGTAGTCTAACTTGATGTGCTCGTTAGAACCTTCGCTTTTCCGAATTACCAGAGTGTTTGCTGATACCGTCGTTTCCATTAATTGAAATTTAATTGATTAAAAAGAATTAATTTTTTTACTTCCCCACTTATATAATCTATAAATGAGAGTGCAAACATACTCAATTAAACCGATATGAACCAACTAATATTCAAAAAAAAAGTTAACGCTGCGTTAAAGTGTAAAAAATGAAATGAAATTATTGCTGTAAATAGCTTGTGCTCAATTACTTATGGGTATAAACTTGTTTTAGATAAAAAGGTTCGGATGTGGATAAAATTTCAATGTCATGACATTTAAAACGGTTAAAAGAATACTTAGCCCATTGTTTAAAATCTATATTCACATCTGTCTCTACCTTTAGTATTTTATGGCTTTTTAATATTTCAGGTATAGCCTCAGAATCAATAGTAAGAAATATTTCTTTCTTTGTATCTGTTATGGTAATTAATTGTTCTTCAGTTATATGCCGTGGTTCCAGCATACAGTTAAAATCAGTATCAAAAACAGCAATGAAATATTCTTTAGCCCTTGCTGTGAGAACAGTAATATACTCTTCAAATTTAACCTGATGATTAACAAACGACTGGTAAGACAGCAAGGTTAATTTATTATCAAGAATCAAGGGTTTGTCCAATGCAAAACATAGGCCTTTAGCTGTTGCCAGGCCAATTCTTAATCCTGTATAAGAACCAGGGCCGCCGCATGTAGCTATAGCAGATAAATCTGTAAATGAAATTTTCGCTTCAGTTATAAGTGCTTCAATTAGAAGGTTAATCGAACCAGCATGATTCCTGGCTTCATTACTAATTTTGTTATGCAGAATAATGCCATTACAACTAAGCGCTACAATTGCATTATCTGCTGAGGTGTCAATATGTAAAATGTATGGCATCATTATACGGCAAATGTACAGAAAACGAGTCCGTGCAGTGTGACCATTTTGCAGATTGTTGTTGAATACGGGATAAGGTTTTATTACTATCCTTTGATTAAATGATCCTGTTTTTATTATCTTTACAACTATGGAAAGAACAGTAATCTATACTCCAAATGCGCCGAAACCAATCGGGCCTTATAGTCAGGCAATGCAGTATGGCGATCTTTTATACATTTCAGGTCAGATACCTATCAACCCAGCAACCGGCGAAGTTGTAAAAGAATCTCTGGAATTGGAAACACGACAGGTAATGGAGAACCTGCAGGCAATTTTGCATGAGGCCGGCATGGATTTCGGCCATGTAATGAAAACTACTATTTTCCTTATGGATATGACGAAATTCCCTGAAGTAAATACAGAATATGCCCGATATTTTGAAAAGGATCCGCCTGCAAGGGAAACAGTTCAGGTTGCAGGGCTCCCATTGAAAGTAAATGTAGAAATAAGCATGATAGCAGGGAAATAAAATTTTCTGTTTCGGAAAAATGTCTGTACCTTTGGGACAAATTACCGGTTATGAAAAAACCAGCTGCCGAAAAAACAAAAAAAATAAGCGAATATAAGACTGATAATGTGAGTCAGGGTATAGTTTCTGAACCATATGAGACCTATGGAAACTATATACAAGACCCCATGGCAAAACGTACTATAGGCCTTATGGGTATGCAGGGTAAGCATGACTTTGCCCAAATAAAAAATGATAATGACTTCATAAATATCATCAGAAATGGAATTCCTAAACAGGCAATGACCCACTTAATGGATATCGCTGATATCAGCCTTGTGGAGATGGCTGGTATTATGCACACTACTGACCGCACCTTGAGAAGATATACTCCGACACAAAAATTACCACTAGATCAATCTGAAGGCATTGTTGCAATGGCAATGCTCTACAGCCGTGGTGAGGCCGTGTTTGGCTCAATGGATGAATTCAGAGAATGGATGAACACTAAACTTCAGCCTTTTGGCAATAAAAAACCTAAAGAATTTCTTGATACATCCCTTGGCATTGGTATGATAATGGATGAATTGGGAAGGATTCAGCATGGAATTTTTGTATAATGATTGTTTACCGAATCAGTGACTGTAATTTCGTAAAAGACTTGTCTGGAAAGGGTTCTTCATTATATGGCGGACGCTGGAACAGCAAGGATATCTATGCGGTATATACTGCGCAGAGCCGATCACTTGCTCTACTTGAGGTGGTTGTTCACGTTGGTAAAGTGCCAAAAGAAGGTTATTGTGTTGCTACAATTGAAATCCCAGACCATAGTATTCAGCGTATACCATTAGAGACATTGCCTCCTGGCTGGCATTCAAACCCTCCTCCGAATTATCTCAAGACTTTAGGCGATAATTTTATAAAATCAAATAAACACCTTGTACTTGAGATACCATCTGTGCTGATGATGGAAGAACATAGTTACATGCTCAACCCTTCACATTATTTATTCAATAAAGTGAAAATAATATCTGAAAGGCCGCTCCGAATGGATGAACGACTGTTTCCAAAACCTGTACCTGAGTAAAATCAGGATTTTCTGGCTTCTTTTGCCCAAGCGTCCTTTAATGTAACGGTCCGGTTGAAAATCAGCTTACCGGTTGTGCTTTCTGTGTCAGCACAGAAATATCCCTTCCTCATAAATTGAACTCTTTCTCCGGGTTTAGCTTTAGCCAGTACAGGCTCTATGTATACAGATGGCAGAATATTCATTGAATCCGGATTGATATAATCTTTGAAATTACCTTCCTCGTTCGATGGGTCTTCTACCCTGAACAATCGGTCATACATCCTTACTTCTGCTGTTTCAGCATGTTTAACACTAACCCAGTGTATTGTGCCTTTTACGCTGAGGCCGCTTGTGTCGTTACCACTTTTGCTTTCTGGCAAGTAAGAGCAGTGTATTTCTGTAATATTGCCCTGAGCATCTTTATTGCAACCTTCACAAGTAACAATATAAGCGCTCTTTAACCTTACCTTGTTGCCTGGCGCAAGCCGGAAGAATTTCTTTGGCGGGATTTCCATAAAATCTTCGCGTTCTATCCATAATTCGCGGCTAAACGGTACTGGCCTTGTACCTCCATTCGGGTCTTCCGGGTTATTCTCTGCTTCGAAAATTTCTTCCTGTTCCTGAGGATAGTTTGTAATAATCAATTTTACCGGATCCAATACAGCCATTACCCTGTTGGTTGTCTTGTTCAGATGCTCTCTAACACAGAATTCGAGCATACTGATATCTACTATATTTTCCCGCTTTGCTATACCTATAGTATCGCTGAACTGGCGGATGGCTTCTGCCGGATACCCCCGCCGGCGCATGCCACTTATGGTTGGCATTCTGGGGTCGTCCCAGCCTGATACATGCTGCTCATTGACCAACTGCAGCAGCTTACGTTTACTCATCACTGTATAGGTGAGGTTGCGGCGGGCAAATTCATACTGATGCGATGGGAATATCCCCAGCTGCTCGATAAACCAATTATATAAGGGCCGGTGATGAATAAATTCGAGTGTGCATATGGAATGGGTAATTTCTTCCAGGCTGTCGCTCTGGCCATGCGCATAGTCGTACATAGGATAAATGCACCATTCATCGCCAGTGCGGTGGTGATGCTCATGTTTGATACGGTACATAAGTGGGTCGCGCATCAGCAGGTTAGGATGTGCCATATCAATTTTTGCACGAAGCGTCTTTTCTCCGTCCTTAAATCTCCCTTCCTTCATTTCAACAAAAAGCTTCAGGTTTTCCTCAATACTACGATTCCTGTGCGGACTATCAGAACCCGGAGTAACCGTTGAGCCTTTGGTTGCGGCTATCTCTTCTGCTGAAAGATCATCTACATATGCCAACCCTTTTTTGATCAGGGCAACAGCAAAATCATACAGCTTCTGGAAATAATCTGAGGCATAAAATTCATTGTCCCATTGAAATCCAAGCCATTTAATATCATTCTTAATGTTCTCCACATATTCAGTCTCCTCTGTTACAGGGTTAGTGTCATCAAACCTGAGATTGCATTTACCATTGTACCGCTTTGCCAGCCCGAAATTAAGACATATAGATGTTGCATGCCCGATATGCAGATAGCCATTAGGCTCCGGAGGGAAACGGGTATGTACTCTTCCATTATTTGTTCCGTCTGTAATATCCTTCTCAATGATTTCTTCCAGAAAATTCAATGATTTCTCTTCGCTCATCTTTTAAGTATTAAGTGTGTAAAGGTAAGCAGTATCGTTCCTAATAAAAACGCTGCTGTTCTGCTGGTTAAAATCAGATAAATGAACATAACCTTATTTTGTTTTAATGGCGCTTTTTATTAGCCTGGCGCCTGTTGAATAATATCCGGCAGGGCTTTAGAAAATAATAAAGAAAATACCGGTTCTTACGTACCTTAAATGCTTCCATATCTCTTACATTCGGTGTAAATGCCGAAGTTAAATAACACCACAATAATTTTAGTCTGTCTCCTGCTGAATCTCTTAAAAACAATTGCTGTTTGAGATTTTCGAGATTAAGTTTGCCTTTATCTAATGCAGGGTAGTAAAGAAGATTGTTTAGTACATTTTGATTTAATCCATTTTTTGTGTTGTATATAACAGGTATTTCAGTTCCGAACAATTCATGGGCAATACGGAAACCAGTTTCAGTGGTATGATTTATCTTGTATTTCCGGGTAGCCAAATGAAATTCTTCCCAATCAATTGAAGTACTGTATTTATCCAATAAAGCAGCTATATCCAGGCAATGCCTCAATGAACGCCAGGCATCGTTTATACCATGATGAACAAGAATTGCTAATAGGTGTTTCTCGATATTTAAAACGGCTACATTTTCACCCATCAGCAACAGGGAAAGCGGATTGTTTAAAATAAAATCGTTTGGCAAGCTTATATTCATCATTTTACTTGTCAATGCCCAGTGAATTTCTATTTTGTACGTCCCGGATGGGCCTGCTTTCTTATACATAAGCTCATGGCTTGAGGATAGTATTTGTTGCTCAAAATCCGGATTATAATACTTTGGCTCATATCCGTCATCAATCAGCAATTTATGGGCTACGGCAAAACTCTGCTTATCTATCAGGAAATCAATATCAGAAGTCACACGGCTTAAAAAGTCTTTAAATATATACCAACTTAAAATAACACCCTTGTAAGGAATATTGCTTACCCCTCCTTCTTTCAATAATTTATTAAGTCTTACCAGCTCTTCAAGATATCTCAAATTACCTGTTGCTACTTTAATGGATTTTTTTCTTATTTTTTCCAGTATTGCTACCGGGAAACCCGATTCATTTGCTGAGACTACTTTATAGATAACCGGGTGAATCTGGTGAGTAAAAATTATTTCTTGAAATAACTTCCAATTAATTTTACGATTGAGCGTGTAATTTTCTATTTCGCCTGATTTTATTCTTTTAAAATATACCCGTAAAATAAGAATGGTAAGCGCCATTTCAGGGTTATAATTTTCTTCTATTTTTTCGAGGCTTATCATATTTTCTGCTTTCCGTAAATTGCTGCAAAGTCTCCTTTTATTTTGAGTAATTGTTCATAAGTGCCCTGCTCAGTAACTTTGCCATCTGCCATCAGGTATATATTGTCGGCCAGCTTAAGGTTATATAACCGGTGTGTAATCAGGATCACTATTTTATTTCCGATACTCTTTTTTATATTCTGAAATACATTATGCTCGGCTATAGGATCCATAGAACTGGTTGGCTCATCCAATATTAGTATTGGTGAGTCTTTATAAAACATTCGTGCAAGGGCAATTTTCTGCCACTGGCCTCCGCTAAGCTGTTCCCCTTTATTAAAGGTTCTTCCCAATTGTGTTTTAAAACCCATGTCAAAAGACTCAATTTTTTCCATCAAGCCTGCTTTTTCTGCCGATGATTCTAATTGTTTTTTATCCTTTTTATTAATACCGGGTGCAATATTATCCTCAATAGTCATATAGTATTTGCCAAAGTCCTGAAAAAGTACAGTAACATTTTTCCGCAGTTCATTAAGCTGAATAGCTGTTATACTTATACCATCTATTAATATAGTAGTTGGTTCAGTTTCATAAAACCGGCAGAGCAATTTTATCAAAGTTGATTTACCTGATCCGTTTTCTCCGGCTATTGCTGTTATGGTTCCGGGTCTCAGTTCCATATTTATGTCTGTAAGCACTTGTTTTACAGTGTTAGGGTATGTAAAATTCAAATTCTTTACTACTATTCCGTTTTTCAGTACCGGGAAGAAATGTCCTTCGCCCTGATCTTTTACCAGTGCAGGTGAAGACAAATATTCCGATATCTGCTTCAGATACAATTGGTTCTGAAATAAATTAATCCCTGCCTGGAATAATCCGGTAATTGATGACTGCAACTTCTGAAAAACCTGGAAATAAATTACCAGACCACCTATCGTTATTGCTCCTGTTACTGCTCCTGCTATGATTATGCAGTAAATAACACTGGTTAAAATAATTTCAAATAGTTGAATAAAAATATTTTGCTTCAGGAATTGAAATTGAAGCTGCTTTTTCTTGTTAAAAATAAATTTTCTGAGATGCAGGAACTGCTCGGTAAAATTGGCCCCATATCCGAAAATCCTCACTTCTTTGGCATAGGTGTCGGTTGTAAGGTATTGGAAAATACTTGAGGCCTTTCTTTGGGCAGGCATACATTCCTTATCCTTTTCGAATTGATGATACCCATGCATTAATTTACTTAATGCCAATGGTATGCTCAGTAATATGATAAGCAAAAGAATAGTCCAATGAGCGAGGAACATAAAACCCGTATAAAGAACTATCGCAATAAAATTCTGGACAAGGCCCTGGTAGGCTGTTATCAGTTGCGCTGTCTTACCCAGCGATTGCTGCTGAGCCATTGTGAGATCATCATAGAACTCCGGATTTTCGAAATATTCAAGGTCAAGTTCAATTGCCTTTTTAAGAATTGTTGCCGACATATTGTCGGTAATCAGTTGTTGTTGTTCTGAAAGCCGGTAACCTGAGTACTGGCTTATAATTCCGGTGAGTAATTGAAGCAGACTGAAAAGAGCCAGGTCTATTCCGGTCTGATGCCAGTTAATTCCGTTTTTCTGTGCATGGTCAATAAGGTTTTTGATTACCAGTAGAGATAACAAAGGTAAGACTGACTGTAGTAATAATAATAATAAATTAATAGCTGTAAGCCTTTTACCTGTCCGAAGAATCAACAAAAATCCTTTTGCACTATCGGCAAGAAAATCACTAAGTCTTTGTTTTTTTTTAAAGATATCCCCGAACATAAATACATTTGCAAGATAAGGTAAACCGAATATTTACTGGTAATTATTATAAATCAAAGGCCTTAAATGGCTTGTTTCGCCTGAATAAAAAGTATTTATGGTTGGCAGGAAAAATGCAATACAAAAGGAGCATTTAATGATCTTCTGGCTTTGCCTGGCAGTAATTGCGGGCCCTGCTATTGCTGCCCTGTTTGCCAATAATCTCACTTATTATCCTGATTGTAAAACTTACCTTGGAATAGCACATTTCGATTTCAATCAGTCTCCCGTCAGGCGTTACAGGGTCATTATTCCATTTGCCGCCGCTGCTCTGAATTATATTTCCGGGGGCTTATTTGCCCGGTTGTCGCCATCGTACTTTGATGGTGATTTTTCCATGTCTTTCAGTTTTTTTATCATAAATTCTTTGCTTACAGCATGGGCCGGACAACTAATTTACCGCTATTGCAAATCTTTCGGTTTGGACAAATTTTCATCCATTTCAGGCACCCTGGTATTTCTTACCTGCCGTTATACAGCAGCCACAGCAGCTTATCCGCTGGTTGATTCATTATTCATGGTAGTAGTTGCCATTACTTTGCTTGGTATAAAACTTAAAAACACAAACCTTATACTTACAGCCATTTTCCTGGGGCCTTTTGCAAAAGAATCTTTTATTTTTATTGCACCACTTATTTTGTTTTTCAGCCATTTACCTAAGCTGAAGTTACTATTGTTTTTTGCACTTTCAGGTATATTAGTGTTTTCTTTCAGGTATGGATTAGATGCTTTAACCTTTAAACCGTTTACTGGCTCAATCAGAGCTGACCTCGCACATCTGTATTTACTTAAACATAATGCCCGTAAATTATTCAGTTTTTACACCTTATTCAAAATAGCGATGAATATTGGGCTCTGGGGTTTAGCACCATTAATTTGTTGGGTCAGAAGGCCTGCCTGGATTAAGGAATCAGTATCTAGCCTTGATAAGTATCTAGCCTGGTTTGTGTTGTCGGTTTTATTTCAGATGTTGTTATCTGGCTCGATGGAACGAATGTTTTACCTTGCTATGCCTTTGATTTGTGTGATTTTTGCTTTTTCAGTTGCAGAATTAAAAAGTAAAATTCAGCAGGTATAATTATATGAAATAGTATTTTATAGAAACTAGCAATAGCGCATTTATTTAAAATAAATCGGTTAATATGAATGAATCCTTATTATCGGATCTTGGAAAATTACTGGAGCAGTATCCTGAGTTAAAAAATACCACGGTCCTTTTTAATGATAGTGATTTTTCGGTAAGCAGTAAAAGAAATGAGCCTATTGACATAATGGATGATTCATTGGAGGGCGAAACCCAGCACTGCATGGTAAATTTACCTGGCCCGGATGTTATCAAAGGCCATTCTGTTAAGGTGGAAGTCAGGAAATCTTCTGTACATGGTTATGGTGTTTTTGCCAAAGAACTGATTGAGAAAGATGAATTGATTGAGGAGGCAGGGATGCTGAAATTGGGCTGGAGGAGACATTATCATAATGATCCAGTATTAAATAATTATGTTTGGGGCGACCGCTCCTGTAAGTGTAGTGAGTGTGAAGCTCATGGAAATTTGCTTTATCTTGCTTTAGGCCTTGGTTCGCTCTACAATCATTCTGATAACCCGAATACGTCAATGCATGTAGAATACGCAATAAGGCTGCAAACAATAAAAGCAAAGCGTAATATTGAAAAAGATGAGGAAATATTTATTACTTATGGTAAAAAGTATTTCCTGATAAGGGATTTTTTAAACACTGTCAAAAAGAATAATTTGCTGACCAAATTCCTGGCGAAAAACAGGCAAGCTCACTGATTCAATAAGTCGGACTCCAGAATTACACACTTACAAAGTAAAATACCATGACTATCTGGCAACATATCTATACTCATGAATCTCAAAGAAAAAATAAAATCATTCAGGAATTCGGACCATCTGTTTATCCGGATGATTTATTTCATCTTAAAACCATTCTGGCGGATTAGGCGATTTAGTACTGATTCTTATTACCGTTCGGTAGTTATAACCGGGTTAAGATCCCGTAATAAGTATTATCAGCGTTCCTCATTCACCAAAACCGACAGATATCCGTTGGTTTTTGCAGCGTGCACTCATTATTTGCGATCCATTTCTCAGCCACATGTACTCTCTTTTGGCTGTGCCACCGGGGAAGAAGCTGCAACTCTGGGCAAGTATATGCCCTTTGCAATGATCACCGGTGCAGATGTAAATGAATGGTGTATCAGAACCTGCAGAGACAGATATAAAGATCACCGGTTCCGGTTTTTTAACAGGCATTCGGATGAGTTTAATAATTGCGGTGGTTTCGACGCCATTTTCTGTATGGCTGTCTTCCAGCATACCACAAACAGATTGAATAAAGCCAATGAAACAGCGAGTAATATCACTTTCAGTCAGTTTGAAGAAGAGCTGAAAGTGCTGGATGCCAGGCTAAATAATGGTGGCTTACTGGTGATAGATAATTGCGATTTCAGTTTTACAGATACTGCTATTGCCGTTTATTACAAACCACTCGCATTTCCTGATAACCTTATTATTAGGGCCCGTCCGCTATTTGACCGGAATAACCGGAAAATATCGGAAACCCAGCATATTTGCAGGGTTTTTGTAAAAGATGGAAAATGATATCAAAATTATCGTTCAACCAGTACTCCTATCTATTGGGTAAAGGTTTATACTACAATAGAATGGTAGCAGTTACTGATTATACAGCTCTTAAAACCTGCAATACCAGTCAACCCAATTCCGGATAAGCGCCATCCGATCCTTAACGAACTGAGGGGTAAGGAAAGTGTTGGACCAGTCTTCAAAATTGAGAACGTAGACCTCTAAAAAATACATCCAGAACATTACTCCTAAGTAAGGAATGGCAGCGAGTTCCTCATCGGAGACAGCCCTGATCTCCCGGTATGCTTCTATGATTATACGGAAATCGGTATCTGCTTTTTCCTGGGTTATTTTACCGGCATTCACCCCAAAACCTAGCTGTATGTAAAACGTCATGAGATCGTTGACGAGATATCCCTTGCCAGTGCAGTCGAAGTCGAAGAAAGTGATTTTAGTTTCTCCATCGAAATGATAGTTTTTGGGTATAAGGTCGTAGTGGCAGTAACCATAGCTGAACTTGCCGGTATCGAACTGCTTTAGCGTGCCAGCTACCTTTGCTGCCAACTGCTGCAGGAATGTATAATCATCGGGCAGATCCTTGAACAGCTCTTTTACAGAAGCCAGTGGGCGGGTGAGCGTGGTTTCGACATTGTAAACCGGCCGGGAATAGGGCAATTGTAATGAGCAGGTTATGTTGTGCATCTTTGCCACTTCCCGGCCCAGTGTCTGCAATTGCAAATCACTAAGCGGGTACTTTGCCTGGCCTGGTGCGTACATGAACAACACTCCGCAACGTATACCCTCTGCCGCAAGGAACTGCTGCACCTGCCTGCCTTGCAGGTCTTTGACCGCAAAGGCTACACTGACCCCGCCGGGGGCTAATGCATTGAGCAAGGCTACCTCACCAAGTACTTCGTCGGGAGAGCGATGGGCAACACGATATACTTTGAAAATGTACCTGCCATCGGAACCTTCCAGTATATAGGTATCGCTGAGGTTATGTACCAGCAACCTGCATGTAAAGCCATCCAGGCCATAATTACTGGCAATATAGCTTCCTAATGGAGCGGAGGAAAGCAGGGAGTATTGTGCAGGGAAAACGGTCATGATGTGCAAATGTAAGCAGGGAAGTACAGGATTAAGAGAGAATACAACAGATATAACTATTGTGATTAAGGCTGTTAAATAAACAGGGTGTGCTTGGTGGAAAACATAGGGGCAACCGGAAAACCGTATGGATGTGATCAAGCACCCAAGTAATGGGATCTGCAATAATATTGGATTCCAGACGTTCTATATACATAAAATTACAACTTTTGAAAGTCAGATTATTTTCTATTTTACTGGTGATAAGTGCCAGCAATGCATTAGCGCAAAACAAAGACAATTATTTTGCCGGTATCGGTGTTAACAGCTTCGGCGCCTCCATATCGCGTGATAAAAGCGTTCTTAGGCATCTGGACCTGGGCCTGGGCCTGAACGTGAACAATGCCGATGAGGTCTACTATAATATAAGAACCAGCCTGTATATTGATGTAAGGCCCTATTTCCAGCGCAGGAAAAATCTCCTGTTCCTACCTATAGATATTGGATGGTCGATATACAACGGCTCTCAACCTAAGGACGATAATATGCAGCGTTCGGGCCTTTATACCAGTTTTGGTGTTGGCTATGCCTACCTGATCACCAAAAGAGGCATGGGGCCTTTTATTTGTCTGGCCATGAATGGCTATACAGAAGAACACCATCTGACAGATGCCAATCTGGCACCTGCAGCGCGAAACTACAGTATCTATGATGGCATGGTGCAACTGAGTGTGGGGTTTAAGTTTTGAGGGTTGTTTGAAGTCATAAGTAATTAGTTTTTTCTGTTTCCTGATTTTAGTTTTTTTGTTATTGCTTGAATTCTGTCTCTGGTCAAAATCGTCTAAAATGTCCAGATTTGAGAATTGCACACTGCTTGCAAAAAATAATTTTGCGCATCCTGATTGAGAGTTAGCAATGCAAACTTTAATCTGTTTTGTGGAATTAAAAATTTGCGGAAAGCTAAGCATTAAGTACTCATTACAAATTTATGGGAGGCATGTTATGGTATTGTAGCGGCGAATGCAACAAATTGGGCTTTGGGCGTAAAAATTCTATTGTTGATTTTTTACTTGCAACATCAGACCAGATAAGCAACATCAATGCTATTGAGAAAATTAATAGTAATCAATAGTTCTCCTGGCATTTTCATTTATTCTTGCATTTTCGAAAATTGTTCGTTGGATCCAATTCCCTGTACTATCGAATTCATATGTTACAATATCGAAAATCCGGGTGTGAACTAAGCTATTATAAAATTCGCCACCCAGGTAGTTTCCTTTTTTGTCATACTTGTACGTCTGTTTACCAACCAATGAATGATGCCAGTTGAAGTAATCTACTTCGATAAGGGTATTATTTGCTCTGTAGATTAAACTTTCTGATTGAGTTATTAATCCAAGCCAATTTGCAGTGGTAGCAGTCTCCACTTTTCCAAACAAATTGTAGGTTTAAATTATAGTTGCGTCTTCACGTCTGTCAATCATCAAATTTTTTCGTCCAGAAATAGTATAGAAATTCTTTTCTTTTTCTACTTCTAATGAACCTTTTAAATCGTAGATAGTAACACATTGAACGAGCTTGCCTTTTATGTCATAGCTAAGTGAAGAATGGTATCCTGTTTTTCCATCAAAAATAATTTTATCCAATACTCTATTTTTATACACTGATCTGACCTGATGAGGTAAATTCCCACTAAGATTTGTAACTATATTTTCTTCAAGATTATTCGAAGAATCATACTTATTTACTGATGATTGCAGCCGTGCCCCATTATCCATCTGTATAAAGGAGGAATCGGATGATATACTCCCACTCTCAGAAAAATTTTCAATTTGATAAAGTATAAAGGATTTTATTTTATTTGAGGAAAACGTCATTATCTTTTTTACCTTTCCCGTAAGTGACCTTTCGGGTGCACGACTAAAATAAAATAGTTGGTTTGTCTGATGTGACAAAGAATAAAGTGAGCAGCAAAAAATGATCAAAGCGGAAGCTAAAATCATTATAACAATACCGCTTTTTGACATTCAAAGGTTTAAAATAAATAACGCCTAATTTTAGGTTTCTCGTATAAGGTTTATTGCATATTATGGTTTGTAATTTGTAGTTCGTTAATGAAAATTCTAATTAAACAATGTAAGTATCGCATGCATCCTATCTAATAAGGCATTCCTATTCCTCTTTCTTCCCTTCCTTCTTCTCATTCAAATCCGCTTTTGCCTGCTCAATCTCATACTCCAGCTCGGGATCAATATTCTGGGATTCTACTTTCTTTTGTTTTTCCAGGAGTTCTTCGTGATGCTCCTGGAGCCATGCGAGCTGCTTTTTGCCATAGGATAGCTTTGTAAACAGGATGAAGAGTACCGGTACTATGAAAATAGAAATGATAGTTGATGCCAGCATGCCACCGAGCACCGTAATGCCTATAGTATTGCGGGCTACGGCCCCTGCACCAGTGGCAAATACAAGTGGCAGCACACCGAGGATAAAGGCAAAGGAGGTCATTATAATGGGGCGCAGGCGCAGGCCGGCACCTTCCAGGGTTGATTTAAGGAGCGGCTCGCCGAGATCTACCCGCATTTTTGCAAACTCAACAATAAGGATGGCATTCTTGGCAGATAAGCCAATGAGCGTAATGAGGCCGATCTGTGCATAAACATTGTTGGACAGCTGGGGTGCCAGGGAGAGCGCCACTATTGCTCCGAAGGCGCTGATGGGCACTGCCAGCATTACAGAAAAAGGAACTGACCAGCTTTCATAAAGCGCGGCCAAAAACAGGAATACGAAAATGATGGAACAGAGGAAGATATAAATGGTAGCTGAACCGGCTTTTATCTCTTCGTAGCTCAGGCCTGCAAACTCATAAGTATAGCCGGGAGGCAGGACTTTGGCTGCGGTTTCTTTAAGTGCCTCGATAGACTGGCCGCTGCTGAACCCCTGCGGAATAGTGCCGGTTACCTCGGCTGACCTGAAAATGTTGAAATGGCTGATTAGCGGGGCTGTTTCGAGGGCCTTATAACTAATGAGTGTGCTGAGGGGCAACATATCGCCGGTGGAATTGCGCACATAATATTTGTCCATGTCGGAAATGAGAGCACGGAAGTTGGTATCGGCCTGCACCACCACATGGTAAGTGCGGTTGTAGAGGGTGATGTTATTGACAAAAATACTGCCCATATAGGCCTGCATGGTATTGAAAACTGAAGAGATATCCACTCCCATTTTCTGGCATTTCTCCCGGTCGACAGTAAGGCTGAAACTGGGAGTATGTGCGGTGAAGTAGCAATTTGCGGTAGTTATTGCCGGATTTTTTTTGCAAGCCGCTATGAATTTTTTCACCACAGTTTCGAACTGGTGCACATCGTCGGAGGTGCTTCCCTGTTCGATCTGGAAGTCGAACCCGGCAGCCTGGCCAATACCCCGGATGGGGGCAGGCTGGGTAACGTTGATATTGGCATTTTTGATACCCGCTTTTGCTATTCTTTTTTTCACTTCGGCCAGAATGCCGGGAACCTTCTGTGAATCGACCTGGCGATCGTCCCAAGGTTTCAGCATTACAAAAATGGTGCCGTTGTTGGAGTTGTTTCCGCCGCTGATAATGTTGAGGCCCGATAATGCCGCATAGTGGAGTACACCGGGTGTTTCGCCCACAATTTTCATGAGCTTGGTCATGAGCTCAACTGATTGGGTAGTAGAGGTAGCTTCGGGCAACTGGTAGGTAACATACATGCGGCCATCATCTTCGGCTGGTACGAAGCCTGAAGGCTTTATTTTAAACATGATGTATGCCCCGACGCAGATACAAATAAGCAGTATGACCACATACTTTGCCCCTTTAATACAGCCCCTCACCCACCTGGTATAACCAACCGTTACCCTGTCGAACCACTGGTTGAATTTGTAAAACAATTTATTAAGGCCTTTAGCCTGTTTATTTGCAGCTGAGGGTTTCAATAACAGGGTGCATAAGGCAGGAGTAAGCGATAAGGCTATGAAAGCGGATAAAACCACTGAGAATGCGATGGTGATAGCGAACTGCTGGTAAAGGCGGCCCACAATGCCCGGTATAAAGCCTACAGGCACAAATACGGCAGCAAGAATGAGGGCAATAGCCACCACGGGCCCTGAGATATCTTTCATGGCCCTGTAGGTAGCTTCGCGGGAAGACATGCCTTCGGAATCAATATAATGCTGTACGGCCTCCACAACAATAATAGCATCATCGACCACAATACCTATGGCCAGAACAAAGCCAAACATAGTGAGGGTATTGATAGTAAAACCCATAGGGATGAAGAAGCAGAAAGTGCTGAGGATAGAGACAGGAATGGCCAATACAGGGATTATTGTAGACCGCCAGTTTTGCAGGAAAAGAAAAACAACCAGGGCTACCAGGCCAAGCGCCTTTAGCAATGTGCCTATTACCTCCTGCATAGATACCTTGATAATGGTAATGGACTCAAAAGGCACCTTATAATCTATGCCGGCGGGGAATGTTTTTTTAAGGCGCTCCAGTTCGGCATACACATTTTTAGCCACATCGAGCGCATTGCTACCCGGAGTTTGGTAGACCATAAGATACGAAGCCCGTTTGCCATCGACAAATGAATTACTGGAGAAGGAAAATTTACCCAATTCTACCCTGGCCACATCTTTGAGGTAAACGAGTTCACCGGTTGCAGGTAAAGTTTTTACCACCACCTTTTCAAATTCAGATGCTTTATTGAGCGGGCCATTAACAAGAATTCCGATTTCACTGGATTGAGATTCGTATTGGGGCGGCTCGCCTACGGCACCAGCAGCTACATATACATTCTGTGCATTGAGTGCGGCTGTAACATCGGCAGGCGTAAGGCTGTATGCGGCCATTTTCTGGGGGTTCATCCAGATGCGCATACTGAAGTTATCGGTACGTGCTGTGATATCGCCCACACCAGGTACGCGCAAGAGCGCATCCTGGATAAATATATTGGTGTAATTATCGAGGAAGGTTTGTCCGTGGCTTGAATCGGGAGAATAGATGGCTACCATCAGCAGCATGCTTGGGTTTTTGGCGCGCACGGTCATACCCAGTTTGCTAACCACGGATGGCAATAACGGGGCAGCTATGCCCACGCGGTTCTGCACATTAAGCGCGGCGATATGCACATTGGTACCGATATTGAAAGTTACATTCACACTCATACCACCGCTGTTGGTGCTGGTACTGGTCATGTATTCCATACCCGGTGTGCCGTTTACCTGCTCTTCTATGGGTATGGCCACAGTTTGCTCAACGGTCTCGGCATCGGCGCCGGTATAAGAACCGGAAACCGAAACGCCGGGCGGCGATATATTGGGGTACTGATCGACCGCAAGGTTGAACAGGCATAACCCACCGGCAATCATCATTACAATTGAAATGACGATTGCAGTAACCGGGCGTTTTATAAATGTGTTTGCGATCATTTTTTTGAGTCGAAAGTCTTTAGTAGTTAGTCTAAAGTTTTATTTCTATTTCTTTTCCTTAATGCTTATCAGTGTCTCCGGACTTATGCAGATCACGTGATTTCTGAATTTCGAATTCGAGTTCGGGGTCAATATTCTGTGCCTCAACCTTCATTGCCTTTTCTTTAAGGCTATCTTTATGTTGCTGCAGGTAAGCCAGTTTTTCTTTTCCATAAGAGAACCGGGTAATTATCACAAACAGTACAGGTACAATAAAGATAGCCAGTGTGGAAGCCGATATCATACCGCCTAAAACGGTAAAACCAATAGTGCGCCGGGCAACGGCCCCTGCACCTGTAGCAAGCACAAGCGGCAATACCCCTAATATAAAAGCAAGAGAGGTCATAACAATAGGGCGCAGCCTTAACTTTACTGCTTCGAGTGTTGATTCTATGAGCTCTTCGCCGGCATCGACACGGACTTTGGCAAATTCTACAATAAGGATGGCATTTTTGGCAGCAAGGCCAATCAGCGTAATCAGGCCGATCTGGGCATACACATTATTGGTGAGGCTGGGCACGAAAAATAATGTAAGGATGGCACCAAATGCACCTATGGGTACTGCAAGCATTACGGAGAAAGGCACAGACCAGCTTTCATACAATGCAGCCAGAAAAAGGAACACGAAGGTGATAGAGAAGAGGAAGATGTAGATAGTGGCAGAGCCCGCTTTTATCTCCTCATAACTCAGACCTGAATATTCGGTAGTATAGCCTTGCGGCAATACTTTGGCAGCAACATCTTTTAGAGCATCCATTGCCTGACCGCTGCTGTAGCCCACAGCCGGAGCGCCATCAACCTCAGCAGTGCGGAAAATGTTGAAATGGGAAATTAGCGGAGCAGACTCGACAGGGGAGTAACTGATCATTGTGCTGAGCGGCAGCATATCGCCGTTCTGGTTGCGTACATAATATTTATCAATGTTGGAGATCATAGACCGGAAAGCAGTATCGGCCTGTACCACAACATGGAAAGTACGGTTGTAGGTGGTAAAATCATTAATATACAGGCTGCCCATATAAGCCTGAATGGTAGTAAATACATCTGCGATATTAACGCCCAGTTTTTCACATTTTTCCCTGTCGACCGTGAGGTTATAGTTGGGGGTGCTTGCTGTGAAGAAACTGAATGCCTTTGAGATTTCGGGCCGCTTGTTGGCCTCGGCCACAAAATCTTTTACTACTTTTTCGAAAGCGTGTACATCATCATTGGTGCTGCGCTGCTCGAGCTGCAGACTGAAACCAACAGTAGCGCCAAGGCCAGGTATAGGTGATGGCTGGATAACTTCAACATTGGCATTATTGATTCCTTTATCGGCAATGCGTTTTTGTAAAACAGAGATGATGCCGGGCACCTGTTCTCCGGATTTGGAACGGTCGTCCCATGGTTTCAACTGGCAATAGATGGTGCCGCAATTGGAGTTGGTGGCATTGTTTACCACATTCAAACCAGATAGCGCCGCATAGTGTGCAACGCCCGGTGTTGAAGCTACTACTTCCATCAGTTGGGTCATTACATTTATGGACTGGGCTGTGGATGATGCGGGCGGCAACTGGAAGGTGATGTACAGATTTCCGTCATCCTCGGAAGGAATAAAACCTGATGGTTTTTGCTGGAACAGGAAGTAAGCACCTGCACAAATGCAGAGCAGCAGAATGATAATATACTTTGCCCCTGCAATGCTCTTCTTTACGCCAAGGGTGTATTTCTCTGTTACCTTATCGAACCAGGAATTGAAACGGAAGAACAGCTTATTGATACCCTTAGCTTCTTTTACAGTAGCAGATGGCTTGAGCAATAAAGTGCAGAGCGCAGGCGTAAGAGATAATGCTATAAATGCAGAGATGATAACGGAGATGGCTATGGTAATGGCAAACTGCTGGTAGAGGCGGCCTACTATGCCAGGTATAAAACCAACAGGCACAAATACCGCAGCAAGGATAAGCGCAATGGCTACCACAGGAGCCGAGATGTCTTTCATGGCCATATAGGTGGCCTCCTTGGCCGACATGCCCCTGGTATCTATATAATGCTGCACCGCTTCGACCACAATAATGGCATCATCGACCACAATACCAATTGCCAGTACGAAACCGAACATGGTGAGTGTATTGATGGTAAAGCCCAGCGGAATGAAGAAGCAGAAAGTGCCGAAAATAGATACCGGGATCGCGAGTACCGGGATGAGGGTAGAGCGCCAGTTCTGCAGGAAGAGGAACACTACAACCGCAACGAGTCCCAATGTTTTGAGCAGTGTGCCAACCACATCCTGCATAGAAACTTTTACAACCGTTACGGATTCAAAAGGCACGGAGTATTCCACATCGGCCGGGAAGGTTTCTTTCAGTTTGGCCAGCTCTGTGTAAATACCATTGGCCGTTTCGAGGGCATTGCTGCCGGGCGCCTGGTAGATGAGCAGATAAGAGGCCCGCTTGCCATCTACAAAAGAATTGCTGGAGAAGGTAAACTTACCGAGTTCTACTCGTGCCACATCTTTAAGGTAAACCAGTTCGCCGGTGGCGGGGATTGTTTTTACAATGATCTGTTCGAACTCGGAAACCTTGCTGAGGCGGCCATTTACAAGGATACCCAGTTCATAGATCTGTGTTTTCTGCTGAGGGGGCACACCCGCCGAGCCGGCTGCTACCTGCACATTCTGTGCATTAAGAGCGGCTATCACATCGGCCGGAGTGAGGCTGTAGGCAGCCATTTTATCGGGGTTCATCCAGACACGCATACTGAAGTCATCGGTGAACCTGTTGATGCTACCTACTCCGGGTACACGAAGCAGCGCATCCTGAACGAATATATTGGTAAAGTTGTCGAGGAAGGTAATATTATGTGTTCCGGCAGGTGCATAAACAGCCACCATCATCAGCATACTTGGGTTTAGGGCACGAACTGTAAGGCCCAGGCGGCTGGCAACTGCCGGCAGCAAGGGCGTGGCTATGCTTACCCGGTTCTGCACATCGAGCGCAGCAACATCGATATTGGTACCGATGTTGAAGGTGACATTAAGTTGCATCAGTCCGTTGTTGGTACTGTTGCTCTGCATATATTCCATGCCGGGTGTACCATTCACCTGCTCTTCCACCGGGGTAGCAACGGTTTGCTCCACTGTTTGGGCATCGGCACCGGTAAACTGACCATTAACCTGCACTATAGGCGGGGTAATATCTGGATACTGATCGATAGGCAGGTTGAAGATGCATATAGTACCGGTAAGCACCAATACTATTGAAATGACGATAGCAGTAACCGGCCTTTTAATAAATGTATTTGCGATCATAGTTTGTTAGTCTTTAGTCTAAAGTCATTAGTCTGAAGTCGCAAGAGAAAAAATTTGTTTACTTAATCTTTTTTGCCGTTGTTATTGCCGTCCTGCTGCCCTTTAGCTGTGCTGTCGGTAGCGGGTTTTTTGCCGGGATTAATTCTTGAACCATCATGCAGCAGCTGCACACCATCCACCACCACTTTATCGCCAGGATTGATACCGCTTTTAATGATCACATTGGGGCCTATTGTCTGGCCGGTCAGCACTTTCCTTTGAAGCGCCACAAATTTCGGCCCTTTCACAGTATCTGTTTCCTTTTCATTTTTAGTAGAGTCTTTCTTTGGCAATACGGTGTCTTTGGCAATGAAAACAAAATACTCACCCATCTGCTCTACAATAGCCTTGCTGGGTATCAGCATCTGCGGGGACGATTCCTGGTTATGTACGCGGACGATGCAACTCATGCCTGCCCTGAGGATATAGCCCGTATTGGGGAAAACAAGCCGTACTCTAATTGTACCAGTTTGTGAATTAACAGCCCTGTCGATAACGGATATTTTGCCGGTAAAAGGGTAAAGGGAATTATCGGGCATGAGTAAAGTAAATAAGGAATCGCTGGCCTCAGCATTACCTTTTTCGAGAGATTCAAAAAAGGGAAGTTGTTTTTCATTCACCAGGAAATCGACCGCCATAGGGTCATCGGTGGAGATAGTATTCAGAATGGTTTGCCCGACGGAGACCATATTACCCAAACGCACCTGGCTGAAACCAATAGTGCCATCGAAAGGGGCCGTGATTACGGAATAAGCCAGATTGGTCCGGGCTGTCTTTACCGCTTCTTCGGCTGCCTTCTCGGCATTCTTAGCATTTTGCAATGCTATTACAGCGTGGTCGTAAAGCTGCTTTGCTACCGCATTCTGGCTGTTGAGGTATTCATAGCGGTCGGCATCCTGCTGCGCCTGTTTTGTATTGCCCTGAGCCACTTTGAGGTTGGCCGAGGCCTGATCATAATTGGCCTGAAACAGGCGTTTGTCTATTTCGTAAAGCACCTGCCCTTTTTTTACATGGGCGCCGTCCTTAGCGAGAATAGCTGTAATATAACCCTGCACTTCGGGAAACAGGTTTACCTGGCTCAGCGGTTGTGTTGTAGACGGGTACTGGTCGTAATACAATACCGTTTTTTTCGACACTGTCTGCAGATTGACCGGTGCAGGTGGCGTTGGTGGTGCAGTTGGTTTGGACTGACAGGAAAACAGTGCAAGGAAACTGATGAAAATAATTCTGGTTATTGCTTTATACATAAAAACGGCAAATTTTATAATTGAATTAGTAGGAGATTTCACCCATTGCCTTCTGAAGGTCTATCTTGTAGGAGAGTACCTGGAACAAGGCATTGATATAACCTGTTTCTGAAGTAATTAAATTAGATTGAGCTGTGATCACGTTCAGGTAAGGAACAATACCCTGTTTGTACTGCATTTCAACCACGGTATAAACCCTTTTGGCCAGCGCCACATTTTTTTGCATGGTATGAAAGCTGAACAGGTTGCTTCTGTAGTTGGCCAGTGCAATGGAGTATTCCGAATAGATCTGGGATTTAAGGTTCACTTCACTCCAGTTGAGCAAATCCGCCTGCAGCCTTGCTTTCCGCACGTTATTGATTCTTGAAAATCCTGTGAACACAGGGAAATTCAAGGTAAGCCCTAATGAAGAATAGGGGTAACTATTATCGAAGAGGCTTGAAAATTCATTACTGCCGAATTCGTAATCGTAATTTAAAAAGCCAGAAAGAGTGGGCAGAAATGAGAGGTGATAATAATTTATGAGATGCTGCTGCAGTTTTTTGGCTGTTTGCAGCTGCTGGAATTCAATTCGTTTTTCGTATTGCAACTGCTCGCTTGAGTCTATACCTATATTCCTGATCATCTCCGATGTATCGAAGCTGATATTGAACTGTTTATCAGCCGGGAAGCCCAGTAATTGCTTCAGGGCAGCATATTGAGGGGTTACATTTTCCACAGCCTGCCTCAGCTGAACCAGCATATTATTTAAAGTAATGGTCGCTTCCTCATAATCAGTTTCATCTACAATACCACCAATATACTGGTGGTAGGCATCTGTTACACTGCGGCTGAGTTCGGCAGTATCGGCTTTAAGCACATCTATCTGCTCAAGGGTAAGGAGTACATTGTAAAAAGCCTTGCTCACTGCTGCTACCAGATTTATTTTTGTACTGTCTATAACCTGCTTTGCCTGCTCGGTAAATAAAGGAGCAGTTTTTGCAGCATAAATAAGGCTGGGGCTAATAAAAGCCTGGGTAGCAGAAATTTGCGGAGTTACTGAATTGGGTATGCCGGTTTTAACTATTACAGGCGGCCCGGCAGGGTTATTGGGGTTGGTTTCAAATGCACTTGGCAATACATCGTAATGGGTTAGGGTAGCTGATGCATTAACCTGCGGATACCAGCCGGAAAGATTGATAGCATTATTTGCCCTCGTAATAGCCTGATTGATCAGCGACTGATTCAAGGCAGGTTGGTGCTTCATAGCGTAATCAATACATTGCCTGAGGGTAAGTGATTGATAGCCAGCATCTGCCTGGGCAAACGAATATATGGGTAAAGAGAGCAGGCATGCCACCACCAGAAATGTGCAGATACTGCCGGGGAGATTTTCTTTTTTTATAACCATGGGCTATTTTTTGGGAGACAAAGCAGTTTTTGATTAAAATGAAGGTATTAACTGCTTAAATGAACATTAAATATATAGATCGCCGGTAATTGCTAATCAATGTGCAGATAGAGTGCATTTATACTATCCGCAATAAAATATAAAATGAACAGAACAACAGAGGAATATAGCAGGGGAAATTCAATCCGGGAAAATAAAATTCCGGATCAGACCTGCAATTTGTGTATAAAAAGATAAATCGGGAAATTTCCCGGAACATTGTGAGCCGGAAGCAGGAAACCCTTGTGGCGGAAATAAGCACCGAATAAAAGTATAAAAGCTAAAAAACTTAAAGCAGGCAGTGAAAATAATACTTCGGGATTAGATGCATCAGCAGCTTTTTTTTCAGACTGATCGAACAACCGGAAACTATCGCGCCTATCCCTGCAGCCATTTTTTAATTTCATTCCCTGGAGCTGGGAAGTGGTAAAATTGTGCGCCAGTTTCAGCTCAATCAATTTTTTGGATGCACCAGAAAACAGGATACAGCAAACAGCTATCAGTAACCAGATTGGCCTTAAAAATGTTGATCTGAAATGCTTTTTACTGTTCACAGCGTTGCTTAATTAAAGCAAATATAGAGATAATTTAATCGGGATAGCCAAAATCCGTTTTATGAAATGTTAATATTAAATAAATTCTGCAATGCTGATTAATGCAGGATAACAGATTAAGGTTAAAGTACCCTGCCCGATTCCGGCTAATCTGCATCTTTCTTTTTATTAACTTTAAAAAAACAGGGAAACGATTTACTTTAGTGGCATCAACTACTATCAATAATGGCCAAACAGAATACGCCGAATATAAATAAAGGAAAACCATTGCCAAGGCCGCAAACAGCTGCATCGGGGAAAGAACCTGTGAGGAGGACGCCGGTATCTGAACCGGATAGTAATTCATTTTTCGCCCGGAATATTCAATTTTTTATTGTGGCTGGTATTGCCCTGGTAACTTACCTGTGCTACCAGGCATGCCTCGAAAATAAACTGACCAACTGGGACGACCTGGGCTATATCATTAACAACTCCCTGATAAAGGATACCGGACCCGATGCGATTAAAAACATCTTCTCGCGCGAACATCCGGTTATGGGAAATTACCACCCGCTTACCCTATTGCCTTATTATTATGAGTACCAGCATTATGGACTTCAACCCTGGATATATCATTTCGATAGTGTGATATTTCATATACTGTGCACTATTTCTGTTTACTTTTTTATTAAGGTACTCACCAGGCGCACTATTGCGGCAACTGTGGTTGCGTTGTTGTTTGGCCTGCACCCCATGCATGTGGAATCTGTGGCATGGGCTGCCGGGCGTAAGGATATAATTTATGGCATATTTTTTATCCTATCCCTTACTACTTACATTTTTTACCTGAGGGCGGAGGGCAATAAGAAAATAGCGTGGTATATAGCCGGTATACTGCTTTTCGCACTTTCCTTACTGGCAAAATCGGTTGCTGTAAGTCTGCCGGTTACTTTGTTTGCCATTGATTATTTTGAAAGAAGGAAACTAAGCTGGATGTGGATAGTTGAGAAAATACCTCATTTTGGTATGGCGCTTCTTTTTGGAATTTTCTCTGTGACTGCCCAGAAAGACATAGGCGCTATGACACTTGATGTGCATTTCAATCCTCTCGAGCGCTTTTCTCTCGGATGTTATGCTTTGTGCAACTATCTGTGGAAAGCTATTGTACCAACAGGACTGAGCAATTTTTATCCTTACCCGCTTAAAGTAGGAAATGCACTGCCCGGTGTTTATTATGTATATCCGGCTATAATAATAGGGCTGGTGGTTTTCATTATAATGTTTGCCCGGAAGAACAGAACTGTGCTGTTTGGTATCGGCTTTTTTATTATCAACATTATCCTGTTGCTTCAGTTTATCCCGGTTGGTGGCGCTATCATGTCAGACAGGTATGGTTATATCCCTTATATCGGGCTGTTCTTTATTGCTGGCTGGTATGTATCAGAATACTTTGAAGTAAGAGAGAAACTGCAGACAGGTAAGATTTTGCTTGGAGCAGTTGTGGGTTATTGCCTTGTGCTGGGGTACATGACCAGTGAGCGCTGCAAGGACTGGTATGACTCAGTGAGCCTGTGGCGCGATGATATTGAGAAGCATCCTGAGGCGCCGGTGGGCTATTTTTACCTGGGGCAGGAATATTTTGAACGCTATGAGAAGGCCACAAACCCTGTTGAGAAAAAAGCGCTGGGAGATAGTTGCCTTGCAAATTTCAACCTTTCGGTAGCCCGGAAACCGGATTATATTAACCCAATCATCTGCATTGCTGAACTGCAGCGGAATTACAACATGATTGATGACGCAAAAAATACCTATTACAAGGCGCTGAAAATAAATGACAAGAATGAAAGTGTTTATCTTGGCCTGGGTGTGGTTTATGCCATCAAGAAACAGTATGACTCTTCGGAGTATGCATTTAAAAAAGCACTTTCGCTTAAGGCTTTCCTGCCTGAAGGATACAGCAATTACGCCAATTTCCTGGAAATAATGGGCAGAACTGATTCCTCTCTGGCCATGTATGCGGTAGCTATTTCACAAAACCCTGATGCATGGATACCCTTTATGAACAGGGGTAAGATATACGTAAGGCTGCAGAAATATGACCTTGCGCTCAAAGACCTGAACAGGGCGCTTGATCTGAACAACGAGTCGGGGGAAAGCTATTATTTAAGGGCACGGTGCCTGGGTGCAAAAGGCAATAAGGTACAGGCGCAGCAGGATGTGGATAAGGCGAAATCGCTGGGGTATACGCAAATGGATCCCGGGTTTTTGCAGGGGCTGAAGTAGTATGTATTAATAAAAACTTAATCCTCAACATTAATTTTGCGGCAGCTGTTTTCTTTTGATTACCTGTATAGCTTTGGCATCATTATAAGAAATAATATGCTCTGTTTATCACATTCTGAAGAATAAGGGCTTTACATGGAAGTGCATGTGTATAAGTATCATAGGTTTGAATAGGCATTATGAACAATAAACGGACGGCAGATTGCGTTTTTTATAAATAATACCAGAATTTCATTCGAAACTGAAGTATATGAAATCAATCCTGTTAAGTTTCATATTTCTATTATGCAATACAGCAGAGGCGCAGGTAATTTGCACGTTTGCAGGTAATGACACTGTTTGGGGTTACAACTGTGATGGGTGTCCGGCGGTAACATCAGGTTTATTGATGCCTCAATGCGCAAGGCCGGATGGTGCGGGAAATGTATTCATTGCAGACGAAAGTAATAACCGAATAAGAATGGTAAACCCTGCCGGTATTATTTACACGGTTGCGGGCAATGGTTTACCGGTTCACAGCGGTGATGGCGGTCAGGCAACTGCGGCAGGTATCTGTCGCCCCGGTGGTGTGGCATTTGACCTTTCTGGCAATTTATTTATTGTTGAGAATACAGACACCTTTGGTAATGGACCCTGGGTAAGGAAAGTAAATACTGCCGGCATTATAACTACATATGCCGGATGTGGAACAAACGGCTATGGTGGAGACGGAGGACTCGCGCTTGCAGCTGGATTTGCAGGAGGGATAATGGATGTTGCTGTAGACAGAACAGGCAATATATTTATTGCTGATCCTGGCAGTGAACGCATAAGAAAGATAAACCCGGACGGGATTATTTCCACCTATGCAGGTAACGGAACTACGGGTTTCAGCGGAGATGGAGGCCCTGCAACAGCAGCTCAGATTAACAGGCCACAAGCGTTGGCAACAGATAGTACCGGAAATCTGTTTATTGCTGATTTTGGTAATAACCGGTTAAGAGAAGTTCTCCCGGACGGTGTTATCAATACAATAGCCGGAAACGGAGGCTTGGGTTCAGGGGGAGATGGAAACCCTGCAACAGTTGCTTCTCTTGGTACTCCTGATGGCGTTGCGATAGATAAAGCAGGAAATATTTATGTATCAGAAGGTAACAGGTACAGGGTAAGAAAGATTAATACTACAGATACAATATATACAATTGCGGGAGGCGGAATATGGGGCTACAGCGGAGACGGTGGTCCTGCAACAGCAGCCTTACTTTCCAGTCCAAGTGGTGTAGGAGTTGATAATAACGGAAATATTTATGTATCCGATATTGGCAACAACAATGTCAGGAAAATATTCATGGATAGTATCAGTCGATTATCGGTTCCCGGGATATCTGAACTCAAGCCATTGGTACAAATAACGCCAAATCCCAACAGGGGTGCATTTATACTAACTCTTAAAACTGGTGTAACTTGCCAGGCCAAAGTCTCAATCACAGATATGATTGGCAGGGTAGTAAAAGAAACATATATCACCACAAATAAGGAAGCGCAGCTAATGCTGGATGCTCCGTCCGGCATTTATCTGCTGAGCACCCAAACCCCAAATCAGAGATGTTTTACAAAAATAGTTATTGAGTAAAGTTACTGTATAGCCAAATCTGATTTTCGGGGAAAATAATAATAGGTGCCGATTTCTCATAATTTTAATGGTATAAAAGTAATCCTGCTGGCAACAAAACTTATGCAGTTACGTTATAAAGTCAAACAACCATGATGCGGATAATATTATTAATGTTCAATGTGATGGCACTGTCGATAACTGCCATCGCACAGAAATCACACAGAGCTTATGTAGAGCCATTTTCGGTAGCTACGCCTGAAGGGGTGGTGAGCAAGGTGAACAGAACCTATAAAAGTGCAATTGATATTACTGACAGCACAAAATGTGTGTTCAAATCAGCTAAGGATCAGGATTCACTTGGTAAGGCGTATAATAAATTCCTGATGGAATTTGGCAAATTTTTAAGTGCTCATGGTTTTAAATGGGAACAAACAACGAGATGCTGGAACAGAATTTATTTTAACGCAGATGGCTATGTAGATTACTACCTTTTTGATTTTAAAACTGAAATCAGCAATGAAAAGCTATTGAAATACAAAGAGCTTTTCGCAGAATTCAGTGATACTCATAAAATAGGAATAACTGCTTCTGAAGGCTTTGCCCAGTGCAGTCCGGTAACTTTTCAGGCAGATAAGTAACAGTGCAAATCGCAACCAGCAGGGTCTATCGGAATATTTCTAAATGAACATTTAAGGAATTAGGATCACAAATGGCATGCAAAAACGTAACCGCTGGTATTGCCGTTATTCTGGGTATTGTTGCAGTTATTGCTGGCAGTGTTGTGTGATACACCATGATAATTTATAACCAGTATGGAGTCGGATACGCCCATGCCTGATACGGAGCAGGTGCAGGTGTATAATTTGGAGCAGGAAGTAAAAAGTGTTGCTGCAATAACTATAGCAACTAATGGGATAAATTTTTTCATGAAACACGATTTGACCGATGGATAAATGCTTTAAAATTATACTTCTGCAGCGCCCTGCCCCCTTGTATTTTTTGACGTAAAACATTACGGCAGTTTAACCGGGGCTAAAGAACAGAAGGCGAATATAGCCGATTTTTTTTACTTTTAAAAACAGAGGCTGTATTTGCAGGCTCCTGGTAAAAACAATTGGAATTAAGTACGGCTGGAATGGTTGCCTGATTTCATGACGTATTCTACAAAACGTTTGTAACTTAGCTGATCAATACCAGCTATAGATGGCCTCACAGAGAGCGCTTTTTTTGTGCACCCTTTGTTAATTCCTAAAATCAAATTCTAAACAGGAATGTACCTGAACAGATATGCAAACCTGAGAATGGATAAAAAGGATAAAATATTCATTGGCTTAATAGCCCTGGTGCATCTGATCTGGTATCTGCTGGCATGCAGGTGGACACGGATATACATGGGCGACTCGATGGAATATATATACGAGGCGCTGAATATTAAACGATACCTTTTCTTTTACAGCGGTAACGCGGCAATGCCCATAAGTCCGGAGTATATGACCCAGCGGCAACCGCTTTACCCTTTGTTCCTGCTGGGTGTTTACCTGTTTACAATAAATAACTGGGTGGTGCTGGCGTTGCAGAACCTGGTATCAGTAGCCAATATTTATTATGCACGGAAAGTGTTTATGAGACTGGGGTATCAAAAAAAACACGACTGGCTGCTGCTGTTATTTATCATTGCTTACCCGGCACAATTTATCAATGCCAATACCATAGCTCCGGATATATTGTTGCAGAGTTTTACTTTATTGTATCTGGGCAATTTTGTAGCATTCTGGCAGGAAAAAGAGCTTAAATATGCCGGCAGGATGAGCCTGGCACTGGTGATGGGGCTGATGGTGAAACCGGTATTATATCCTTTTGTGTGGGTGCATGTGGTGGTGATAATTACCTGTACAATTTTGCACAAAGTAAAAATGCAAAGACCCTTGCTCGTTGCCATTTTTCCGCTATGCATGGTATTGATGTATAGCTTCTGGAATTATGAGCGCACAGGTAAGTTTCACTATACCAGCAATCAGTCGTTTAATGCCATTTATTATTTCTATCCCTACCTGAGCCATAAGGCAGGACCAGACAGCGCCAATAAATTCCTGATAAAAGAGCGGATAGAATATAACAACATTCCGGATTATGCCGACCGTTATGACTTTGCAAACCAACAAGGATTGAAGCTGCTGAAACAAAACTTCTTCCCCTACATGGCCTATCATTTAATGAACAGCGGGCGCATATTTATTGAATCAGGAAAAGCAGAAATGGATCTCTTTACCGGTAGATTGACCTATGGCAGACTATACAGTAAGGAAGGAAGTGGATTCTTTGCAACAATTAAAACTAACGGTTTATCGGGTATTGGCGGGTACGTGCAGCACAATCCTTCTATGCCATTTGTTATTCTGGTACTGTTGTTTAATTGCCTGCGGCTGTTGGGTTTGTTTTGGTTCTTGGTGAACAGGGAAATACCCTGGCCCATACGCTCCTTTATATTTGTTCTGGTGGGGTATTTTGCCCTGGCAGCAGGGCCTATAGCCAATACCCGGTACTTTTTGCCGGTATCATTAATTGTCATTGGCTGCTCGGTGACGGGCTTTACAGGCAAATTAAAAGGAAGAAATAACAATCCTATACAAGCATGAGCAGATTGCAGAAATATTATCCCTTCTTTGCTTCAGCCCTGCTGATGTGGATAGTGCTGTGGCTCATTTACCCACATTACCAGTATTATATAGACCCGGATGGTACTGCATACCTCACCATATCAAAACGCTATGCTGGCGGCGATATACAAAGGGCTATAAACGGCTACTGGAGCCCCTGGGCGTGCTGGCTCACTGCGGGCCTGATAAAGCTGGGCCTTCAGGCAATACCCGCATCTGTGATCATCAATGCACTTGGGGCAACAGGCTTTCTATATATCTCCCAGTCATTCTTCCTGAGGTTTGGTATAGTGCGGAAGATGCAGTGGATGCTGAATATTACGCTTGCCTTCTTTTTGTGTTATGCTATATTCTGGCAGTCATTTGATGATTTGTGGGAGTGTTTCTTTTTGCTGGGTGCCTTACGCCTGATGCTGATTGAGGAGTTTAAAAACAGGCCGGCATTGTGGGTTATTATGGGAGTGATCGGGGCACTGGCTTATTTTGCCAAAGCTTATTCGTTTCCCTTTTTTATACTCAATACCATTTGCTGTGCATGGTTTATTGCAAAAGGCAACAAAATACAATGGCTCAAAATTTCTTTTGTTGCAGTAGGTGTAATGGTACTTTGCGGCCTGCCCTGGATAGTGGCGCTGCATCATAAATACGGTATCTGGACCACCTCCACCTCCGGCACACTCAATATGAGCTGGTACCTTGTAGGTCATCCGCACTGGAAGCCGGGAATTGATCTGCTCATACCACCTGCATACCCCGACAGCCCTTATTATTGGGAAGACCCATGGTTTGCGAATGGGGACACACCGCATTTCTGGGATTCGTGGCATTTGTTCGGGTTACAGATATTGAGGCTTGGATACAATTTATACAAGCTTTTGAGAAGCATGTTAGAGTTATCTGTGTTCTTTCCGGTTGTTGCTGTGATAGCTTTATTTTCATTAAAAGCAAAAAAACTGGCTGCAATTTTTAATGATGATAAAAGAATTCTGATTCTCTCTTTTTTGTTATTTCCGATTGGGTATTTATTGGTCAATTTTGAGTCGAGGTATATCTGGTATATGATGCCATTGGGGATGGTGATTGGGGGATTGATCATACAACAATATACTTCTGTTCTGAGTGATTTGCGGTTCCAATTTTTATTCATTCTAACATTCTTGATATTTCCTTCATGGGAATTCTATAAAATGTACAATGTCGGTATCGACGCATGGAAAATTGCACAAGAACTAAAGCAAAGACAGATTCAAGGCAGCTTTGTTGCATATGCAGAACCTGGTTCTGGAATCCAGCGGCTGGAGCGGATTGCCTATTTTTCTGGTAATTCATTATATATCATAACCAAAAAGGAATTTCCGGAACCTCAATTGTTGAATCAAATCAGGCTGTACCATATCAATAATAAGCTGGTTTATGATGAATCGTCTTATTCTGCAGATTTGAAGCGATCTCAAATGTTGGATGAGCAACAAAATTCAATTCCAGCTATTTACTTTGAGCTTAAAGATGTGAATGGCGGTATTAAAGTATATCACATAACCCCTTAGTCATAAATTTGTTTAGCAAATGGACTATTTTTTCATGTCAATTTAATTTCTGTAACTTTGAATAGCTTAAAGTCAGATGTTATGACAATAGAAAGAACAGATAAAGAAGTGATCATCAGGTTGCCAGCCAGTGTATAGATGTAGAAGATTTGCAGGATATGGTGAATTATGCACGATATAAAGAACTTACTTCAAAATTTAAAGTGCCACAAGAAGAGGTAGATAAATTGATAAAAGACGTAAAGAAGGGTATGTGGACGAAGAACAGACGTAAATTTATTAAAGAAACTGCACCATCAAAATAATAGTAGATACCAATATTGTATTCGGTACAATACTAAATGCTTCAGGTAAAATCGGAATGATTCTTACCTCAAATAATCGTTTTGAGTTCTTTAGCTCCAATCTGTTGAAAGTTGAAATATTTAAACATCAGGATAGGTTGCTTTAAATTACAAAATTATCACCTTCTGATCTTAATGAGTTGGAGCAGTTGTTAGTTGGCAATATAACATTTATAGATGACGCATTGATTCCTGAGAAATACTTCAAATTTGCAGAGAACCTTACATTTGATATCGACAAAGAGGTCACACATTTTGTTGCGTTAACTGAATACATTAACGGTCTTCTCTGGACTGGAGATAAAAAACTGATAACCGGTCTTGGCAAAAAAGGTTTTACCAAAACGATATCATCGAACCAACTATATTCTTTCTTTGACCAAATGGAAATTTGATAATCAAAATTTTTAATATTTATCAGCTTCATACCTCCCCTCCCCCTGATTTTCATCACCTACCCCTTAACTTTTCGCTTTTTTAAAATACCTTTGCACCCAATTCAAAAAAACGCTATAATATGTCAGCCAACAAGATTCATGAGTTATTGGGCGATAAGGCCGGTTATTACCTGGAGCATACCAGCAAAACCATTGACAAATCTGCTCTTCATATTCCTTCCGGTAGTCACCTGGATGATGTGTGGAGTCAGTCGAACCGTAATGTGCGCACTTTAGGTAGTATCAGCGCTATTATGAATCATGGCCGTTTGAGCGGCTCTGGTTATGTGTCTATCCTGCCGGTTGACCAGGGAATTGAGCATAGTGGTGGCGCTTCTTTTGCTCCCAACCCTATTTATTTTGATCCTGAAAATATTGTAAAGCTGGCTATTGAGGGTGGCTGCAATGCAGTTGCTTCTACTTATGGAGTATTAGGCGCGGTGGCCCGCAAGTATGCACACAAAATACCGTTCATTGTAAAGGTGAACCATAACGAATTCCTTACTTACCCCAACAAGTTCGACCAGATCATGTTCGGCACCATCAAGGATGCATGGAACATGGGCGCAACAGCCGTGGGAGCTACTATCTATTACGGCTCTGAAGAAAGCGCCCGCCAGATTGTAGAAGTAGCCAAAGCTTTTGAATATGCACATGAGTTGGGTATGGCAACAGTATTGTGGTGCTACCTGCGCAATAACGGTTTCAAGAAAGACGGCGTAGATTATGCCACATCTGCCGACCTTACAGGCCAGGCCAATCACCTGGGTGTAACCATTCAGGCTGATATCATCAAGCAGAAATTACCAACCAACAACGGTGGTTATAATGCTATCAACTTTGGTAAAACCAGCAAACTTGTGTATGAAAAACTGACTACTGATCATCCTATTGACCTTTGCCGCTACCAGGTAGCCAATTGCTATATGGGCCGTGTTGGTTTGATCAACTCAGGCGGTGAGTCGAAAGGCGCTACCGACCTGGCAGAAGCAGTAATGACCGCTGTGGTGAATAAGCGCGCCGGTGGTATGGGCCTCATCAGTGGCCGTAAGGCATTCCAGAAACCAATGAACCAGGGTGTGGAACTGCTGAATACCATTCAGGATGTGTACCTCGATAAGACAGTGACAATAGCTTAAACGTAACTGAAATAAGGATAAAAAAGCCGCCCCGGGGTGGCTTTTTTAGTGTGTTTGGGTCTGATTGTTCTAAAGCCATTTGATTATAATAAGGATATTCAATATTAATAGTTATCTTACCAGCTAACCACAAAATTTATATTATATGACTAACCAAACAAAAAAGAAGCCGGTTATTTTCAATCACAGTGCAGCTATTGATGATTTTGTATCGCTTGCTGTGCTACTTACCATGCCCGATATTGACCTGAAAGGCATGGTGGTAACAAATGCTGATTGCATTGCAGGGCCTGCAATGGAAACATCCTGGAAAGTTTCCCAATTTTTCAAAATCGAGGATATACCCCTGACATTGAGCGATGCAAGGGGATGGAATTCGTTCCCCTGGTCGTACCGCTCAGATTGTATCACGATGGGCAACATTGAAATTCTGAAGCCCTATACCGCTGAAGGTTTCCAGCCACCCTACCCGTCGGGCGAAGCAATGGTAACAGCTCTGCTCCTTGATGCAATTGAGAAAAAAGAACCGGTAACAATACTGGTGACCGGTCCGGTTACCACCATTACAAACATTGTAGCCAATAATCCGGCACTGCTGGAAGGAATTGATGAAATAGTATGGATGGGAGGCGCTATTGATGTGCCCGGAAACCTTGATGGTGGTACGCTTCCGCTGCAAAATGCCAGTGTTATTCCGATACAGATTGCCAATAAAAATGCCGAGTGGAATGCTTTCTGGGATCCTTCTGCAGTAAGTGTAATGTTGCGGCTCTTCGAAAAAATCAGGGTCTTCCCGCTGGATATTACGAACCAGGCAAAGATCACAACTGAATTTAAAGCACAATTAGCGGCACAATCTGAATTCCCGTATTCTGCTTTTGTATCGCAGGCATATGCACTTGTGGACGACCAGCCTTTTTACGAAATGTGGAATACCTGTGCTACCGTATATCTGGCTGGTGAACCTGATATTTATACGGCTCCTGAGGCTACACCGCTCGATATTGTTTTATGGGGATTTGAGCAGGGTACGCTAAGGCGCACAGATAAACCTGTTGCGCATCCGCAATTGGTATTTCAGAATTTCACCGACATTAATAATTTCTATAACTATGTGCTTGCCCAGCTGAAACGATAAGGTTTTGTTTTATGACCTCATACCCGGGCAATAGGTTTTATAAAAAATCCCCTGCAGCTTTTGGAGGGCACTGAAAAAGTCCATTAGATAAAAAAGAGGCTGAATCATAGCGTGTGATCAGCCTCTTTTTCGTTTTTGTATTCGTACGGGGACGGAGATCGTTTTCGTATAGACGATTCTCAGAGCCTTTATTTTATTTATTGTGCAACCTCCATATTCCTTCCGAATTAAAGAGGTACTTTTTCAGTGCCCTCCAGCTTTTGTGCAGGGGATTTTTTATTGCTTTCTCTATTTGCTGGCCGGGAATCCGATCGGGTAATCAACCTGGCCACCGGTGGTATCCGGCTTAAGTGTTGCCCTGTGATGAGCCGGTACCGATTTTAGCATTGCCTTCGCCATTCTGGCCGGCTGACCAGCAGCGGCAGGTGCAGCGGGTGGCGCAGGTGCATAGTCGTTGCTATACAATCCTCCCTGAGATTTCTTCCAGTTATAGAAGAACTGAATGGATTGCGACAGCTGAAGACTGAAATCCATAGAATGGGATTTTGGTGTGAAGGGCTCGCCGCATTTCAGGTTTCTGAACCAATACATCCAGCCTGCCGATCCTGGAGGGCATGCAGCAGATAAACTGTCGTTGAAAAGCGGACTCATCGGCAAATTTGCCGGGTATTCGGAGGTAGAGTGGCAACTGTAGCACGAACTCATAGGATTATCAACCGGCCCGTTAAGGCGGCTGTTCCAGCCCAGGTGGGTAGCTGGCAGCTCATTTGAGTCGGGGTTAATAATTGTTTCTACCAGTTTTGGATTTATAATTGTTCTGGTTGGTTTAGCGTTGGAGAAATTGGTAGTATCGTTAGGATCTTCTCCCCACATAAGTCCAACAGGTACCAGGTTTTCCCATTTGTTGGCTTTATTCATTTTACCGTTGTACTGGAAATTGCCGAATATCCAGCCATTCGGTGCACGGTCGTCGCGCACCATTATATCCATCTGCACCAGGGCCACTTTTATCTGCCGGCGATACCTCATCTGATCAGTATCTTCAGCATCATGAAAATCAGGGCAAACAAACGCATCCCACCATAAGCCATTTACCAGCCATGGCACCTGCTTCACGGCAATATCTTCGGGTAGCGTTACAAAAAGGATTTTGAATAATACTGAGCCATTTTTGAATGACATATTATGTGAATGGTTTGGATGATAATGGTCTTTCCATACTTCCTGAATGGTTAACGCGGCAACATCGTTGTAGAAACCGACTGCAACAGCTCCTGTGTTTGTATCAGTTTGAGTGGGTGCAAGCTGCATTGCCTTCACAGGTGCTTCCTGTGTCAGGCCATGAAACCCTTCGCGCGCCTGCGGACCATAATGCTGCCATGGCATATGATACCAATGGCGGACTTTATTTTGCAACACCTTAAAGTCCACTTCAGTGTTTCCTTCGAAGCAATATTTCTGAACTTCCAGCAAGTATTTTCTCCAGTCTTTTTTATAGTCTGTCTGGAAGAAAGGAGGTAATTCCTGTTTAGGTAAACTGTCGGGATAGTTTTGGGAAAGGACAAATACCTCGCCTTTGTAATCAGGTACCATATAACCGAAATCGGGGAATGGAGTCTGTTTTGTTGTTTTTTCTGTTACTGTCTGTGATTCAGTCTGAGTGTTTGTGCTGGTTTTGTTTTCGCAGGCTGCTGCCAATGCTACAAACAGGACAATAATGCCAAGTTTTCTCATTAGATTTTGATTTTTTGAGTGAGTTAATATATTTGTGGTTATTCTATCTTGTAAACCTAATAAAAATATTGATTATATTCCTATAGCAACTGATTTTTTTTCTAAAATTAAATTTTATATGAAATAACCAGTGGGCTTGCTATAAAATGAATTTAATATAATGCAGCAGCGGGAAAATGATAAAAAATAACCGGTGGCCCGAACGGTTATAACACCGATACTTCAAAGCACAGAATCCAGCCGGTACCAGATGAACTTTGGAAAACTCAACGCCTGGTATACCAATTGTAAGCAAATGTATGGCCTTGTGGTTTTTTTGTTGTTATACAAGGCACCATTTTACTATTCTGCTTAGTTATGGTCGTGCCCATCGCCTCCGCCGCCACCCCAGTTGCCGCCACCACCGCCGCCGCGCATACCTGGCCCTCCCGGGCCGCCCCATGGGCCGTGCTCATGTTCATTATCCTGCTGCGGTATCTGGCCTTTGAAATTTCTCAATGTATACGTCAACTGGAACATGCCATACTGTTTCAGATTGTTAGTGATGTCATTCTCGACATAGTTGGCTGCCACAATGCGCGATACGCCTCTGTTCTGGTTGAGTATATCAAAAACTGTGAACCGGGCTTCAAGGGCTTTATTTTTGAGGAATTTATAGCCCACATAAGATGTCCACAGGTAATAATTAATATCGCCCGATGAAGAACTTAATGTGCTGTAATAATAGTTGGCAATATTTGAATTGAGCACTACCCTTTTAAATACGATCCAGTTGATTTTAAATGTTGCAGTATGATTGTAGTAATTGTTGTTTACTCCTTTTTGAAATGAATTATTCACGAAGTTATAACTGCCGGTATAAGATAAAGTAAAGTCAAGATACTGGTTTACATTGCTTGTGATAGCAACTCCGGCTGTAGGCACCCAGTTATTGGAGTATTCTGAAACGGAATTTACAATACCGGGAGTATGTGTGTAATTGACTCCACCAGAAAGATTGAGATTGCTTTTGATTGCTTCAAACGGCATGCCGTAAGTCATATACAATTTTTCGCTTGAATAGTAGTTGAGGTTTACCGGTGCGGTAATTTGGGCTCCAGGCTTCATTTTTAACCCATTGGGTAATAAAGAGTCTACGCCTGTTGCAGAAGTATATGAGGTAGTAGCGGTGCCCATATAGTTATTTACATAATTGAGATTTCCAAAGACAAAGAAATTGTGAGCCGATTTCTTTCTCGTGGATCCGTAGCGGAAAGTCATTGATTGTGTATAATCCTGCCTTAAATTGGAATTTCCGGTGCTCAGCTGCAAAGGATTGCTTACGTTCACTACATTCTGCAATTGCGTAATTGATGGCGGCGTGATGCTTGAGCGGTAAAACATGGTCAGGCTTTTGCCGTTTTTAAATTTATAGGTAATGCGGGCTATCGGAAGTACATCAGAATAATACCTGGTGATACCTAATGCAGCCGGGAATTGCTGAGTGCCATCCAGCACGGCATACTGATAGTTAGCGCCAATCATCAGGTTGAGATTGTTATTGTTGTACCTGAAACTCAAACCACCTTTTTGTGTAGTATAGGTACTGTTGTATTGATTTGAAAGTCCGGTATCAAAGAGTTTTTCACCAATACCATCAGTCAACGTATCTGTTATTGTGCTTGCCTTGCTGTAAGTAACACCGGGATTGTAATTAAACATCAGCTGGCTCTTTTTTCCAAGAGGTTCGGTATAAGATATATTAGATGATATGGTATTGCCGTTGCTGTAGGAGTTGTATACCTGGTTAAGCCGTGTCGGTAGTTCAGTATTAGCTGAATCTACCACTGTGAGTGTATTATAATTCCCATCTCCTGTTTTTTCATTCAGTGAGTTATTGAGGTTAATGGAAATCGTTCTTCCTTTCTTTTTCAGTTTATGCCTGAAAACTATATTGTTGGAGAAGGTATAACCTCCTGTATTCTGAAGGTTGCTGTTATTGGCACGGATCAGTTGCTGGAGCGATTGATTAAAACTGGTATCCACCTGGCTGGTTACAGCATAATTCTGCTGAAGACTGAGGTTAGGCGTAATCACCAGTGAGTTGGATGAATCTATGGTATATTCGAAACGGAAATTGAACCGGTGATTGAAATTTTTTGGTTGTGAATTATCGTATTCGTTGTATTGAGATACCTGGTTGCTGTTCAGATTTCCGTTCTCCGACGGGTAGAAATAATTTCTTGACTTACTGGTGGTGGTCAGGTTATCGGTATAGTTGAAGAAATAACTGCCGGTAACCTTTATTTTAGGGCCCCACTGGTCGGTATAGTTGATACCTGCAGAGTGTGTGGTAGTGATGCCCGGCTGCTGGCCTGTGAGGAAGTTATTACCGGCTCCGCCGCCACTTGTGCCAAGTATATCCTGCGCGCTGAAGTTCTGGGTATTGATATTGTTGGATGATTCGATAATGGAAATGCGCCTGTCGCCTTCGAAAGAATTGAATGATCCGCCTGCGTTATAATTGCCATCTGAGCCAATTCCACCTATCAGCTTTCCGAACTCTCCTTTTCTTTTATCTTTCTTTGATATGATGTTCATTGTCTTCTGAGAGTTGCCATCATCAAAACCGGTAAACAACGACTGATCACTGAGCTGATCATACACCTGTACCTGATCTACAATCTCTGCGGGGAGATTTCTTACAGACAGGGTAGGGTCTGTGCCGAAATAGGGTTTACCATCTACATATACCTGCTGCACTGATTCGCCATGTACTTTTACACCTGAATTATCGGAAGTGATACCCGGCATTTTGGTAATGAGGTCTTCAGTGGTTGCATCCGGATTTACCTTAAAGGCATCGGCATGAAAAGTTGTGGTATCGCCGCTTTGCTCGGCCCTGACCTGCTTACCGGCAACTGTTACGCCTGATAGCTCATTGGTAAGGGTTTTCATTGCAATTACCCCGGCATTAAAATTTTTGTCTATTACATTGATCAGCCGGTTCTGCGGTTTATAGCCCAGGTATTCCAGGTGCATAATGTATTCTCCCGGGCTTACACCATCTATAGAAAATTTGCCATCATTATCTGTAACAGCGCCAAGGCCGGTATTAATTGTGGTATCAGCCCCTTCTCTCAAAATAACAGTCACACCTATCATAGCAGAAGTATCCTTAAAATCGGCTATTCTTCCGCTTACTTTATATGTTTGAGCTATAGCGTTAATGGAAAGTGCAAGCAGGCAAAAAAACAGAATAAACTTAGAAAGCATCGTGGCGTGTTTGTAAAATTATTTAGACGAAAATATAGTAAAAAAGTTTAAACGCCACTTTATATATCATTAATGTATCGCTGCTTTTGAATTGATGTAGCTACACTCTGTTTTTCAGGAAGGTAAATCCGGCCACATTCATCAGCATCAGCAGCATACCATAAAAGGTATCTTCAAAGGGGATGGTAAACATGCGGATACCCAGATTGTACTGGTTGTTGTAGATTACTACCGGCTGTTTTATAAAGCTGCCGGTGAGGATACCGTTTGAGATAAAAAACGGGAGGAGAATGATGATAAATGAAATAAAAAATGAGGGCAACAAGGTCGCCTTACTGTTCAGGACAAAACCAAGAACTGATGCGAGCAGAATGAAGGTAACTGAAGTATACAATTGCTGCAGGTGAAAAAGTGCTGTAAAGGTGAGCAGCAATATGAGGCATGAAGAAAATATCCGGAATGCATACTGGTATCTGCTGAAATTGAAAAAGGAACCGATACAGAACCAGGTAAAAACAGCTGCATACGGTATACAAATAAAAAAAAGGTATTCTTCGAGCGGCAGCGAACAGAAGTATAGACCACAAACGTATCCGGGGTTAAAACTCCATACCCCTTCCCTGGTAAACAGCACATCCCATACCAGGAAAATAATTGCGGTAACAAGGCAGGGCAACCAGAAAAACCGCCACTGTTTGTAAAAGTTTATTTTGGGGTGAAATGAAAACAGAAAGGGCACAATTATACAGCAGAGATCTACCAGCAGGTATGTATAATGCTCAGGCATTGGCTTGCTTGCTTTTTATGGCCTCAGTAAAGTATTTCATGGGTACCCAAAGCATACCAAAACATTCGCCGTCTTCTTTATCCAGGTGTTTATGGTGCATCTTATGGGCTCGCCTTATTCCGCGCAGATAGATATTGTCTGAATTGCGCAGTATTTTGAATCGCTGATGAATAAAAATGTCATGAACAAAAAAGTAGGCGATGCCATACAATGTTATTCCCAGGCCTATAAACGTAAGCCGGGTATAGATAGTGTACATTCCGGTAGCAAGGCAAATGATGCCGGGTATGGCAAATATCAGGAAGAAATAATCATTACGTTCGAAAAATGAGGTCGGGTTTTTCTTATGATGGTCTTCATGCAGCTGCCAGAGCAGGCCATGCATCACAAACTTGTGGGTAAGCCATGCCACACCCTCCATTGATATAAAAGTAACGACAACAATTAAGGCATTTATAATCCACATGATTAGGCAATTTTAATGATCCCGAAATAATTATTCAGGGCTGTTGCTCTGAATTTAAAAATCTGGTCCAGTTTATTTTTCACAATAAGTTTATGTGCAATGGCGCCCAGCCAGCCCAAAGGTAAGCTGTACACCACATCATCTGTCATATGAATTCCTCCCGGAACTATCTGGAATGTATGGGTATGCTCCCACAGTGAGTATGGGCCTTTAATCTGTTTATCGGTAAAACGGAAAGGCGCTGTAACTGATATTATTTCAGTTGTCCAGTGCATAGGAATGCGGAACAGAGGACGTACAGTATAATCTATCTTCATACCATTATAAATGGGTTTGTCATCCAGTTCTGTCAGCACCGTAAATCCCATATCTTTCGGGGTTATTTTCTCCAGGTTTTTTGCCTGGGAGAAAAAGTCCCATGCTTCCTGAATAGTGATGGGTAAAAATTGTTCCCTGTGCAATGTATTCGTTTTCATAGTCTGTTTAATTTTTGAATATTTTATCCCAATGCTCATTAATGCAAATTTTAAACCACTCGGTATAAGCTTCCGGCAGGGCTGCCATATCATATTTCAAGCCTTCTTTCGTAACATATCTGTAGGCCGATACTTCATATAAATTAAGTACCGGTTTTTCATCGGTTATACCTGCCAGCACATGATCATATTCATATTCAGTAAGGCCATGTTCCAGGACAGCTTTATAAATAAAAGAGAATGTTTCTGCCAATGCACATTTCAGCCCCATTTCCTCCATCAGCCTTCTGTTTGCAGCATCAATAACCCGTTCACCCTGCCGGGGATGGCTGCAGCAGGCGTTGGTCCACAAGCCACCCGAATGGTATTTGCCGGTGGCTCTTTGCTGCAGGAGCATCTCCCCTTTGCTGTTAAAAATAAAAACAGAAAATGCTCTGTGCAGCACCCCTTTTTCGTGTGCTTCCAGTTTGGGCATTACCCCTTGTTCGTTATCGTTGTCGTCTACCAGTACTACCCATTCATTCATAAAATACTTTTTTTTCTATTGTACTGCAAAAGCCAGATTGCACCAGATAATTTCTGATCCTGATTTTAAGGTCTTTGTCAGTAATGTTATGCCATTCTTTAATCATCATTTTTTTATCGGTTTCTTCAGAGGAGTGATAGCTGAGAAATGCCGGAATATTGGTTTGAATACAAAACCGCAAAAACCGCATTTCAACATTACCGGGTTCTTTATTTATTGCCAGTTCAATGAGGTCCTTTCCTTTGCAGAAATCGGCCCATCTCGTAAACGGATTTAGGGTATGGCTGGCCATCATCAGCCACGACATTCCTCTGTAGCAAATGATAACAGGGTCCTTTTCTGTTTTAAGATTGTCCATTTCTCTGAAGAATTTATTTGCTGCTGCTTTACCCGTATGCGCATTATAATAAAGTTCTCTGAGTTCTAAGCTGCCCATAATTTTACCCGATGACGGAATACTGGTTAATGAAATAAGAGCAATGATCAGCAGTCTCATAACATATTTAATTGGTGCCTTAAAACAGACTGAAACATCAGGCTTACTTTTTTGTAATCCGGAATTCTTATCCGCTCATGCATTACATTCTCTGCAGGTGTTTTTTTGATTTTTAAAAACAACTTCCTGTAATAATAATATGCAAGATAAACACCCCTTCGTGCATTTGGCGGCAATTTTTTAATTCCGGCAAGAGCCTGTACAAAATCATTTTCAATATCCTCCTGAATCTGTTCTTTTTCCCGCGCCGTAAACCTTTCAAAATTTACATCGGGGAAGTAAGTTCTGCCCAATACCTTATAGTCGGCATTAATATCTCTCAGGAAATTTACTTTCTGAAAAGCACTGCCCAGCTTCATGGCAGCCGGTCTTAATTCCTCATACAGTTCATCGTTGTTTTCGGTGAAAACTTTAAGGCACATAAGCCCGACAACTTCTGCCGATCCAAGAATATACTGCTCATAAGATGCCTTGGTATGGGATGTTATTCTAAGGTCGGCCTCCATACTTTCAAAAAAACGTTCAATGAGATCTGTACTGATGCCATAATTGTTTACCACATACTGATAGCTGTTAAGTATGGGGTTAATGCTGATTTTCCGCTCAATTGCCAGCCAGGTTTTGTGCCTGAATTCTTCCAGCAATTCTTCCTTATCATAATCATGAAATGTGTCTACAATTTCATCGGCAAAGCGCACGAAGCCATATATGCCATAGATAGGGTCATGAAGCTTCTTGCCCAGAAACCGGATGCCCAGCGAAAAGCTGGTACTGTAAGCTTTTGTTGTCAATTTGCTGCATGCATAAGACACGTCATCGAAAATGTGTTTCATTGTTTGGTGTTTAAATAATTCAGCAATTGTCCGGCTGCCACCTGACCAGATATGAGCGCGGGTGGCACCCCTGGCCCCGGAACAGTAAGCTGGCCTGCGTAAAAGAGATTTTTAATTTTTTTATTCCTCAAAGTTGGTTTCAGTACTGCAGTTTGCCGCAGGGTATTTGCAAGCCCATAGGCATTACCTTTATAAGCATGATAATCATTTACGAAATCATTGATGCTATAGCTTCTTTTGTAAATGATATTCTGTAAAATTTCCTCACCACAAAAGGCTTCGAGTCGTTTTATGATCTTGCCATAGTATTTTTCCCTTTCCGCTTCGGTATCCGTTAGTCCGGGAGCAACAGGTATCAATAAAAACAGGTTTTCCATCCCTTCCGGAGCTACCGTTGCATCAGTTTTTGAAGGGCAGCAGGCATAAAACAACGGGTTTTCGGGCCATTTAGGATCCTTGTAAATATCTTCGGCATGCGTATTGAATGGTGCATCAAAAAACAGATTATGGTGTATCAGCTTCTTGATTTTTTTATTTACTCCTATATAAAAAATCAGGCAAGAAGGTGCCAATGTCCTTTTATCCCAATAAGCTTCGTCATAATTGCGATATTGTTTTTCCAATAAATGTTGTTCGGTGTAATGATAATCGCCTGTTGCTATTATGCCATCTGTTCTGTATTCCCCTTTACCCGAAGAAATACTGCTTGCCTTATTTGAGCCAATATTTATTTTAGTGACTTCGCAACCCGTTATAAAATCTACGCCATAATCTGATGCCAGATTTTGCATTGCTTTGGGTATTTCGGCCATGCCGCCTATGGGGTACCAGGTGCCCAGCGATAATGCAGCATAATTCATGAGGCTGTACAATGCAGGTATCTGTTGCGCCATGGCACCTAAAAACAATACCGGAAATTCCATCAGCATAACCAGCCGCTCATCCTTGAAAAATTTACGCACATAATCACTTACCGATTGAAACATATGCAGCTTCACAGCCCCGGTTATCACTTCTTTTTTTGCAAACTCCAGCCACGAAAAAGAAGGTTTATATACCAGGTGCTGCATACCCACCTTGTACTTGAAAGCCCCTTCGGCAAGGAATTGTTTCAGCTTAGCAGCGCTGCCTTTTTCTATATTTTCAAAGACTTCAAAAATATCTTCCAGCCGGGCGGGTACCTGCAATACATCATCCTTACCATATACTACCTGGAAACCTGGATCCAGCTGAATAAGCTGGTAATAATCTCCGGGCTTCTGACCAAACTGAGCAAAGAAGTTCTCAAATATATCCGGCATCCAGTACCAGCTCGGCCCCATATCGAACATAAATCCCTGTTCACTGAAAACCCTTGCGCGACCGCCAGATGATTCATTTTTTTCGAACAATGTAACCTCATGCCCTTGCCGGGCTGTAAAACATGCAGCTGATAATCCGGAAAAACCACCACCTATTATTGCAACTTTACTCATATAATTCAAAATGGAGTGCTGGTTTGAACAACCTTATTCAAGGAAATTAATAAGGCTGCTGGCTCCAGTTAAAAAAAAAGTGTTTTTTAAATTATATTTCTGTTCCGGGAATAAAGATGAATTACCGGCTACAAAAAGAGTGATATTTTCATCTGTCCTGGCCAGTCTGGTTAATGTTTGCTGCACTTCTTCAACCGGCCTGGGATTGACATAAAACGTAAGCAGGTATTTGGGCTTAACAGATTTTATAATGCTTTCAATATTTTCAACCGGCACACTTTGTCCCAGGTATATTGTTTCATACCCTTTCGACCTGAGAATGTAATTTGCAAACAGCAGACCTATTTCATGCCACTCATCAGGTGGCAGAAAGAGTAAAAACTTTTTAGTTTTTTTTGAGGGTGGCAATAATCCGTCTATCGCCGCCATCAGTTTCCGTTTTACTATGCACGATGCAAAATGTTCCTGTATGGGCGCTGTTTTGCTTATGGTCCACAATATTCCCACTTTAGTAAGAAAAGGGTAAATAACGCTGATCATCGCATCATAAAATCCCAACCTGGTTGTTACCGCAGAGAATATTTTTTCAAAGCCGGTTTCATCGAAATCAAGCATTGTTTTCAGCAGGTCATTAATGTATCCTGCACAGATATTTTCCTGTACTTCATTAATATCCTGGTGTTCTATCAGGCTGTTCAACTCATCTTCAGTAAGGCTGGCAATTTTTGATATTTTTTGCCCTCTGGCCAGCAAAGTGCTTACATTCAGAAGTTTCCTGACCTGGCTTTCGCTGTAGGTGCGCCGGTTAGTGCTTGTTCTGTCCGGGTAAATAATTCCATACCTTTTCTCCCAGATTCTGATAGTATGTGCCTTTATACCTGTCATCTGTTCAAGCTGATTTATCTGATAAGTCTCCATTCTGGTAAATATATGAATACGTTTTCTGTTCCCGTGGTTTTATAAGGGTCATAATTTTATTAGTCTTGGCCCGTTAATTTATTTTCTGAGCTTCAATGGTTTTAAATAAATACAGGTTTTACCCTGGTTTATTCAGTTTATAAACTTATGTATTTATGAAATTCACTTTTAGTATGTTCTCTTAAAAATTTACCATCGTAAAAAGAAGTAACAGTGGCCGAATTAGTATCATTAATTCCCCTGGTGGAGACGCACATGTGTTTTGCATCAATAACAACTGCTACATCTTTAGTTCCTAAAACTTCCTGCAATTCCCGCCCTATCTGTATGGTTAACCTTTCCTGTACCTGTGGCCTTTTAGAATAGTATTGAACTATGCGGTTTAGTTTAGAGAGCCCTATAATATTCCCGTTCGATATATAGCCTATATGAGCCTTGCCGTATATAGGCACAAAATGGTGTTCACAGTTACTGAACAGTGTTATATCTTTTTCAACAAGCATCTGGTTGTATTTGTACTTGTTTTCGAACAATGCGATTTTTGGTTTGTTGGCAGGATTAAGGCCGGAAAAAATTTCCTTTACATACATTTTAGCTACTCTGTGCGGTGTGCCTTTTAAGCTGTCGTCGTTGAGTTCTAATCCAAGGGTAATCATTATTTCCCTGAAATGATGCTCTATATTATGTATTTTCTCGGCATCAGATATTTCAAAGGCATCGGCACGAAGGGGTGTTTCAATTCCTGTAAACAGATGATCATCTCCCGCTGTATCTGTATCTGCCTCATCGGCATAAAAAATTTTTACGTTATCCTGAATATTCAACATAGTTTCGTTTTGTTTCATAAAGAAAAATTTTAAGTTCAAACTGCTGGTTTATTTTTTCCCGCAGGATGTCATAAATAACACGGGCAATATTTTCTTTTGTTGGGTTTAATAACTTGAATGCTTCAATGTCCAGGTTCAGATTCTTCTGATCAAGCAGTTTAGTTATATTTTCTCCTATCAGGCTTTTCAGGATTTTAGCGTCTATAAAACAGTCACTTGATGTGTCTGCCATGCCTGTAATCTTAACCAATAATTCGTAATTGTGCCCGTGATAGTTATTGGTGTAGCACATACCATACAAGGCAAGATTCTCCTCCTCGCTCAATGATATATTGTGCAGTCTGTGGGTAGCATTAAAAAGCTCTTTACTGTAAATGGCTATTGTGTTCACAATTTAAATATTGATGTAAAAGTAGTTGTATTTTTGTTTAAAAAAATGATAAATAAAATAAACAAAAAATTTTTGAGCAGATTCTGTAATCTTATGCACCTGGAATTCAATGCTGGCTTGATTTGTAGCTGTATTATCTGATTTATCTATCATCGCATCATAACTTCTTATGTCGAAACTGCCCTTCACCATCCTTTCCGAACAGCTGATCATCGTATTTTTGTTTAGTTTATTCTGTAAATTATTAAACAAAAATGAAAAATTATATACTAGCTGGCGCTTCAAGTAATATAGCAGCAGAAACAGCTAAAACGCTGCAAAATGCAGGTAATCATGTTACAGGTATAAGCACAAAGCCACAGCAATATCAATACAATGACTTCTACCAGGTTGCAGATTATGGTTTTGGAAAGTTTCCGGTAATACATACATCTGTAAATGGTTTAGTCTACTTTCCGGGCACAATTACACTCAAGCCGGTAAAAAGTATCAGCGAGGCCGACCTTGTTAATGATTTCAGGATTAACTGTATAGGGGCGGTTGCTTTTATAAGGCAATACCTGCCAAATATGCAGCAAATAGCTGAAGTCGGGTCAATAGTGCTTATAAGTTCTGTTGCCGCCACCACTGGTATGGCCTACCATACCTCTGTGGCTATGGTGAAAGGAGCTATAGTAAGCCTGACACGAACACTGGCTGCAGAGCTGGCCCCAGGCATCAGGGTTAACTGTGTTGCGCCTTCGCTGACTGCAACGCCACTAACAGAACGGTTAATCAACACACCCGACAAGATGGATGCTGCAATGAAAAATAACCCAATGAAAAGAATAGGCCAGGCAACAGATATTGCGTATGCTGTCAGTTACCTTTTATCTGAAAATGCATCATGGATAACCGGGCAGGTACTTTCAGCAGATGGTGGCATGGGTGCACTTCGTCAGCTTTAGTTTTGTTTCAGAATGCAATCGGTTAAATTGATAGTATAAAAAATCTTTACGATATAGTCAATTCCCTGTTGTACTTCTTCCGGTAATCAAGAGGTGACAAACCGGTGATTTTTTTGAAGGTAGTCCGGAAAGCCTTGCTATCTGAGTATCCTACTGCATACATTACTTCATTTATATTATCCCTTCCCGATTCCAGACTTTTTTTAGCAGCTTCTATTTTTACTCTTTGCAGGTATTCTACCGGAGTATTGGCTGTGGCTTTTTTGAACCTCCGCTCAAAATTGCGGCGGCTGATAAGGAACAACCCTGCCAGCTGGTCAACGGATATCTTTTTGTCAACATTACTTTCAATATATTCCTGCGCTTTTTTTATAGGTTCATCTTCATGGCCTTTCTGGCCCATAAATATATTGAATGGCGCCTGGCTGCTCCGCTCCAACTCGATTTCAAATACCTTGGAGAGAAAGACAGCCACATCTCTGCCACAGTATTTTTCTACGAGATAAAGTACCAGGTTGATGAATGAATAAGCGCCTCCGCTGGTATAAATACCCTGATCATCTGTTATGATCTGCTCGGGAATCAGGTTCACATCCGGAAACATTTTTCTGAAACCATCGGCAGCCATCCAGTGAGTGGTACATTTTTTACCATTCACCAATCCTGTAGATGCCAGCAGGAATGCTCCTACACATAGGCTGGCCACTTCAGCGCCCTGGCTGTATTGGCTTTTTATCCAGTCTATATATTGGGTATTTAATTGCAAAGAACCCTTATCAACAGCAGGTATGATTATAAGATCCGTCTTTTTAACCTCTTCAATCAGCTTATCCGGATGTACTGAGAATAATCCATTATACAGATCGGTAGTGCCAGAAAGACCTACAAGATGTATATCGAAATAAGGCTTCCGGCCGGTTTTAACGAGGTAGTCATTTGCGCCATTCAATACTTTGAAAGGGCCAATAATACTGCTCAGTATGCTGTCGCCTTGCGGAACCAGTATGGAAACATGTTTCATAACAAAATATTTTATCAAAGGTATGGTATTAGATTGTCGCAATCAACCCCTCAGAATGGCGTATTTACGCATCACCGCCTTTCGTTTTTATATCTAGGTTTGTACTAAGTAATGAACACGGTTATGATTTCAGAGAACTATTGATAATTACCCAGATAGCTCATTAACAATAATACAATACAGCGACATCAGCATTATAGTTAATTTCAGATCCATAAAACAAAACAAAAAAGATGACCACACAGGAAGTAGCCAACCGCCTCGTAGAACTTTGCAGGCAAGGACAAATTGAAGCCGCTCAGACGGAATTGTATGCCAATGATTGCTCCAGCCTGGAGCCGGAAAATTCTCCAATGGGAAATGTAAACGGATTGCCTGCTATTATTGACAAGAGCAGACATTTCGAAACGATGATTGAGGAATTTCACAGCGCCACTATTTCAGATCCGCTCGTTGCCGGCAATTGTTTTTCAATAAGCTGGCTGATGGATGTAACCATGAAGGGTATGGGCCGCACGGCAATGGATGAAATATGCGTGTACCATGTTAAAGATGGTAAAATAGTTTGCGAACAATTTTTTTACTAAATAGTTTTTATTAATCAACCTTCAAAAAACAAAAATCATGGACGGAAAAGTAAACATCATCAACTGGTTCGAAGTATCTGTAAGTGATATGGCCAGGGCTAAGAAATTTTATGAAACAATCTTCTCCATCGAAATGAATGAGATGGAAATGATGGGGATGAAAATGGCTTTCTTCCCTATGGAAATGGGAAATGGTAAAGTTTCCGGTGCACTTGTGCAGGGGCAATACCATGTACCTTCAATGGATGGTGCCAAGGTATATTTTAATGGTAACCCAAATCTTGATGAGGCTTTAAGTAAAGTAGAAGCTGCCGGCGGTAAGGTAACTATGCCGAAAATGAAGATTGGAGACAATGAGGGCTACATGGCCTGGTTTGCCGATACTGAAGGAAACAGCGTTGCTCTGCATTCCATCAATTAATTATCGTTCACCAATAGTCAAAAATCATAAACATGGCTTCTACAGCAGCTGCGCTCAAGGCGCAATTCGATTTTCACACCCGCCTGTTCAATAATGTATTGGATGGCATTTCTGATAATGAGGCGAATAGCAGGAATAATGAACATGTAAACCACATAAAGTGGGTAGCTGGCCATCTGCTTAATACCAGACTTGAAGGTATGAACCGGCTTACAGGCGGCGAAGAAGATACTACTTATGCCGAAAACTTCGCCCGTAACTCTGTGCTGGATCCTACCGGAGCATCTTACCCTCCTTTGAGTGAAATCGTTTCCAAATGGAATGAAGTATCACCTGACATCAGCGGGCGAATCAACAAATTGCCTGAAGAATTACTGGATTCACCAGCCCCTGCTCAATCACCCATACACGATGAAACCTTCCGGGGATTGATGGCATTCCTGGTTTCACATGAGGCATATCATGTTGGCCAGCTGGGTATACTCAGAAAGCTTGCCGGTAAGGATGCAATGTCTTACCGATAATACGCTAAATTTTCAAAAAAATGTACAGGCGTGGCGTAGTTGCCGCGCCTTTTTTTATGAAAGGATCTCGTTTATAAAACCAGTGTGAATTTTTATTGCAAATATTATCAATAACATATACTGTAAACTAAAAAATATTGTTTACAATATTTGCGTAACCCAAAAGTTACGCATAAGTTTGTGTAACTTAAAAGTTACTTAATTATGGAAAAGACAATAGCACACAAAGTATTTTTCAGCCACCCTCCCGCTCATGTATGGGAATATCTTACAAGGCCAGAACTTATGGAACTGTGGTTGATGAAAAATGACTTTCAGCCCAGGTTAGGTCACCAGTTCCAGTTCCGGACCAATCCGCTGCCCAAGATGGATTTTGATGGTATCGCTTACTGTACCGTTATGGAGATCGTTCCGTTCGAACGCCTTTGCTACTCGTGGAAAGGCGGCCCGGGCAATGGCCAGATAACTCTTGACTCGGTAGTAGAGTGGCAACTTGTTCCCAAAGACGGAGGAACGGAGCTACAGCTCAAACATAGCGGATTTAAAGAATCTGGAAACATATTCATGTTAACAGCAATGAATGACGGCTGGCTGAAGAATATGCTCAAGATTGGTGACCTTTTAAACAACATCAGGAATGGGGCAGGCACAGTTTGACGCATTCCAGGTTATTGCCGACCCGACCAGGAGGCAGATGCTCAGGTTGCTCTCTGAGAACAGCCTGACCATAAATAGCCTGGCTGGTTATTTCGATATGAGCCGGCCTGCAGTATCGAAGCACGTCAAAATATTATATGACGGCGGCTTTATTTCTATTCAGGACTCGGGAAGGGAAAGGCATTGCAGCCTTAACCGCGAAGGGTTTGATAAACTGCAGGAATGGATCAGTTACTATGATCAGTTCTGGGTATCGAAACTTAAAAACTTAGAAACGCTTTTAAATCAAAAACCTAAAAATTAAAACAATGGAACAGAACAATTATCACAGCAGTATTACTGCCAGCATTACGCCAGACGAAGCGTATGCTCACATAGCAAATGTGCAGGGATGGTGGGCCAGAAATTTCACTGGCAACGCATCGGTGACTGGAGATACCTTTACGGTAAGGTTTGGTGATACCCATGTAGATTTTGAAATAAGGGAAGCCAAACCGGGGCAAAGTGTTAACTGGTATGTGACCGGCTGCCACCTGCCATGGCTGACCGACAAAACAGAATGGAATGGCACCACTGTGAATTGGGTGATAACACCAGATGCCGGAGGAGTAAGGATTGATATGACTCATATCGGCCTGGTTCCGGAAGTGGAATGTTTTGAAGCTTGCCAGAAGGGCTGGGACGGCCATGTGAACGGCAGCCTGCACAACCTGATGACAGAAGGCAAAGGGCAACCGCAATAGTTATTCCGTCTATTCCACAACCAGGCTCCTTGTTGCAATAATTCCATTGTTATCCTGAACGGTCAGAACATATACTCCTTTAGGTATGCCATTCAGCCCGATAGTGATATTTTGAGTTCCGTTGGTAAGGTTATAAAGTAGTGTTTTTATAACCTTGCCATTCATATCGGTGAGCTCAATGGTTACCGGCAGGGCTTTACCCGCTTGGATACTGATGGTTACTTTATCAGCAGCAGGATTAGGGTACAATGAAAGCACCTGTACATTGCTGTTGACCGAGGTTATTTCTTTAATGCCCAATGTGCAATAATTTACTTTGGCAAAATAAACTTTCGGACCATTGTTTTTTCTGCCGTCGCACCATGTAGAATACACCTCACACTGGGTGCGTACCGACCGGTTGTAGTCTCCGAAAAACAGCGTGCTTGAAGTATCGGCAGCGCCAATTGTATTATAATTTGTGGCTACAGATGACACCAGTGTGGGTGGATTAAACGTATTGCCGTTATCTGTTGAGTTAACCACATAATACCTGGCCGAATCGCTTGAATCTATTGCTGCAACAGAGATGGCAACATTATTGCCATAGGCAGCCACAGTAGGCATAATGGTAAATTTACCCGGGAATAATTTGTTGATGGTATCGGTTGTATTCCATGTTACCCCACCGTCGGCCGAACGGGCATAATAGGAGTTGACTGTTCCGCCGGGATAATCGCTCCATACTATGTGCACATTGCTGCCGCTGCCTGAGGGGCCGTTTGTGGCCATATTTATGGCAGCATTCTCCCTGTTTTGCACTACGAATGGTGGGCTTGGGAACATAGTACCTGTATAGGCTGCCACGCTGCTGGTGCCAAAGCTGACGCCTCCATCAGCTGAGGCCACATGCCTCACGCATGAGTTGTCGATATCCGCAAGGCTCATGTGCAATACACCGCCGATATCCACTTCCACATTGCCAAACTGCGTGCTGCCCACATATGCAGGGACCATGCTGCCGAAAGTGTCATTGGCCGGAATCATTACTTTTATTGCTTCAGCAGATGGTATCGTCATATCGCCCGGGAAATTCACAAAACTGCAATATACATTGCCCTGGTGCGGGCCACCGCTGTTATCTACAGCAAGCCATTCCCGGTCTGTAATACCGTCTTTATATATAAAAGTGTTCTGTGTCATGGGGTCCAGGGCTCCCTGGCCTATAAAGTGTTTGGGCGCCACACTCCAAGTATGTCCTTTATCGGTTGAATAAGCCCAGTTCAGGGTGAAAAAGGCCGTATCAAAAGTTGTATTTACGGAAAGGTAAATCCATGCAAAATATACTTTCCCGGTTTTGTCCCATGCAAAAGCCGGATCACCGCCGCCAATAGCAAACTGACCAGGAAAATCTGCACCAAGAATAGTGGTACTGCTGAAATTACTCAGGCTCCATGATGCTCCTCCGTTTGAAGAGTAATAAACAGGGAATGCCAGACCGGAACTCTCCTGCATAAAACTCAGGATAAGGTTATTACTATCTGTTGGGTCATAGATAACTGAAATTTCCCCTTCGCCTACAGCAGGCGGGTTTCCTGATACTCTCTGATCGGTAGCTGTTGTTTTGCCAGCTATTCGGTCTGCGTCATTTTCTTCTTTAGCTGCAAGCTGTCCGGGCAAATGAAAGCCTTTCTCTTTCAGTACTTTCTTCAGCAATTCTTGCCTGCGTTCCGGTGTTTGCTGATTCTGCCCGGTTGATTTAATTGCAGAGAATAGAAAAACACCCAGGATAAGGAATGCAAAAAATCTGATAGAATTGTTCATGTTTTATGTATTTATGATTATTTATGTTTCGATGAATCGGGTATATGAAATCCCTTCTCTTTTAATGTCCTTTGCAGTAGTTCTTTCCTCTTTTCCGGAGTCTGATTTATATTCTTGTGCTGTTCAGCTGTCTTATGATTCCTGATCTTATGCTTAGGTTGCTTAACCGGCTTTTCATTTCCGCTCTGCGCATAAAGTTCCGAAGAAATTAATATCAGTGCAAAAAGGATTAACGATTTGGTAAACTTCATCAGCGTAAAGATAAATAAATAATTATATCATAATGTTAAAATGGGTCAGATTGAGCAATCGTTGCAATGCTGCGTATTTAAAATTCCAGATACTTCTTTTCCTTCATTCTGAAAGCCTTGTCTGAAATCTTCATCAATGGGGCAAAGTTTCTTTTCTTCAGCGCATAATACAGAAACGGATTTACATTGCCGAAGTAGCAGGAGGGTATTTCGCCAAGGCTTTTTATAGTGTAACCGCCCTTATTCAGTATCTCTATACTCTTTACCAGCACATCCCTGCCCATGAGGTAGTTTTCGGTCTGAATATCTGTAAAAGAAGTTGCTTTTGTATTTAAGTAAGACTGTGCAATTACTGCACCGGTATCCAGGTTTTCGTCAATGAAATGGCAGGATACCCCGATTTTATCTTTAATGCCATAAAACAGGCACCAGAATGTAGATTCTATTCCCCTCACCTCGGGCATAATGCCATGGTGCAGGTTTATGGTGCCTTGCTTTGCCAGGCCGAAAGTGCAGGGCTTCATAATGCCCGCACCGCACTGAATGATAATATCAGGCTGCACTTCTGTGAGGAACTGTATACTCAGTTCATCGTTTACAGCACCGGCATAGCCCTGCCTGAAATTCTTCTTATCAATAGTAGCGATATGTGTTGCCAGCCGGGTTTTCAGCTCAATCAGGTCCCGCTCAAAATCAAAACGGCCATCGTTATATTTCAGTTCACTGTACTTTCTCCGGAGTTTGTCCATCATAGTCATTTGCGGTTCCGGTGTGCTCCTGATGTTGAGAAATGAATAATTATGATCGGGCCGGTTCTGCACCAGGTGATTTATATTCAGCTGATTGGCCGCTGACGGATTATCGGAGGTATAAAAGCAGATGTTCATTTATGCAGGATTTTATAGAGTAATTCATTATTGTTGCCCATAAACGGATACAGCCCATATCTGGCGAAAGTGAAATTCCGTGAGCGATCATCATCTTTATTATAATCGACCAGGAACTGACAGGCAAAGCCTTCCTTCAATAAGGAGTCATTAAGCAATTCTGTATAAGACCCATCCGGATAACCTATTGTACCGATTTCTTTCTGCGTTATGTTTTCCAGGTATTTTTTTGATAAAAGTACTTCGGCAACCGCATCGGCATTGGATAACGAGCCCAGATTGTTGTGGTAAAAACCATGCGAGCCGATTGTGATGTTTTTGCTGAGCGAGGTTTTATAAATTTCTTCATCAGTCATCAGCTGCCAGTAATCTTCCCTGCCTTTTATTTTTGTAAAGTCATAAATGGCCAGCAACTGAGCTACCAGTTCATCCTTTTCTTTATACCCTGCCGTTTTACTTTTTTTAATGTATTGTTTTAGCAGCATACCGCTTTCTGCATGTATGAAATCCGCTTTCCTGAAAATAAAATCTGTTTTATTAATACTAATGCTGCACCCCTCCTTTGCATGATGGCTCACAATATCCATAGCATCGGCCCATAATACTTTTTTCTCCAGCGAGCCTACCCCTGTAATGAAATAAAGAGCATGAGCATTATACTTATCCAGTACAGGCAGGGCATAGCGGTAATTATTGGCATAGCCATCATCAAATGTGAGGAGCAAATTGGGTTTCTGATCGGAAAATTGCTGATTGATGAAATCTGAATAAGAGAGGATATTGCAATGTTTTTTCAGATCTGCAATCTGCTTTTCAAAATTGGCCTGGCTGAAGAACCGCTGGTTGTATCGGGTATCCTGTTGCTGATCTATACCATGATACATCAGGATGATTAACTGTTTGCCAGTATATTTTGGGAAGTAGCCTTTATTGATCAGCTTGTTGGAAACTACTTTACGTAAAGTGCCGATTTTTGATTGCAGATTTCCTGGCTTCATTCACTTTAAACATTAAGGGAGAAGTGTAAAAATAAGTTATTTTCAGTAGCAGCAGGCAATAAATGAAGGAGAATGAACAGCATTTGGTCTCACGATTGTCTTTCTGTTATTGAACCGGCAAATTGCTACTCGTTCTTTCATTGCACTATTATTAATTTATAAAAAAATATAATTACCGCATCGGGAAATTAAAAAGATTTCGTGGTGGTTTTGTTGATTATCAATGAACTGAGGTTGGGAAATATCATCCCGAGGAGTCGGGAGAGGCTATCCGTATCACAAAAATAGCACACGATCCTTTCCTGGAATAAAAGTGTTTTGTATGGATATCCCATTCTTTTAAATAAAAGCAATGGGACATTGATAAACGCTGAAACCCTTGCTGGTGGATTATATAATATAATTTACGATTATCTCATCTTATCCCATTTTTGTAGAGGTGGGATCTGATAGCTCAGATACGTCCCCTGCTTAAAAGGCTTAGCTACAGGCGCCAGAGAAAAATATCACACGATCCTTTCCTGGAATAAGGGCGTTTTGCCTGGATATCCCATTCTCTTAAAAAAATAAACAATGGGATATTGATAAACGCTGAAACCATTGCTGGTGGCTTATATAAATTAATTTACGATTATCTCATGTTATCCTATCCAGTGTAGATTTGGGAACATTGGAAATGACGTTTTATTTGCAATTCCGGTTGCCTGTAGGAACAACCGGAACTGCAGAACTTAAATGATAATACGTAAGTATTACAAAATCGCCACCAGTGCATTCGCGCTACATACGTGAGAGTGGAGTATTGGTACCCTGGGGCGCCGAGTCCACTAACTTCGGAACTAATTTTCTGGCTGTCGTGGTTTTTGAGACTCGGCTGCGACATCTTGAAACTTCTGCTTTTAGCCTTGATTGTGCAAAGTGAGACCCGGCTAAGACGTAATATCATACGATCCTTTCCTGGAATAAGGGTGTTTTGCCTGGATATCCCATTCTCTTAAA
>Ga0364887_10101_pt1 | contig 61472 bp, 61 predicted proteins | sample ExccelJu500001D4_4_FD_206924 | JGI IMG/M metagenome (GOLD analysis project Ga0364887, IMG submission 206924) | Enriched cells from Trout Bog Lake Hypolimnion, Wisconsin, USA - BchlTB.July23.5000.01.D4 | ecosystem: Environmental > Aquatic > Freshwater > Lake > Hypolimnion/Profundal zone | place...
GATTTTAAAGACAAAGCCCGAAAATTTATTTTCATCAGGTGAGATTAAACGGCTGGATGTATTGCGTGCTAAGGGTGGGGGTGATAAATCAATTACTGCATCAAGTAAAGATTGAACGCCGAAGTTGTTGATTGCAGATCCAAAAAAAACAGGAGTTTGTTTACCTCCTAAAAAGCGCTCTTTATCAAAACTATGCGATGCACCGCGAACAAGTTCAACGTCTACGCGCAGTTCATTAGCCACTCTTCCGAGTAGCTCATCTAAGCGAGGGTTATCTAACCCTTGTATGGTTTCTGAGGTGCCTTTATCTGCACGCGGATCAAAAAAAGAAATCGTGTCGGTGTAAAGGTTGTATACACCTCTGAAGCTTTTACCCATGCCAATAGGCCAGGTCATCGGCGCACACTCCATCCCTAATGTAGTTTCAATTTCGTCTAATAGCTCAATTGGGGGGCGACTTTCTCGATCTAATTTATTAATGAAGGTGATGATTGGGGTGTCGCGCATACGACAGACGTTGAGTAGTTTGATCGTTTGCGCTTCCACCCCGTTAACGGCATCAATTACCATTACTGCAGAGTCAACAGCAGTCAGTGTTCTATAAGTGTCTTCTGAAAAGTCATCATGGCCTGGTGTATCTAGTAGGTTCACCATATGTTGACGGTAAGGGAATTGCATGACGGAGGAGGTCACAGAAATGCCGCGTTGCTTTTCTAGTTCCATCCAGTCCGAGGTGGCGTGGCGCGATGCCTTGCGCCCCCGCACTTCGCCCGCCACTTGTATAGCACCACCAAACCAAAGTAACTTTTCTGTTAGTGTGGTTTTACCCGCGTCGGGGTGTGAAATAATGGCAAAGGTGCGACGACGTTTGATTTCACCCTGTAATTGAGTGGTGGGCAGTAATGACATGTTGAATAGGCGCTAGGTAAAATGCTATTTTACCTTATGAGCAACTTACGTGGAACTGCTAACTAAGACGAGGCTATTTTTGCGTACTAAAGACAAGGCAGCTAATACTAGGGAGATTAGCACTAGCAAGCCTTCCATTGGCTATTAGATAACTTCTTTAAGTTGGTCTAAAATCGCCGGATTGTCCAGAGTTGATATATCTGAAGTAATTTCTTCACCCTTTGCTAGTGAGCGTAAAAGTCTGCGCATTATTTTTCCTGAGCGGGTTTTAGGCAAGTTGTCACCGAAGCGTATTTCATCTGGTTTGGCGATAGGACCAATTTCTTTACCTACCCATTCACGTAATTCAGCAATAATCTTTTTCGCTTCCTCGCCTTCAGGTCGCATGCCTTTGAGTACTACATAGGCAACAACTGATTCACCCTTGATGTCATGCGGTTTTCCGACTACAGCTGCTTCTGCAACAAGGGGGTTTGAAACTAATGCGGACTCAATTTCCATGGTGCCTAGACGATGTCCTGATACATTTAATACATCATCAATGCGACCCATAATTGTAAAGTAGCCAGTGACGGCATCCCGGATTGCTCCATCCCCAGCCAGATAAATTTTCCCGCCCAAATCTTCTGGGAAATAACTTGATATATAGCGTTCAGGATCGTTGTATATTGTACGGATCATTGATGGCCAAGGCTTCTTAATCACTAACAAACCTCCTGTCCCCCAAGGTACATCTTTACCAGTTTCATCGACTACATCAATATCAATGCCTGGGAATGGGAGGGTGCATGAACCCGGCACTAATGGTGTTGCGCCTGGCAAGGGTGTAATCACGCATCCGCCAGTCTCAGTTTGCCAGAAGGTGTCGATTATTGGACAGCGATTACCACCTACTTGTTGGTAATACCACATCCACGCTTCTGGATTGATTGGTTCACCAACTGACCCTAATAAACGTAGACTTGATAAATCGTAGTTTTCAGGATGGGTGGTAGGTGTCGTTTCTGCAGCCTTGATCAGTGATCGAATTGCAGTTGGGGCGGTATAAAAAATTGATACCTTATGCTTCTCTATCATTTGCCAAAAACGACCGGCATTAGGATAGGTTGGAATACCTTCAAATACTACTTGAGTGGCTCCAATTGCTAGTGGGCCATATGTGACATAAGTATGGCCGGTAATCCAACCAACATCCGCAGTACACCAGTAGATATCGTCATCGTGCATGTCAAACGCCCATCGCATGGTGTTCATGGCATGAAGTAAGTAGCCTGCAGAGGAATGCTGTACACCTTTGGGTTTTCCTGTACTGCCTGAGGTGTAGAGTAGAAATAACGGATGCTCTGCACTTACCATCACTGGATCGCAATGATCAGAAACCCCATCAATTAAATCACCCCACCACATGTCGTGTTGCTTGCCGTTGGGATTCCATGCAACTTCTAATCCAGTTTTCTTCAAAACAACAACAGTTTGCAATGTTTCACAGTCTCCCATAGCAATACCTTCATCTACAGCTTGTTTTAGCGGCAAGGTTCTGCCACCACGGTACTGGCCATCAGCAGTAATAACAACTGATGCGCCAGCATCATTGATACGTTCATGCAAGCTTTTAGCCGAGAATCCACCAAATACGACTGAATGTATTAAACCAATGCGCGCGCAGGCCTGCATAGCAATAATTGCCTCTATGCCCATTGGTAAATATATAATGACGCGATCACCGAGTTTAAGATTAAGCTTTTTTAAGCCATTAGCAAATTGACATACCAGATGGTGTAACTCTTTGTAAGTCACTTTTTTAACTTCGCCACTATCTGCCTCAAAAATAATAGCTACTTTGTTCGGAATGGTTTGAAGGTGTTTGTCCAAGCAATTGGCAGAGACGTTTAGTTCACCATCTTCAAACCATTTGTAAAATGGGGCGTTATCTTCATTTAAGGTTTTGTTGAATGGCTTGCTCCACACCAGCAACTCGCGTGCGAGTTTTGCCCAAAATCCTTGGTAATCTGAGCTGGCCTCAGCACATAGCGCATGATAAGCATCCATTCCTGCAACATTGGCAGACTTAACAAATTCTGCGTTCGGTTCAAAAACTCGATTTTCATGCATAACTGATTCAATTGACATGCAACTCCCCTAACGATGCTTAACGCATTTATAATTTGATTAGCTTATTTGTTTAAATAAGTGGCTAACTGCGCTGAAAGTTCACCCTTAAAAAAACCATGCTAACACTTGATATGATTCTATCAGAAAACCACGCCCAGTATAGCGATGCGGCATACATACGCCATGCGCTCGATTGTAGCCCGTTTGTCACAAGATTATTTACAAAAGATGCCGCTTTGCTGAGTGATTTGCTAGCTAATCTACATTTAGAGTATCAGTTATCGGACATGGAATACTTTCTGTTACAGCAAAATATTATTGATGAAGTGACTTTAAAAAGAGCATTACGTCATTTGCGTAAGCAAGTCATGGCAAGAATTATTGTTAGGGATCTTAATAATCTTGCAGATTTAGATGAAGTATTACGCACCATTTCAAATTTGGCAGAACTGGCATTACTAACAGCAATTAAGTTTTTAACACGCTGGTTAAATAAACAATTTGGTCAACCAACTAATCACTTGGGGCAAATTCAAGAGTTGATAGTGGTGGGAATGGGGAAACTTGGAGGGCAAGAGCTAAACGTATCTTCTGATATAGATTTAATTTTTGCCTATGAGGATGAAGGTTACACTAATGGAGATTTTTCGATTAGTAATCAAGAGTTCTTTACGCGCTTGGCAAAAAAATTGATTTCTTCAATCGATGAAATTACCGAAGATGGTTTTGTATTTAGAGTGGATATGCGCTTGCGCCCATTTGGTAGTGAGGGTGTTTTAGTGAGTAATCTTGATGCCCTCGAGGATTACTACCAAAACAACGGTCGTGAATGGGAGCGTTATGCTTGGATTAAAGGCCGCGTTGTTGCAGGAAACAGCCAGAAATTAATTGCTATTCTTAAGCCCTTTGTATTTAGAAAATATTTAGATTTTGGTGCATTCGCAAGCATGCGGGATTTAAAAATACATATTAAGCGAGATGTAAACAGTAAGGGGTTGCATGACAATATAAAGCTTGGTAGTGGAGGCATACGCGAGATTGAATTTATTGCCCAAGTATTTCAGTTAATTCGAGGCGGTCAAGATGTAAGTTTGCAAGTGAAACCTACCTTAAAGGTATTAGCATTATTAAAAAATAAAGGTCTATTACCAGCAGGAACAGCAGATGATCTATCTCTTGCTTACGTATTTCTTCGTAATTTAGAGCACCGTTTAATGTATGTGGAAGATGCACAGACGCAAGAGTTACCGAAGACAGATGTCGCAAAAGAGCGCATAGCGATGGCGATGAATTTTAAGGCTCAGTTTAACGTGACTGCATGGCAACTGTTTTTAGAGCAACTTAATACTTATCGAGCGCTAGTGCAGCATTATTTTGATCAAACTTTTAACGACTCTAATGCCAGTGCTGATGCTCTGGATCTTCAGCAGTCTATTTGGAATGGGGCAATTGATAAAGGTGATGCATTGATTGCTTTGAATAAAATGGGGTTTTCCCAAGTTGAAGACACCTTTCGCCGCCTAGAATTATTGCATCAAAACAGTCGTTATCAACAGTTGCCAGAATTAAGTCGACAACGTTTTGATGCTCTGATGCCATTGGCAATTGCGCAGGCGGCAAAGGTAAAAAATCCCGATGCAACGCTGCTTAGAATTACGGATTTACTTGAAATCATCTGTAGGCGTGCAAGTTATTTGGCTTTATTGTCTGAGCATCCTCACGCTATGGGTTTGGTGGTGCAGTTATGTAGTAGTAGTCCGTGGTTGGCAAGCTATTTAAATCAACACCCTATATTGCTAGATGAGGTCTTAACTAGAAAAAGTTTTGCAATAACCCAGCCTTCAGGGCAAACGGAAATCGCATATTCTCATCCAGACTTTACTGCGTTGCGAGCAGAGTTGTTGCAGCGCCTAGCCCAAGCTGAGGGAGATGTGGAGAGGCAAATGGATATCATGCGGCACTTCAAGCATGTCAATGTTTTTCGTTGTGCGGCGCAAGATATTAACGGTCAATTGCCACTTGAAATCCTATCTGATTATTTAAGTGGTCTAGCTGAATTGATTTTAAGTGTCAGTTTGGAGATTATTTGGCCATTGGTGCCGGGTAAGCATTTAGATGTGCCAAAGTTTGCGGTGATTGGATATGGGAAACTCGGTGGTAGGGAGCTTGGGTACGCCTCGGATTTAGATATTATTTTTCTCTACGATGATGATTTGCCCCAAGCGAGTGAAGTATATGCACGTTTTGCTCAGCGTATTAATAATTGGTTCAATAGTCTCACCTCAGCAGGCTTGTTGTATGAAACTGATCTACAACTGCGACCGGATGGTAATAGTGGACTATTAGTCAGCAGTGTAATTGCTTTTAGAGATTATCAGTTACATAAGGCGTGGGTGTGGGAGCATCAAGCTATTACACGCGCTCGCTTTGTGGCGGGGGACGATCATATAGGTTTAGATTTTGAGAAGATACGAATCGAGGTCATGACCCAATCAAGGGACTTATCCTTGCTAAAGTCTGAAGTACTAAGGATGCGATCTAAAATGCATGCTGCGCGTATTATTCCTAAGGAAGAGTTTGATATAAAACATAGCCTAGGTGGAATTATAGACGTGGAATTTCTGGTGCAGTTTTTGGTACTCGCTTATGCTAAACATTACCCACAATTGACCGAAAATGTAGGCAACATTGCTTTATTAAAGTGCCTTGGGAAGCTAAGTATTATTGATGCTGATTTAGCCGAAAAGAATATAAAGGCTTATCGTGAGTACCGTCATATACAGCATATGCTTAAATTGCAAGGGGTGAGTCATTTGCGAGTTGCTATGTCTTCAGTAGCGGTTCACGCAACTGCAGTGATGGAGTTGTGGCATCAGGTATTTTTAGCCTAGCTATAATTTGCTAGGTATTTGTATTGTTTTCAAGCTCAAGTGAGTATCGATTTTGAGGTACTATCTGACTTCGCTTAATCCAGAGATGCCATTTCCTAATGCAAAATGAAGTTAAAGATTCACCAAGGTACGCTGTTGTTGCCGCAGTCCAATTGCCCAACGTCACGGATATTGAATTTGAAGCCTCTCTCAATGAGCTACGTGAACTAGCGAAAACACTAGGCTTTACCGTAGTTGATACTTTTGTGCAGAAGCGCACAGGTTTTGATATCACGGCTTACCTTGGCATAGGCAAGCGTCAGGAGATTAGCGAGTTTGTGAATAATACAGGGGCTTTTGATCAGAACAGTATTAATAATCCAAATGTTCCCGAGATAGAAGCAGTATTGATTGATCATGAGATATCACCTTCGCAAGCGCGTAATTTAGAAAAAGAAGTCGGCTGTGAAGTGATGGATCGCACCATGGTAATTTTAGAAATTTTTCATCGTAATGCGCGTTCGCGAGCGGCACGTGCCCAAGTTGAAATTGCTCGCTTAGGCTATATGGCGCCACGTTTGCGTGAAGCCGCGAAGCTTGCTGGCCCCCAAGGACGTCAGCGTAGTGGTGCGGGTGGTCGTGGTGGTGGTGAGTCTCATACCGAGCTTGACCGACGTAAAATTCGTGATCGCATTTCCGAGTTGCAACAAGAGATTGTTGCGATGGATGTCGAGCGTAAAACTCAGCGCGCACGGCGCCAAGAGCGACAAGGCCTAGCTGTGGTAGCTCTGGTTGGCTACACTAATGCCGGGAAATCGACCTTAATGCGGGCCTTAACTGGCAGTGAAGTATTGGTTGCAAATAAACTGTTTGCAACCTTAGATACTACTGTACGTGCTTTATATCCAGAAAGTGTGCCACGTGTCTTAGTAAGCGACACGGTGGGCTTTATTAAGAATCTCCCGCATGGCTTAGTAGCTTCTTTCAAATCTACTCTAGAAGAGGCCCTAGATGCTTCATTATTGCTTCATGTGATTGATGCAAGCGATCCTGGATTCGAACGTCAACTTGAGGTGACCGATGAAGTTCTTGCCGAGATTGGTGCTGAAGTAGTGCCTCGCATTCGCGTTTTCAACAAAATTGACTATGTAGGAGACCTTACAGCTCAAGCAGAATGTGAAGCCAGGCTGCGTGCGCGTTATTCTGATTGCGTAGTCATGAGTGCACGCCGACCAGATGAAGTTGCAAAGCTACGCAACATCATAGTCACGTTCTTTCAACAAGATTTAGTGGAGGCTGAACTGTTTCTTCCGTGGAGTGCGCAACAAATGCGTGGTGAGATTTATGCCACTTGTCAGGTTCTTGAAGAACGCTCAGAAAATGAAGGTGCTTACTTTAAAGTGCGTGGCGAAACTAATGCGGTGAATAAGCTTGATATGCTACTTAGCCATTTAGTATCTTAATAGGTTTTTAGATAGTCTTTGCGTTTAATGACTTTGGCAAGCTTACTTAGCAATTAAATAACAACTAGCTATATCCGAACCGCTTGACTTCTCCTAGGCTCTGTAACTCTTCGTCATTGTATAAGCGACCACGTGTAATGAACGCCATGCCAGTTCCGCAATCTAGAGAGAACGAGCCACTCGATCCTTCAACTGCATCCAGTATAGTATGTGTATTTTCGGAGAACTGAAAGTGGCTGTGTCCCATATAAAATATTGCGCCATCAAGTTCACCTAAAATTACATCAGAGGGACTGGGTTTAAATTCTTTTGCTGGCATGCATAAAGGACCACTACCTTCACAGCAGCCGCCAGATTGCAAAAATACGATAGGCCCAAATTGCATTGTGAGTTTTTGAATTAATTCTAATGCAGCAGGGGTAGCAGAAAGACGTTCTGTCATAGTCAATATCCTGTAAAGTTAATTCGGCACTGTAAGAAAAAGGCGGCATAGCCGCCTTTTTATTTACTTATAACTTACAACTCAATACTTAGAAGAAACCCAATTTTTTAGGGCTGTAACTTACTAATAAGTTTTTGGTTTGTTGGTAGTGATCAAGCATCATTTTATGTGTTTCACGACCAATACCTGATTCTTTATAACCACCAAATGCAGCATGAGCTGGGTAGGCATGGTAGCAGTTAGTCCAAACGCGACCAGCTTTAATACCACGACCCATGCGATATGCACGACTTCCATCACGAGTCCAAACACCAGAACCCAAGCCGAATACAGTGTCATTCGCAATTGCTAAAGCGTCAGCTTCGTCTTTAAAGGTTGTTACAGCTAGCACTGGACCAAAAATTTCTTCTTGGAACACGCGCATTTTGTTATTGCCTTTAAGGAGTGTTGGCTGAATATAGTAACCTTCAGCAAAGGCACCGCTTAACACGTTACGTTGGCCTCCGATTAATAATTGAGCGCCTTCTTGTTTACCAATATCCATGTAAGACATGATTTTATTTAACTGGTCTTGTGAAGCCTGTGCGCCAATCATAGTGTTAGGATCTAAAGGGTTGCCTTGCACAATAGCGGCAACACGTGGCAGAACACGGTCCATGAACTTATCATAAATAGACTCTTGAATTAATGCACGTGATGGGCTTGTGCAAACTTCACCTTGGTTGAAAGCGAATAAAACTAAACCTTCAACTGCTTTATCAAAGAAATCATCATCAGCATCAGCGATATCTTCAAAGAACACGTTAGGAGATTTGCCACCTAACTCTAAAGTAGCTGGAATTAAGTTTGATGCTGCGGCTTGTGCAATCACACGGCCAGTTGCGGTTGAACCAGTAAAGGCAATTTTACCAATTCGACGACTGTTGGCAAGTGGTGCACCCACTTCACGACCGTAACCATTGACAATGTTAATCACGCCAGGAGGCAAGATGTCAGCAATTAATTCCATTAAAATCAAGATACTGATAGGTGTGAATTCTGCAGGTTTCATAACAACACAGTTACCAGCAACCACGGCAGGGGCTAATTTCCAAGCCGCCATTAGTATCGGGAAGTTCCAAGGAATGATTTGACCAATAACACCGATAGGCTCATGGAAGTGGTAAGCCACCATAGTTTCATCGATTTCACTTAGAGAACCTTCTTGTGCGCGCATGCAGCCTGCAAAGTAACGGAAGTGATCAATAGCCAATGGAATGTCAGCATTGATAGTTTCACGAATTGGTTTGCCGTTATCGATGGTTTCAGCAGTTGCAAGTAGTTCAAGATTTGCTTCTAAGCGATCAGCAATCTTAAGTAGTAAGTTAGCACGTTCACCAGGAGCTGTGCGCCCCCATTTGTCTGCTGCTGCATGTGCTGCATCTAAAGCCAGCTCAACATCTTCTTCACTAGATCGAGCAGCTTTGGTGTAAGGTTTGCCTGTGATTGGTGTAATAACATCAAAATACTCGCCTTTGACTGGTGCAACCCACTTGCCGCCGATAAAATTATCATACTTGGCTTTATAAGGTATTTTTACGCCAAGGCCTCTTAGTAGATCTAAACTCATGCTGACTCCTCTAGTTTTTCTATTGAAATTATAGTTTTTATGCTCGTTAAACCAAGTTAATTGGCGAGCAATTTAATAGTGATAAAAAGCTGGTCCGGATTTCTATACCCTATATATAGCAAGGGATTTGTAAATAAAATGTAAACGCAAGCCCGAACTGAACAATAAACCTTAGTTTCTAGCAAATCAAGTAATAATTCTCATTTTTTATTAGGTCTTATATATGACTTAATAGTATTCTGGACGTATATGAATTTTTTTAAAATTATTTGTAAAAGCTAGATAATATTTTTTATATTTATAGGCATTAACTTTTTTTATTAATTATTAGAGGTTGAATATGAGTAAAGATAAAGTAGTAGTTGAATCCATCCCGAAATGTGGCTGCGGGCGAAGTTTACATATGCCTTACTGTGACGGCAGTCATGGCCGTTCAGACGCGCAATATGAAGAATGGAAACTCCAAACTCAGGAAGAAAGCTTAAAAGCCGGTCTTGAAAAAGGTTGATTACTACTTTTTATTTTGAATAATTAAGTGCTGATAGAACCATTTAATGCATCTTCAATACGGTTGCTTGCCAATATGGATTATAATGCGTCCGTTTTCAGAGTATCTAATTCGGAAGAGTGGATGAGCGGTTTAAGTCGCACGCCTGGAAAGCGTGTTTAGGCTAATAGCCTAACGCGGGTTCGAATCCCGCCTCTTCCGCCATTTAATACTCTTAACGTTATGATTTTTAAAGACTTTAAGTTTGTAATCAAAAAAAGTTCTTACCTCCGTTCTTACCCATTTAGTTTGATTCCTATAAAAAACCACCCGTAGGTGGCTCAAATTTACCCGCTTTGCTTTGTATTTTTTATTTGGTTAATCAACCCTTCATAGAGCCGTAACTCAACCTCTACTAATTCAATAATTTTTGAAGCTGATACATTTAATGCTTTAGATAATTTTAATATCGTTGCAAGTGTTGGCTGTTGCTGACCTAATTCTAAAAGACTCACAAAAGTCCTTCTTAAGTCTGCTTCTAAACCCAATTGCTCTTGAGTAAACCCTGCATTTTTTCTTAATTCTCTTATTACTTTTCCAAATGCTAATGAACTGTTCATTAATTCCCCCTATTGAGGGAATTCTTTATGTAGCGTAGGATTAAGTCGTCCTACAGTAGTAGGAATTTTTACCAAATCGATAAATAAAAATTAGGGATATTTATGAAAAAATTGAAGCCATTAATTCTGATTGGTTTCTTGGTAACGGGGTGTGCCCAACAGCAAAACTATTGGGTTAGGCCTGGGGCTTCAAATGAAGACTTTGAAATTGACAAAGGGCAATGTAATGCCCAAGCGTTCTCAATCCCTAACGCTACGTTGATGCAAATTGCTATCGTTCAAAATCAATGCTTGCGAGGTAAGGGCTGGAACTTACAAAGGGGTCAATAGTGAACATAAGGAAATTATTTTTATTTTTGCTTGTTGCCATTACTCCTCTGTTTGTTTATGCAGATGAAAACGACTCTGCTCATAGTTACAAAAAAATAGTTACTGGTGAAGGTGATAGCAAATATATTCAATCATACGTAAGAACAATAGAGGACTTCAGAAAAGGCGTCATTGTTGATACTGTGGCAAAGGTTTTAAACTACACCGATGGATTAGCAGATGACAACAATACAGGTTCATTTTGGTATGCATATGATGCAAAAAATTGTATCTACAGAAAAGCAGCATACAAATATTTAAAGACGTTGCCTGAAGATAAAAGCCCACTTTTTGATGTGGATGAGAATACAAGAGAATTAAATCTTAATTACTTTGATAAAAGTTCAGTTCAATACAACACTATGCAGCTAACTTATCCTTCGGTTCTGGGATCAGCCCCAAGAGTTACAAATCAAATAACTGTATTTGCGGATGGACGAGAGATATTTAAGACCGAGGGTCTTGATCCCAAAAGAATAAGCAAGGGGTGGGCTCTTATTTATTCTAAATACTGCTCTGGTGCCAAAAAAGAGTTCTAATTATTCGACTCTATGAATTGGTAATTGTTGTTTAAGAAGATTAAAAATGTTTAAAGGTAATTAAATGATTTTCTTATTGGGTGTTGTATTTGTAATTGGTTTAAGCGTGTGGTTATGGGGCGAGGAAAATGTAAAAACAGCAATTAAGTGGCTGCTAGGCTTATCAATAACCATAATATTTCTTGTTTTTGTTATTAACTATATTGATAAAAAAGCAAACCAAGATAGAGAAGCTGAACTACAAAAAAGCTACGAAATGGAGCCTGTCGCCCCAGATACAATTGCAGCATTACCAATTGCACCAAATAAACATAGTCAAGAAAAATTATCACAAGCTGATCAAAGCCCAGATGGAAATCAAAAAAATCTAGATTGCTATAAGCGATTTCATAAATCACAAGAAGAAGCAAAAAGTAAACTACCAGAATGTGCACGATTCATTGTTAGGTATGCAGACGAAAAAGAGAATAAATGTAGAATTAATTGGGATTTACAAAATGATGAAGGTATCAAAGCCAAAGATTTATATGAAAGTGACAAAGAAGAAGATGAGACTTTTGATCGTTTGATCACCTGTGCTAGTAGCCAATAATTTTTAAACTTTGGATTATTATGGGGGTGTGGATTGAGATTTGCTGATTATGAGAAAAAAGTATTAGAAGCAAAGTTTAGTAACTGGGCTAGGGAGGAATATAAGGAACATAAGCGGAATATTTATTGGTCAGTTTTTTTCTTATCTTTAAGTTTGTTTCAATTTTATCCCTATACAATTAATTACAACGTTTTTCCCGACGCTCATCTAGCATCTGTGCCTCAACAAATATATTACTCATCCATATTTTTATTAACAACTGGCGTGCTAGGTTCAATCATTAGTTTAATGTGCCTCGTATCCTCAATTAGAAAACTTGGCGCTGTCTATGAAGCAACATATAGAGAGATAAACAGTAAGTATCCTTAACTGAAAAATTTACACTGAATGAATGAGTAGCGTTTCATTAGTAAAATTAAGAACCCTTTCAACAAAGTCATTTTCTGTTTCATTTTCCATGCGCTCATAAATACCATCACCAGCCCTTACTTTTGTTAATGAATTCTCATTAGCATTCAATGGATCAATAAATTTAACAACTATTTTAATGCTAGCTGAAGTCTCAATTAAATACTCACTCTCCAGGAGTTGAATTCTTTTCAAGAGTTGAGTGTTCATTTGATTTTTCTGCTCTCAAGAACGCTTAAGCGTTGTTCAATATCGTGAGCCTCAATCATTTTGCCAATCTGACCGAGGACATAGACCAATTTAGTGCCATCAGATGTTTCAATATTGCCGCCCTTCATGGCTCGATAAACCTTTGCCATTTCCAAACGCACATCGTCAATGGTTTTGAGATCTATTTTTACTGGGGTAGGGTCTAGCCTTCCGCTAGAATTATCAACAGTCACAGGCTCTTTAAATGCGTTATCTGGCATTAGATTCGCCCCTGTAATATCTCAATTAGTTCAGCCTTATGCAATTTAATCAACTCGCTCATTTCTTCATCTATTGCGCTTGCTGGTGAGATAAACAGTCTGCCTTTCTTGTCCTCAAAACTAAAGCCACCAGCTAAAGAATGGTGATAAAAAACCAAAGCATTACTTTTAACATTATCGTAATAAGACATGATTAAAACTCCATCACATCAGTATTAATATTGGGCATGTTGCTCAAGGTGTTCACATTATTTATATGAGCATGTTGAGCACCTTCAATTGTTTCAGTATTAAATAATCGCCAATACCATCGACCATCAAGCTTACTTTTGCTTACTTTAATGTTTAATGAGTTTTTAGCCCGTCTTAAAGAAGACTTACTAATATCAGCTTCTTTAGCTTCATTTTCAATTGATTTGGAGGCCATCTCTCCACCAGATAACAATTCAATTAAAAAGGCTTTAGCATCGTCCACGGCACTACCACCTTCACCACCGCCAAAACGATTGTCAGGCTCTGCAAGCAACTCTCTTGCGCTACCTTCAACTGCATCACCAAAGCTTACATAACTTGTAAAGATTCCCTGTAAGACTTCTTTCTGATTAATGTCATACTCAAAACCACCATTATCTAGACCGACATTAGATTTAGCTCTGCAAAATATACGTTTAGATTTTTCATCATCCGTCTTGGCCGTTGCTAATACAACTCTAGCCAAAGCAGCAAAGGCTAGAGAACCTGTTACTCTTTCCATTGGGTCTTTACCTTGTCCGCCTTTGCTAAAGTGAGTAATACCCAAGACAGCACAATTAAGCTTTTCGCCAAATTCAACTATTGGTTGAAGTGCTCTTCTTACCTCACCATTTTTGTGACTATCACCAGCGACCGCATTTACAATTGGGTCAATAATTAATAAGGCCAAGTCTTTAATGCTTGATGCTTTAACTAATAAGGCTTGCATATCGGTAGCAGGGTCAAAGCTTTGAATCTCTTTGTCCAAAAAAATGGATGATGGTCTCGTTTTTGTCTTCAGGGGGAAGTAAGTTTCCTTACTCGCTAGTCCTATTAACTAAACCAGCCTAGCGCTGGTTTAGTTAATAGGACTAACCGTTTTAAATTTGACTATTATTTAGGTTAATGACGTACTATCAGTATCTTGACGTTTATTGTCGGAATTTGGATAGGCACTTTTTCTATGGTACCTAATCTATCCCACTTGAAATTAGCCGTAGCTTCTTAATTGATCTAACTCGTTAGAAAATATGTAGAATCAATAGATAAACTTGTCCAATAAAATTAAAAATAAATTTTATTGGTGGTTAAAATAATTCTTGTTGATTAGCATTGTGTTTTATTGGTTTATTTTTTTTTGCATTTATTTCAAAACCTCTTTTGTCGCGAGATGTCCCTTTGTTACCTTTACGTGAAACATGCTTATTAATAACAGCTTGGGTTTCGCTATAAGCACCATCTTTTTTACGTGCTAAAGTGATATTCACGCGGGCTTCTCGGGTCGCATGTGCAACATCTATAATAGGTGTTGGATAATCTTTATCGAGTATGCAGCCGTATTGTAACTGTTGTGCTTTGGGCATTAAGTAGGGTTCAAAAATCCATGTATCAGGAACATTTTTTAGAGCTGGTAACCAATGACGAACAAAGGCGCCCTTAGGGTCTTGCTCTTTCGCTTGTTTAATAGGATTGTAAATGCGCAGCGTATTAATACCTGTAGTACCGCTTTGCATTTGGCATTGTGGCCAATGAATGCCTGGTTCGTAATCTAAAAATTCGCTGGCTAAATGTAAGCCTGAACCACGCCAATGCAACCAATATAGATAGCTAGCTGTGCTCATTAACATGGCGCGCATCCGAAAATTGATCCATCCTGTTTGACGTAACATTGCCATACAGGCATCGACCAATGGCCATCCTGTTTCGCCACGAATCCAAGCTTGCAAACGGCGATTTGATTCAGCATCCGATAAGGCTTCATCGCGCATGCCATCATGGGCATGATGCAAGTTTTCAAACTCCATTTCTGGTTCTGATTCTAGTTTTTGCATAAAATGGCAATGCCAATGTAAGCGACTTTCGAAAGCAGTTAAACCTCCGTTTAAAGTGCCGGGAAACATATTCGGCTCTGCATTTGACCAAGCTTTTCGATCACGCGTAGCTTGCACTACTTCTTTCATGGATAAACAACCGTAAGCTAAAAATGGTGACAGCCGGGAACCCGAACTAACCGCTGTCAGCGGGCTAGATATGCCACCACGAAATTTAGCCGCTCTTCCGTCTAAAAAACTATTAAAGGTTTCTAATGCATAGGTGCGACCGCCTTTTTGACGCTTTGGTTTATCAATTCCAGTTGCCTGAGACAGCGCACCTTTCGGCAATGTTATTTTTGGCGCAGCTATGGCTGTAGCAGGCAAAACTTGTAATGGTGCGATCATGCGTTGCTCCCAATGCTTGCTCCACTCATTACGCCTTTCCAAACGGCGAACTACCCCATTTTGCGGCATTTCTTGCCAATTTATATGTTGTGTTTTGCACCAATTAGCTACTTCTTTATCAACTTGATAAGTAGCTAAATTTCCAGTTTCTTCATGGCTATAAATAGCAGCGATATTGACTTGGTTATGAATTTTAATCAGCGTTTCAATAATACCTGCATTTGAAACCTGTAACTTTAAGCCAATTTTATTAAGAGAAATTTCTAATTCTGATAGGCACTCCATTACAAATTCTTGATGTTGTTTGGCGTAATCTTGGGCACCCCAAACGGCAGGCTCCCAGCAAAACAAAGGCAGCACTGGGGCTTGCGCGCAAGCTTTGGCTAGTGGCGTATGATCAGCCACACGTAAGTCTCGTTTAAACCAAACAATGACAATTGAGTTAGACATAGCGCTAATACAGATTATTTAACAATTGGCCGGATGCTAGAAAATCCACCATCGATAGACCAAATTTGCCCAGTCACTCTTGATGCTTGCTCTGATAATAACCAAGCCATTAACTGTGCAACATCTTCCGCATTGCCAATACCTCCAATTGGGTATTGTCGCGCCGCCATCTCTCGACTAGCATCACTAGCAATTAGATTGCTTGCTGCAGGCGTATCTAATATGCCAGGCGCTACAGCATTTACGCGAATGTTATTGCTGGCATAAGTTGCTGCCGCCCCTCGCACCAAGCCCTCTAGTCCGCTTTTGGCGGCAGAAATAGCTTCATGGTTGGGTGTGCCAATTTTTGCAGCCGCGGATGATACAAGAACTGCAGAACCTCCCAATTTAGCCGTTTTTAAATGGGTTATAAATCTCGCTAGGGTATAAAAAGCACTATAAAGGTTGGCTTGCATACATTCGTTAAAATCGTTTTCTGTCATGCGATGCAAGGCCCCCAGTCGAATATTGCCTACACAATGAGCAAAGACCACTGGAATAAGGTTGTGTGCCGTTATCTCGGAAAAGATATGTTTCGCTCCTTCAACTGTAGAGCAATCTGCTTGAATTTGAAGATGCTTATCGCCGTAAATTGTGTTCAGTCGAGTTGTGTCACGACTGGTTAAGATTAATTGGTAGCCATCATCTAATAACACTTTAGCAAGAGCTTGGCCTAAACCACCTGTTGCGCCAGTAATTAATGCTACTTTTATATTCATGTCTAAATTACCTTTTATAAAATCATTTTTAATGTAACAAAACTATGAGGCTAAAAGGTTGAAAACGTTTCTTCATATTTTAAGTCAATGCAATTTAACCTAATAAAACTCCACTCAAAATAATCTTCGTTCTAGAATGGCGCTATGACAAAAACACTTCAACTAAGCTTTAAAAAACCTTTTAATATTAAACGGATACCAGTAACAACAAATCATAAATTAAAGCATTTCTTGGATATTTATTTCTTTTTCCCGAACAACTTGATTCAATTAATAAGAAAATTGCGCATACAACGTGGTATTCAATGCACCAAACCATTTGAATTCAAAGCTGGTTTTAAAAAATAATGATAAAACAACAATCTAAAATCGCCATCATTGGTGCTGGTATTGCAGGCCTTTCCTGTGCAACAGCATTGCAAAATGCAGGACTAGAAGTCACATTATTTGAAAAAAGTAGATGTGTATCTGGCCGCATGAGTACACGTATTACTGATCAATGGCAATGTGACCATGGAGCGCAATATTTTACTGCAAGCGATGCGAAGTTTGCTGTCGAAGTGCAGCGTTGGCATGAAGCAGGGGTAGCTAAGCTTTGGCAGCCTCGCTTACAAATGTTTGATGGTATAAAGTTTACTGATAAAACATCCTTAAAATATCGTTATGTAGGCGTACCAAGGCAAACTTCGCCTGCTAAATTTTTAGCGCAAAACTTAAATTTAATCTCTTCAACCACTATCAATCAAATAGCATTAGTCAATAATCAATGGCAACTATCTTCCAAGGAATATGGACAGTTAAACCATGTATTTGATGCATTAATACTTGCTATACCCTCACCACAAGCTAAAGTTTTATTAGAGTCCAGTGCACCTAAACTTGCCAAAATTGCCGCAAGCGTTGTTATGCAAGGCTGTTGGTCATTAATGTGTTGTTTTAACAATAACCTAGAGCTACCATTTGACGGTTTGTTTGTGCAGAACAGTTTACTAAGTTGGGTGGCACGTGATGATGCGAAGCCGAGTCGAAATCTATATAACTCTGCCTATACTGAAGTATGGATATTGCATGCTAACTGTGAATGGAGTGAAATACACATCGATGAAAACGCCGACATTGTTGCGGAAAAAATGATCACAGAATTTATCAAACTTGGTGGTTCAACACCACAAGATTACACCACTCATCTTTGGCGCTATGCTGATTGTGCTAATTATTCAACATTGGGTTCTATCTGGGATGATACTTTACAGGTTGGTCTTTGTGGCGATTGGCTCAATGGTGGCAAAGTTCAGGGTGCATGGCTAAGTGGTCAAATATTAGCAGAACAATTGCTTAATCCCGCGACTTAATTGACATTCACTTTCCCAAAAATAGCAGACTCCTATTGGTTCACGCGTTGATTCGCGGATACCTTCGGCAGGTTTTTGCTTCATTCTGTGGCTTGTCACACCGTAAATTCACAAGCTCACTGATTGAATGTAATTACTTCGCAGCTAGTCCATGCCTGTTTGTATTCAAGCTGCCGCCTAAATCCAAACCAGCCTTGGTGTAGGATAAAGCGATTAAGCCTGATTTGGCTTTAACGTTCCGTCCTTTCGCTTCTATCGTGCCTTTGCCATTCTTGCTCATATTGCTCATCTGAAGATCTTCTATTACGATCATGGCGTGATTTTGGCTTAAGGTAGGGGTCCTTTTGTGAAGGTAGTCTTTCTTGATAATTGCAATAGTGCTATAGATTCCTGTAATTTGGCCTTTCTGCTTTTTCCAATTACTGCCGAATTTAATTTCGCGCCTTAGAGGAAGTTGATACCGCGCTAGCCTTTTTTTGTTTGAAGCTATTCATGGCCTCAAAGACTTTTCCATCGATTAATGTGGTGAATCTGGCAACTCTTACGTCCATACCGAGGATATCAACTGAGCTAAGTTTGTCCTAAAAGGGAATTAACTAGCTTGAAATACGTCAATGAAGTAGGAATACGTTTCAATACCCTTCATCGACAAGAATAAAGTAAATTTTTTCTATCAATTTTAAAAAGGTCATTTATGTTGAGTTTATATCTGATAGCCGGAATTGTTGGCATCATGTTATTTTTTAGCGTGGCAGTAGCCCCCACTATATTTAAAGTCTTGCCACAAGAGTGGGCGAGTGCTTATGTTCGTAGCTTTTTTCCGAAATACTATCTTGTGCTAGGTGTTTTTAGCTTACTGGCAGGCACGTTTTCTCATGTAATTACAATTAAAATAATTGCATTAATAAGTGCTGGCTTGTTTGCGTTATCTTTGTGGGTGCTAACACCAAAAGTTAATGCGGCAAAAGATGAAAACAATATAAAAAGATTTAATATTTTGCATGGTTTAAGTGTTGTAGTGAATATGGTTATACTATTAATGTTAATTTATTGTTTTTGTGTTTAAGACCTTAATAATATGTTCGATAGGACATGGTGCAGAATATATTGCTTCAATGATTTTACTTAGTCGGCATTCATGAACATTGACAGTGCCAAGTTTAAGAAGCGGTTCATAATCATTACATACGAACAAGACATGTTGTCAGTTCAACAAGTTAAAAACTTTGGAGATTTATTATGTGGACTACACCAGCAGCAACAGAAATGCGTTTTGGCTTTGAAGTGACAATGTACGTAATGAACAAGTAATCTGGATGACAGAATACAAAGCCTACTTAGCGATAAGTAGGCTTTTTTTATATCTAAAATTTGTTATTGAACCTATTGTCCTGCCTTGATGAGTCATTGTAAATAACAACCAGAGAAACCTAAAGTCACTAGAAAAGAGTGTAGTCTATAGGATTGGGTTGACATGTCGGCTAGCGCAATATTAACGTATGTTGCAACTAACAAGAACTATATAATAGTTTTATTGCTCAAATTAATTGAATGATTTGATTTTATAATTCTTAAATTTATTTATTAACTTAATGGAGGTTGTATGTTTCACATGATTAATGGAAATTTACCTTATGGGATGAGCGTTGTGTGTTTACTTTCGCTAAGCGGGTTAGTGCTTGGAAATGTTGCTTTAATTAAGTACATTTTTTTCAGCAAGAAATAATAACGCACTAATAAAGTTGATCGTCTGTGGATTCACTTAAAAAAAGATTGCTAAAAGCATGAATATCAAAATTTTCCTAATCACTTTGGTCATGCTTACAACAGTTTCTGCTAAGGCAAATAATGCATTAACTGTTCTTAAAAAAGGAATTTTGTATAGTGAAGCAAAAGCATCCTTAATTGAGGATGGATGGAAGCCTATTAAAAACTCTAGGATTGAAAAGAGCAGTCTCTATGCGCAAGAGCTTTATGAACAAGGAACATTGGAGGTTGTAGATTGTATTTCAATGGAGCTAGATGCATGTTGGTTTCGCTATAAAAAGAAGTATCAAATACTGGAAATAAAGACGATTACTAGACAGTTAAAAATTGATGAATTTTATCTTATTAAAGATTGAGTTAATTTTTTTAGCCTGAATTCAGATTGCAATTCAACACTGATGGCTAAAGAGTTAATGAAACTTCATTTCGCTTGTTCTACACATAATCAAGTCTGGGTGGCTCACACTTCCTTCACTCTTAAGTTGAAGTCTGTCTAGGTATAATCCCTGTCAAATACCTCTAGACCTTTAAATTTGATGGCTGGTAGATGGGTAGTCGTATGACTCAAGACGAAGAAGCTTGAGAAAGGCTTAATGTATGAATCTGATTGAGCCTGTCAGCATTGCAAGGCTACATATCCTCCTAGAAGCCATTTTTTCTATACAAAAATCCACTAGTTGCAAAAGTAATTATTCTAAGTGCAATGAAGAAACTTTATAAATACTGATAAAAAATAAATGTAATATGCTCTGATGAAAAAATTATTAATCACTTTATTATTGGGCTTCATTTCAATAGCGCATGCCAATGAAGATATGCCTCAACATCAACTAAGCAACTTAGTTGTTAGCATAGCTTTTGATGCAGACGGAAACCTATGGAGGGTGCGTGCAAAAAATGATTTTGTGCTGGTAGATATGAGCCGCGATTTAGGTAAAAACTTTAATAAATCAATAGAGATTAACCAAGTTGGGCAAAGGATAGCAGTAAATGGTGAAGAGAGACCCAAAATAGCCATTAGCCCTGATGGAAATATTTATCTTACTTGGACTGAAGAGTTGAAGATGCCATCCTCCAGCTATGTTTGGTTTGCACGTTCTACTAATGGCGGAAAAAGTTTTGAGCAACCTTATATCGTGCATCGAGACCATTCAGAATTTAACCATCGCCTCGACTCCCTGAATGTTGCGGAAAATGGCAAAATTACAGTCATTTGGGTTGATGCGCGTGATTTAGTTTCTGCAAAGGCGACTGATAAATCTTATGATGTTGCCGCTATTTACTATGCAGTTTCTGGTAACAATGGTGGAAGTTTTAGTGTTGAGAAAAAACTGTTAGATAGTAATTGTAAGTGCGGACACATCGTTACAACAAATAAACCAGACGGGACTGTAGTTGCCATGTGGGAGCAACTGTTTTCTGATCACGAGCGAGACCATATGCTTGGAGAAATCCCTCAGATCGACAGCTCAGATCAGTCGACATCATTTGCTGTATTGAAGCGAGCGACTTTTGACCACTTGAAAGAAGGCGCATGTTCAGAGCATGGGCCAGCTATTGCGATTGGAGGTCAGGGTAAAGATTGGTGGGGTTACCACATGGCATATTTTAATGGAAACGATAAAGCCCCAGGTCTTTATTATAGTCGTATGGATGGTGTGGCATGGGCATCATCTCCACCAAAGAGGTTTGGTAATTATAAAAATCAGGCCGCACATCCCGCCGTTTTGAGTATGGGTGATCAAGTATGGCTTGTATGGCGAGAGGTTGAGTTTAAGGACAACCTACCACATAACAGCGTTTTTTCTATTTACTCAGAGGATGGTGGCCGGAGTTGGCAGGACTCTAAGTTAATGGCTAGCAGTGAAGGGGAAGCGGATTATCCCCAGCTAATAGCTTCAAAAGGAAAGGCATATTTATTTTGGAGCACGGTAGATGAGGGATTTTTGTTGTTAGAGTTGTAGGTTACATGCACCAAACTTTACTATGTTGGGTAAGCTCCATCCAAATAGCCCAAGCGCTGGCAATACTTAACATTAATCCAGCCAAGCGCATACCGTACGGCTCAACTAAGTTGGTTTTCAATTTTAACCATAACCATGGCGCAAAAAATAAAGAGATACTAGAGCCCAGCGCAAAAGCTGCCATGCTGAATGCACCTCCAACTGGATTCCCATTAAATGAAGCAATTATTAAAGCGGAGTAAAGAAGCCCGCATGGCATCAATGCCCATAGCATACCAATGAAGAAATGGCCATTTGAAAGTAGACTTAGTTTTTTAACATATTGCCAAATATATTTTCCGGCTCTATCTACCCAAACTGGTTGCTTGGCAAAAACGAGCATTAGCACACCCCAAAAAAATACTAAAACATGGAAAAATGTCCAAAGTGGGTGTAACGTAGCGCTATAGCTGGAAAGCCAAGCAATACTTTGAATGGCAAAAGTAGCAATGGCGCCCATGGTTGCGTAGCCACATAATCGGCCTAAATGATAAAGTTGAATGGCGTAAGGCTGTGTTTTTGATTGATTAAAGCTGACACATGCTGCACCGCACATGGCAACGCAATGCGGCCCTCCAGCTAGGCCCATCAGGAGTCCGCTATAAATAAGTGCTGTCTGCATAGGCTGAGGTTGTGAGTCTATTTAGGTTTAATATCATCTTCAAGTATGCGTCGCCCTTCATCTTCAATATCTTCAAATTGACCATGATAGATTGCCCACCAAACACCGCCGAGTATGCATAAGGCCATTAATACGGAAAGAGGAATCAGTATAAAAAGTATATCCATTAATCTGCCTTTTTTGCACTAAGATTGGTACCCACCAATGGTGAGGAAAATTGGGTTAAACGCAACGCATTTGCGACCACAATCAATGAACTTAACGCCATGCCTAAGCCTGCCAACCAAGCTGACAATACACCAGTAAATGCTAATGGTATGGACACCAAGTTATAAATAATTGCCCAAGCAATATTTTGTTTAATCACCTGCATAGTCTTCTGTGCATGGCTAATTAGATGCGGAATTTGACTTATATCGCCATTCAAAAATATATAGTCTGCATGTGCAAGTGTCAGTGGCACACCTTTTCCCATAGCAATGGAAACGTTGGCACTTGCCAGTATTGGCCCATCATTAAGGCCATCCCCAACCATTAACACTTTTTTCCCTTGTAGTTTCAATGCATTTAGTCGCAGTAGTTTATCTTGTGGGTTGCAAGCGGCTGCAAATTTTGTAATGCCGATTTCTAAACATAAACTCTGCACTGTATGTAAAAGATCCCCAGACAATAACTCAATATTTAATCCCATAGTTTGTAATTGTTTTATGGTTTGCGCGGCATGGGGTTTTGTGGCTTCTTGCAAACTGAATGTTGCTAACCAACCATGCGCATCGGATAAAAAAACTTGTTGACTAAGCTCACCGCTAGGAGCGATGCCACAGAATTTTGCTGAGCCTAATTTTAGTCGGCCACTGACTAAACCTAAATAATGGGTTGTTTGAGTGCTGGTAGGTTTTAAATTAGCACTAATGCCGGAGCCAACTACTTCTTCAATCGCTTCCAATACTAGGCTGGAATCTTGGCCATGTGTATTAAAAATAGCGCGTGAAATAGGGTGTTGTGAATGCTGAGCAAGAGCAGCGGCTAAAGCTAAGGCCGACCCTTCGGTCAAGCCCTCTTTGTGCGTAATAGCTTTAATTTGAATATGGTGCTCAGTTAGTGTGCCGGTCTTATCAAAAATGACATAGTCAACTCCTGCGATGCCTTCAATTGCTTGTAAGCGACGAATTAAAATGCCACGTTTAACAAATGCGCTTGCACTGGCTAGCATGGCAGCGGGTGTGGCTAAAGACAAGGCGCAAGGGCAGGTGACAATTAGCACTGCTGCGGCAGTCATTAGTGCGCGACCCCGGTCTACCCCCCACAGTAATGATGCAGCGAGTCCAGCACTTAGAATCACAAAGAATAAAAACGGACGTGCTATGCGATCAGCCAGTTGTGATAATCTAGGTTTTTCAATTGCAGCTTGATTGATTAGTTTAACGATTTGACCATACTGAGTAGCTTCACCTAAGCTTTTCAACTCAATACTAACGGTTGCGCCAAGGTTATAACTTCCTGCAATTACACTATCGTACAACTGTTTATTTATAGGTGTGGCTTCACCGGTAAGTAAGGATTCATCGACACTTGTATTTCCTAATACGAGTTGACCATCAGCGGGAAATGCCTCGCCCAAATGTACCCTCACGATGTCGCCAACTTTGAGTTGGCTATTTAGAATACGCTGATAAGAGCCATCTAGATTTTGACGTTCAGTGTTTTCTGGAATGCGGCTGACAAGAGACTCTAGAGCTCCTAATGTTTTGCTATGTAATTTAACTTCAATTAAGCGCGCTGAAAGTAGAAAAAATACAAACATGGTCAGTGAGTCAAAGTAAACCGTGTGACCCCACCAACTATTCGGCTCAAAAGTAGCAGCAGAGCTGACGATAAAAGTGATGCCTATGCCAAGCGCGACAGGCAAATCCATACTGATTTGTTTGAGCCTTAAATCACGCCAAGCGTTACTAAAGAACGTTCGACTAGAAAACAGAATTACTGGGAGACTTAATAGCCATGAGGCCCAGTTCAGAAGGTAACTAATATCACTTTCAATGTCGCCGGACTTGCTAAAATAGCTTGGACTTGCATACATCATTACTTGCATCATGCAAAAACCGGCTACCATCCAGCGCCAAAACGAATCTCTGCTCTTGGTGGTGGCGTTAAGTTGATTCTCATTATGAGATGCTGGGCTTGCACTATAGCCTAGCTTGTGAATGGCATTGAGTATGTTGGAAGGCATTGTCAGCGATGGTGACCAAATTACTACGGCACGTTTTTTTGACATGCTAACTCGTGCACTTACGATACCAGGCAAGGATTGTAAGCCATGTTCAATAATCCCTGAGCAGGCTGCACAATGTAAGCCCTCAAGTAACAAGCTGGATTGTACTAAGACCTTTTCTGGATCGTTGCCTACAAGCTGGCTAAAACTTTGCCATTGATCCTGGTTATCTAAAATTGTCCAAGCTGGATTTTGAGGAGTTTCATCAACAGCGAAAGTACTTGTTAGCAAACAGTAACCCCTAGTTGATAATTAATATGATTAAGAAGTAGAGATTAGACACTATTTTTATCTATCTTTGTTTGCGTTAAAGCAAAACGTAAGCTTATAAAGTAGGCTAAAAAGCCTTATGACTAATTATATATTGAAAAGTCTGTAATCAACCCCATCTCAAAATTAGATCAACAAGAACGGAGTGAAGCATGCGCTTTGATAAATTAACTACAAAATTCCAACAAGCTATTAATGATGCGCAAAGTTTAGCGGTAGCTAATGACAGCCCAACTATAGAGGCCTTGCATTTACTTTCGGCTTTAATAAGCCAAGAAGATGCTGGTACATCTTCATTGTTAGCGCATGCTGGTGCGCATCTAACGCCACTTAAAGTTGCCTTAACTGCTGCAATTGAAGCCTTACCAACTTCACCAGGCAGTTCGGGTGAGGTAGCAGTTTCACGTGACCTTAATAATTTATTAAATTTAACTGATAAGTTAGCCCTTAAGCGTGGAGATGCTTTTATTGCTAGTGAAATGTTTCTATTAGCCTTAGCCGATGATAAAGGTCCTGCTGGCAAATTATTAAAGACACATGGTCTTTCAAAAGTTGCTTTAGAGCAAGCCGTAGATGCCGTGCGTGGTGGTGAACAAGTTAACGACTCTGATTCTGAGTCCAATCGTGAGGCGCTTAAAAAATACACCATGGATTTAACTGAGCGTGCACGTTCTGGAAAGCTAGATCCAGTCATTGGTCGCGATGATGAAATTCGTCGAGTGATACAAGTTCTGATGCGCCGAACAAAGAATAATCCCGTGTTAATTGGAGAGCCTGGCGTTGGTAAAACAGCAATTGTGGAAGGTTTGGCACAACGCATTGTTAATGGCGAAGTGCCAGATTCACTTAAAGGTAAAAAGGTATTGTCACTGGATATGGCGGCTTTACTGGCAGGGGCTAAGTATCGCGGTGATTTTGAGGAACGTTTGAAAGCGGTGCTCAAAGAGTTGTCGCAAGATGAAGGCAGAACCATCGTTTTTATTGATGAAATTCATACTATGGTTGGAGCCGGTAAAGCGGAAGGCGCCATGGATGCTGGCAATATGTTGAAACCAGCGCTGGCACGCGGTGAACTGCATTGTGTAGGTGCTACAACTTTGGATGAGTATCGTAAATACATTGAAAAAGATGCTGCTTTGGAGCGTAGATTTCAAAAAGTATTGGTTGATGAGCCAAGTGTGGAGGCGACAATTGCCATCCTGCGTGGCTTACAGGAAAAGTATGAGTTACATCATGGGGTGGAGATCACCGATCCTGCCATTGTAGCGGCTGCTGAACTTTCCCATCGCTATATAACTGACCGCTTTTTACCGGATAAAGCGATTGATTTAATTGATGAAGCGGCTTCACGTATTAAGATGGAAATAGACTCTAAGCCAGAAGTGTTAGATAAATTAGAGAGGCGCTTAATTCAGCTCAAAATTGAACGTGAGGCTGTGCGTCGTGAGAAAGATGAAGGTAGTAAAAAGCGGTTTGGTTTAATTGAAGATGAAGTCGCTAAGCTTGAAAAAGAATATGCGGATTTGGAAGATATCTGGAAAGCAGAAAAGGCCCAAGTACAAGGTTCTGCGCACATAAAAGAAGCCATTGAAAAAGTTAAATTTGAAATGGAAGAGGCAACGCGTAAAGGCGAGTGGCAGAAAGTCTCAGAGCTACAATATGGAAAGATACCAGCCTTAGAAGCGCAACTAAAACAAGCATCAAGCGTTGAAGACAGCTCAGTCCCTACTCAGCATAAAATGCTACGTGTTGAAGTGGGTGCTGATGAAATTGCAGAAGTTGTCAGTCGAGCTACTGGTATTCCGGTCAGCAAAATGATGACGGGTGAGCGCGAAAAACTATTGACCATGGAAACTAAATTGCATGAGAGAGTAGTCGGGCAGGATGAAGCCGTGCGGTTAGTTTCAGATGCTATCCGCCGTTCACGTTCAGGGTTAAGTGACCCCAATCGTCCTTATGGCAGCTTTCTGTTTTTAGGTCCAACTGGTGTTGGTAAAACGGAACTATGTAAGGCTTTAGCCGGCTTCTTGTTCGACAGCGAGGATCACTTGATTCGTATTGATATGAGCGAGTTTATGGAAAAACATTCAGTCGCGCGCATGATAGGAGCTCCTCCGGGTTATGTTGGCTATGAAGAAGGCGGCACCTTGACCGAGGCAGTTCGTCGTAAACCTTACAGTGTCATTCTTCTTGATGAAGTAGAAAAAGCGCACCCTGATGTTTTTAATGTGCTGTTGCAGGTGTTAGATGATGGTCGCTTAACTGATGGCCAAGGCCGAACTGTCGATTTTAAAAATACGGTAATTATCATGACCAGCAACTTAGGCTCTCAAATGATACAGAGCATGGCTGATCAGGATTATCAACTGGTAAAGTTAGCTGTAATGGGTGAAGTAAAAACCCACTTTAGACCAGAGTTTGTCAATCGTATTGATGAGGTCGTTGTATTTCATGCTTTGGGTGAATCTAATATTAAATCGATTGCTGCGATTCAATTGCAATATTTGGCAAAACGTTTGGCTGCTATGGATATGCAATTATCAATTAGTGATGCTGCGATTGCGGAAATTGCCAATGCTGGCTTTGACCCAATATATGGAGCCAGGCCACTTAAAAGAGCAATTCAGTCTGAGATAGAAAATCCGTTGTCCCGTGAAATATTGGCTGGAAATTTTATGGCTAAAGATACGATAAAAATTGATACTAAATCCGGTAAGTTAGTGTTTTCAAAGTGAGCAAATTAATATTTGGATACACCAAGTCATTCAGTTAGAATGCGGCCAAGTAAAAATTAGTAGGTAAGGTATCGTTTTTTAATTTTAAAGGAAATATTATGTCAATGTTGTTACGTTTAATGGCTGCCTTAGCACTTACGTGCTTGCTTGTAACAGGCTGTAGTAAACCAGTTGAAGATGATACTTCAGCTAAGCCTGAGGCAGTCGAGGCTACACCAGCTCCAGTAGTAGAGTCATCTGGCGGTTATGTGCCGTCTGCAGATGAACGTGTGCCAGGCATTACTATTGATGCAACAGCATTAGATGCAGCAGCCAAAGCAGCAGCAAATAAGCCCGCAACCAAATAATCTGGAATTTTTTGCGGCAATAGAAAAGTCACGCCTAGGCGTGACTTTTTTTTACAAAGTTAATGGGATTTTTTATTTAATCATAAAGATGGTCGGTAGTTTTTAATGTGGCTATGCAAGAAATCCTGATTTGGATGGTGCAATCAATACATTAGCGTTAAAACAAGCGGTGTTAGCGCGTTGAGTGATAGTGTAGCAAGGGCCGCGCAGTGCAGCACGAATCCTCCCAAAATATCCACAAGTTATCGCATGAACCTGAAGCAATCTCCGCTCTTCTGCTCGTAACTTTGCGCTTTAGTGCTTAGTTATGAGGCGAAGATCTTTGAGGTCTCAGCGGAGGGAGAGTTTCAATTTAAGCTACTCCATGAAAGTGGGTCAAACGGCAGGCTTTGTCGTCGAAGTTCATAATAAAGCCCATTACTTTCATTGCCACCACTATTGCCGACTGCGGCAATAGTGTCACCGGCGTGCACATTATTGCCCACCACTTTTAATAGTGCTTGATTGTTTCCGTATAAGCTCATGTAACCATCACCGTGATCGACGATAATAAGATTGCCAAAACCTCGCAACCAGTCGGCAAATACTACCTGCCCATTTGCCACTACCTTTACTTCAGTTCCAGCGTTGGCTCTTATAAATAGTCCTTTCCATGAAATGCCGCTATCCTCGCGATTTGAGCCAAACCGGTTTTTCACCTCGCCGCGTATGGGTAAATGTAACTTACCTTTAAGTAAAGCAAAACTGCCGCTGACGGACTCACTGGTTGGTAAAGTGTTATTAGTCAGCATTGTTTTCTGTTGGCGAGTTTCAACAGATGTTCCGCTAGAAGCCGGTTTCCCATTGCTGTTATTTGTATTTTGTTTGAGCGGTGCAGCTGGTTTAATGTTAGCTAAGCGACGGACCAATTGGGAGAGTTGCTTTTCATCACGGCTTAATTTTTTTATTTCGTTACGTTGAGCTGCAATTTGCTGTGATAGGGAACTTACGACCTTAGTTTTTTCTCGTTTCTGACTTTCAAGGACTTGCCTTGTTTCTATTTGTTTTTGTTTTAACGTTAGTACCTCTTCCTGTGCTTTGGCAGTATCGGCATTGAGCTGATTGATCTTATCTAGGGTACTCTGCATTTCCCTAATTAATTCAGCACGTGCTTTTGCAATGTAGGAGTAGTAATAAACATCACGTGCAATTTCGCTGGGATGTTCGCTTTGCAAAATCATCTGTACATAGCTTTGATTGCCATGTGTATATTGCTGATAGATTTGGCTACTAAGAAGTTGCTGTTGCTGGTTGAGTGTCTGATTGGTTTTGGCTGAGTCCGTTTGTAATTGCGTTAATTTTTCTTTATTTTGTTGTTGACGCTGATTAATCTCGTAGAGATTCTTATTTGCTATGCTAATGGCGACCTCACTGTCTTTCAGTGCGTCAGCTGCGTCTTTATGCGCTTCCTGAGATGTGCCTAGTTGTTTTTTAAGAGTTTCTAATCGTTCTTGAACAGCACTTAATGCCTGTTTAGGAGCTTCAGGTTTATTATCAGCTAATGACGAAGGAACGTATAGCATAAGCATCAGGCCTACACTTATGAATATCGGTTTATAGGCTTGCTGCAAATTATGTAATATTAAAACAGCGTGTTTATTTTGCAAAATGGAGGAGAGGCTTTCCAGTCATTTCAGGGGGCTGAGCAAGACCCATGATTTGTAATAAGGTTGGTGCTAAGTCTGATAGGGCACCATCTTTTGACATGGTCGCTGGGCGACCTACATATATAAGTGGCACTAAGTTTGTAGTGTGTTGTGTATGGGGCTGATTGTTCTCAGCATCGAACATTACTTCCGCGTTGCCATGATCGGCTGTAATAACCACCTCACCCCCCACACTTTGCATGGCATTTACCACGCGACCAACACAGGTATCTAAGGCTTCAATGGCTTTAATAGCTGCTTGAAGGGAGCCTGTATGGCCAACCATATCACTATTGGCATAATTGCAAATAATAGCGTTATATTTTTGGCTTAATATTGCTTCTTCTAGTTGTTCCGTTAGCTCAAATGCACTCATTTCAGGTTTCAAATCATACGTTGTAACTTGTGGTGACGGGACTAAAATTCTATCTTCACCGGGGAACACTGTTTCTTCGCCACCATTAAAAAAGAATGTGACGTGTGGATATTTTTCAGTTTCAGCAATCCTTAGCTGACTTAGTCCCATCTTAGATATGTATTCACCAAACGTATTATTGATCGCATATGGTTGAAATATTACGGTCGCTTTAGTTTCTTTTTTATCGTAACTTGTGAGCGTAAAGTAAGCTGCCAACTTTGGCACATGTCTCCGATGGAAACCGTCAAATTCTTCACTTAATAAAGCATGTGTTAGCTGGCGTGCACGGTCAGATCGGAAGTTCATATAAACAATGACATCACCATCTTCTAAGTGAGTAGGCGATTCATTTAACGACCGGATAGCTGTGGTTCTTACAAACTCATCATTTTCGCCGCGTGCATAGGCTGCTTGTAATCCTTCTGCTGCGGTGCCGAAAGTAAATTCACCTAAGCCTTCAGTAATTAGTGCATATGCAGCTTCTACTCGTGGCCAGCGTTTATCTCTATCCATGCTGTAAAAGCGCCCACATATGGATAAGATTTTACCAACCCCTAAAGATTTTATTTTAGCTTCCAGAGCGTTTAGGTATGGCCCTGCACTCACTGGCGGTGTATCGCGACCATCTAAAAATGCATGTATGTAAATCTTAGTTAGCCCAAGTTTTGCCGCCATTTCTAGAATTGCATGGATATGGTCTTGATGGCTATGCACACCTCCATCAGAAAGTAGGCCCAAAATATGTAAAGCTTTATTATTGTCTTTTAGGTCAAGTAGGGAGCTCTTAAGTGCGGTATTTTCAAAAAATTCACCGCTGGCAATGCTATTATTAATGCGTTCAAAGTCCTGAAACACTACGCGGCCGGCGCCTATATTAAGATGTCCTACTTCAGAATTGCCCATTTGACCATCAGGTAAGCCTACGTAATGCTCAGATGCATTAATTAGCATATGTGGGTAGCATTTCCAAAGAGCATCTATGTTGGGTTTGTGTGCTTGTGCAATTGCGTTATCGGCAGTTTCTTCACGACAACCAAAGCCATCCAAAATGATCAGGCAAACCGGTGTAGCGTTTATAACTGGCAACATAATCTTTCGCTTTAATAAATTAATGACAATAGGACTATTTTAGCTTATTTAGACGTAAAATTAGTTTACAAAATTTGCAAGCAATAAGTCTATGTTGAAGTTCTCAACCATAGCAAAAAGTATAAATTATTAAACATTGAAAGGAAGTCTGTGGAATTTTTTAAAAGTAATATGTTGTTAATCGGTTTAGCGATAGGTTCTGGTTTTATGTTATTGCTACCAATGCTCAAAAAAAGTGTAAGTGGCGTGCCTAATTTGAGCGTTACAGATGCTGTAACATTAATTAATAGATCTAATGCATTAGTGTTAGATGTGCGAGATGATGCTGAGTTTGCTACTGGTCATATTGCGGAGGCTATTAATATCCCGCTATCTGCATTACCTGAACGTTTATCTGAGGTTAAAAAATATATCAATAAACCTATTCTTGTTAATTGTCAGGGCGGTATGCGCTCGTCAAAGGCATGCGCGATTATGCAAAAGGCAGAGTTTTCGCAATTGCATAATTTGGAAGGGGGCTTAAGCGCTTGGGTCGCAGCTAAGTTGCCAGTCGTTAAAGTTGTCCAAAAAGTAGGCAAATAATGGCTAAAATCACCATGTATGTTACTGCGACCTGTCCGTATTGCCTCAATGCGGAGCGTTTGTTGCAGAGCAAGGGTATCAAAGATATTAATAAGATTCGTGTTGATTTGGAGCCGCAATTACGCTTAGTGATGATGGAGAAATCTGGTCGGCGAACTGTGCCACAAATTTATATTAATGAACATCATATTGGTGGTTTTGATGACTTGAGTGCTCTTGATTTAGCGGGTGAGCTTGATCCGTTATTGGCGATGTGACAACTTAGTGCATAAATTCTGATAAAATAAACATCTTATTTAATTAACCTTAACCTTAAGTAGAAAATTATGGCAAAAGAAGACAGCAAGACAGAACAGTCTCAACAAGCTGGTTTTAGCATTGAAAAAATATACGTTAAAGATGCTTCATTAGAAATTCCTAATGCACCACAAATCTTTACTGATCGTACGCAACCACAAATTGGCATTGAGCTTGGCAATTTTGTGCAAATGTTAGAAGATAATGTATTTGAAGTAGCAATTAAGGTTACTGTGACTTCAAAAATTGAAGATAAAACGGTATTTTTGGTTGAAGTTACGCAAGCGGGTATTTTCCAAATTCGCAATGTGCCGGAAGAAAATATAGAAATGATCGTAGGAATTACTTGCCCTAACATTTTGTTTCCTTATGCGCGTGAAACTGTTTCTGATTTGGTGGTACGCGCTGGTTTTCAACCTGTATTGCTTAATCCTATCAATTTTGAGGCTTTGTTTGCACAACAAAAACAACAGCAAGCAGAGAGTGCAGAAGAGAAGGCTACACACTAAGCTGGTCGTGTCAGCACTTACTAAGTTTATTTTGGTTTGTGCCCTATCAGGGTCAGTGGTTGTGCATGCGCTAGAGTTTAGATCGGTAGCTGTTCCTAAAGCGGTGTTGTATGACGCACCTTCTGCCTCGGCAAAAAAAACGCTACTACTAGGCCAATTCTATCCCGTAGAGATTATTGTAAATCTTGGTGATTGGCTAAAAGTACGCGATGCTCAAGGTGTAATTAGCTGGGTAGAAGCGAAACAACTTTCCACTAAACGCATGTTGTTGGTTAAGGCAAATAGCGCTGAAATTAGAATAGCTGCTGATCCTACATCAAAGGTTGTCGCTATTATTGAAAAAGATCTAGTGCTGGAGTTGCTTGATGTTGCGGTAACCAATGGCTGGGTTAAGGTTAAGCATAGAGATGGCCTCACAGGCTATATCTTGACTTCATCGATTTGGGGTGTTGATTAGGTGGCTAAGGTGATTTCAAAAAAAATAGCAGTTTTGGGAGCAGGCGCTTGGGGTACTGCGCTAGCAATGAATATCAGCGAGCGTCATCCAGTCTCATTATGGGCGCGTAATGCGGGTCATGTTTCCGGAATGCGTAAATCACGTTCTAATCCATTGTATCTTGGTGACTTTAAATTCAATGATCAGTTGCAAGTGGAGGAAGAATTGGTGCTGGCTCTAGCTGGGGCTGATCTAATACTCTCAGTAGTTCCAACGGCTGGTTTTAGAGCTATATTAAAAAATATCAAACAACTCGGTTGCAAAGCCCCTGTTGTTTGGGCTCATAAAGGCTTGGAGCCGATGTCAGCTAAGCTACCTTATGAGGTGGCGCTGGAAGAGTTGGGTGCCCCCGGAGTTACAGGACAGCATTGGGGGGCGTTGTCGGGCCCAAGCTTTGCCGCAGAGTTGGTCAGAGGTTTGCCAACTGCGGTAACGGTAGCGGCTTATGATGAGTCGTTTGCCAATACAGCGGCCTTGCTAATTCATGGCGCTAATTTACGCGTTTACCATACCACTGATGTTGTTGGTGTATCCGTGGGTGGTGCGCTGAAGAATGTGATGGCAATTGCTGCAGGTATCTCTGATGGCATGGGATTTGGCAATAATGCCCGTGCAGCAATGATTACACGTGGCTTGGCAGAAATTACTCGTTTTGGTATGGCTTTAGGCGCTTCGCCAGAAACTTTTATGGGCTTAGCTGGAGCAGGTGACTTGATTTTAACTTGTACCGGTCAATATTCACGTAACCGTGAGGTCGGTTTGCACTTGGCTAGTGGTAAATCACTGACTGATATCTTGCATAGCCTGGGGCATGTGGCTGAGGGCGTTAGCACTACAGCAGAAGTCATGCGACGTGCAAGGATAATGCAAGTTGAGATGCCGATTACCTACGAGGTGGATCAAGTACTATCTCATGGTAAGAGTGCGCAAGATGCAGTGATTGATTTACTTGGTCGCGATCAGAAGTCTGAGGAGTTCTAGGCATTATCTCCGCTGATGCCTTCAAGCGCTATGGTAATAATTCAAGATTAAACTTCAATAATATTATCAAACAATATGTTTAACATTGCCTTGTACGAGCCAAATATCCCTCAGAATACTGGGAACATTATTAGGCTTATAGCTAATAATGGTTGTCATCTTCATTTAATAGAGCCTCTTGGCTTTGATTTGGAAGATAAGAATTTACGCCGATCTGGACTGGATTATTTTGACCTAGCCAATGTAAGCCTGTATCCGAATTACGAGGCTTTTCTAATGGCAATGGACGGACATAGAATATTCGCTATTACAACAAAAGGTGCATTTTCATACAAGAAAACTCAATTCATGCAGGGGGATGTTTTTTTATTCGGTTCAGAAACTGCAGGGCTTCCTCAAGATATACGAAACAATATACCAACAGAGCATCAGTTAAGAATTCCAATGAAGCCAAATAATCGAAGTATGAATCTTTCTAATTCAGTCGCAATTATTAGCTATGAAGCTTGGAGCCAAATTGGTTTTGAAGGTGGTGAGTAAATGAGCATTTAGAAGCGTCAGCAGTAATAAAGCCCTTAATAAAGGTTTGCGTGAAGCTGATCGTTTACTTTTTTTATTTGAAACGCTCCGGCTCGCTTATATTCCTGCTAAATGGACTCCTCCCGATTCTGGCAGGCAAAGCTTCCAAATGAGTCGCAGTCGAGGAAAAATTTCTACGCCTGCTAGAGCACTTTGTAATTGACTCCATCGGGTCAAATCAAAGGTTTCGCGATATAAGTATGCAATCCAGTCTGCTAATAAAACAGCTGCAAAAGTTTCAATATTTCCATTCTCGCAGCTATCAATGCCTGCACTATGCTTGTATCCCGTCACAATTGTTCTTGCATCATAACCCCATCGATAAAGAGCGATTGCGGCTGTACCTGCACGAAACGTCACATCTTCTGGCAAGCTTGACTCTGCTATCGAGGCTATAGAGTTGAGTGATTCAGGAAACTCTGAAAAATTAAGGTTGGCAAACAAAGCCTCAATGTGATCAGCTAATTCAGGGGTGTTTGCCATATGCCAGAAATTGAAGACCACCGATTGACGTGGTTGCGTAACTTCTGTAACGCCATGATAGGAGTGAGCATCTAGCAGGAATCCAACGGCTTTATTGTATTTAGGCTTAATGCTGAATATGGGATTTCCCTCTGATGAAGAATATAGCTCAAGAACACCACCATGTTCTGCCTGCCATTCCCTATTGAGTTGCACAACCAGCCGCACCATTTCATAGCCTAGTAGCGGGCGATCGCTGTGTATACCGATAACTTGTCCAGGAAGCATGCGTTGAGCAGTAACCAAAACGCGATTAGTCAGAGGCAATCCAGTAACCTCTCGCATTCTGATGGTGATGTTGGACAGAAAAGTTGCTGGAATAGTCTCGGTAACATCGCAAAGAGAGCAACGGTAAAATTCACCGTCCTGATGCTGCCATGTGTTGTTTTGCAAAAATAGCTGCTCAAGCATGTGGCAATGTTCTTCAGAGAATGCTGCCTTCACAAAGAAAAAAGGGAATGGCTCATTATGTTGTTTTGGTTGTAAGAGCAATGCCTAGATTCCTCATATAAGTTAATCTTGATAGTATGCAAGCATCTTAACATTCATGAAACGTCTCATGGTTACGAAATATTTTTGGGCTACCTAAAACTATCTTAAGCTAGCTGTAAATTACAAGTGTTTAAATTTTAATCAAATGTTTAAGCTTTACATGTAATTTAGTTGACAATGTATAATTGCAAAATAAATATTTAATACAAGCACGTTTAATCAAAGGAACTGCATATGCTGGAAATTTCCAATCAATCTGCCACCACATCTATTGCTGAGGCTGTGGTTGATGCTAGTTGTATTAAATCCAGTTTCAACGGAGAAAAAGTAGCGAGGAATTCCGCTAATCGTTGGAGTGTGGCAGATATTGCCGCGCTCTTTGAACTACCTTTTAGCGATTTAATGTATCAAGCACAAAATGTACATCGAGCAAATTTTGATCCAAATGCGGTGCAAGTCAGTACTTTATTGTCTATTAAAACTGGGGGTTGCTCAGAAGATTGTGGCTACTGCCCTCAGGCTGCACGTTATCACACTGATGTGGAAAGTGAGCCTTTAATGCGTTTAGAAGATGTTCTTATTGCTGCGCAAGAAGCCAAGGATAATGGAGCTAGTCGTTTCTGTATGGGTGCTGCTTGGCGTGGTCCTAAACAGCGAGATCTAGATCCGGTTTTAAAAATGATTGCTGAAGTTAAAGCAATGGGTTTAGAAACTTGCGCCACTTTAGGAATGTTAAAAGAGGGACAAGCAGAGCAGTTGAAGGATGCGGGCTTAGATTATTACAACCATAACTTAGATACAGCCCCTGAATTTTATGGCGAAGTTATTACTACGCGCACTTACCAAGATCGATTAGAAACCTTAGATCGTGTTCGCGATGCTGACATTAACGTCTGTGCCGGCGGTATTATTGGTATGGGTGAGTCGCGTAATCAGCGTGCTGGCTTATTGGCACAATTAGCAAATATGGAACGTCCACCAGAAAGTGTACCAATTAACTTGCTTACTCAGGTTGAAGGCACGCCATTACACGGCACTGAAGAATTAGATTTAATTGAGTTTGTGCGAACTATCGCCGCAGCGCGCATTACAATGCCTGCCAGTTATGTGCGTTTATCTGCTGGTCGCCAAAGTATGCATGAAGGTATACAGGCGTTATGTTTTTTAGCAGGCGCAAATAGTATTTTTTACGGAGACAAATTACTTACTACTGCGAATCCAGATGCGGTAACAGATAAGAATTTATTTGCCAAACTAGGAATTAATCAAGCTGGTGTTAAACAAGATTAAGTTATGCTTAATTCTTTAAAATTAAGCTTAAATCAGCGCAAGGCTGACGGTCTTCTGCGTCAGCGTCGTTTACTAGACTCTCCGCAAGCGGAACACATCGTCGCTAATGATCAGCACTTTTTATCTTTTTGTAGTAATGATTATTTAGGTCTTGCCAACCATCCAGATTTGATTGAGGCTATGTGCATAGCAGCGCAAGCATCAGGTGTTGGGAGCGGTGCATCCAATCTTATTACGGGGCATCATCGTTATCACGATAGCCTAGAAAAGTGCTTGGCACATTTTGTACAAATGCCAGCAGCATTGTTATTTTCTACTGGATATATGGCAAATATTGGTGTAATCAGTGCTCTCATGGGCCGACATGATGCTGTGTTTGCAGACAAGCTTAATCATGCATGTTTAAATGACGGCGCATTTTTATCGCGTGCGGCTTTTCATCGTTTTCCACATAACGATGTTGTTGCATTGGAAAAATTACTAAAAGCCAGCCCAGCCAAACATAAGCTGATTGCTGCTGATGCGGTGTTTAGTATGGATGGTGACATGGCCCCATTGCCTAAATATTTGGCACTATGTGAAAAGTATGATGCCTATCTTTATGTGGATGATGCGCATGGTTTTGGCGTCCTAGGCGAGCACGGCCAAGGCACTCTGAATTATTTTAAGCTAAAGTCACCACGCATTATTATGATGGCTACTTTAGGAAAAGCTGCCGGAGTTGCTGGGGCATTTGTGGCTGGTGAACAGGTAGTGATTGATTACCTTATTCAAAAAGCGAACAGTTATGTTTACTCTACACCTGCACCGCCTGCATTATCCGCGACATTGAGCGCTTCGGTTAATTTAATCGAACAAGGAGATGAGTTGCGGGCACATTTACAAACACTTATCGCTTTTTTGAAGGCTAATTTACACTGCAAGAAATGGCAACTTATGCCATCCGATACTGCTGTGCAACCTTTGATGGTAGGCACTAACCACGATACATTAGCATTAAGTGAATATTTACAGACTTGTGGGGTCTTGGTTCCGGCAATTCGCCCACCCACTGTTCCTGTCGGAACTTCAAGGTTGCGTATATCACTATCAGCCGCACACAGTATTGAAGATATCCAAGAGTTAATTAACGCGTTGCACAAGGCGGAAGATCAATTATGAACAACACGCATATCGAAGCAATAGGCCAAGGTCCAAATTTAGTATTAATTCATGGCTGGGGTATGCACAGTGCAGTTTGGCAACCAGTAATAAAAAAACTCAGTAGGTTATTTACTTTGCATCTTGTAGATTTGCCTGGCATGGGATTTAGTCGGCCAATAGAACCCTGCCATTTACATGCTATGGCAGAAAATCTCGCTGAGATTTTACCCCCCAATTCAGATATAGTTGGCTGGTCGCTGGGTGGTCAGGTGGCAATGCGTATTGCTTTGGATTACCCTGAAATGGTTCGTAGACTAGTTCTGGTCGGATCTACTCCAAGTTTTGTTAATAAGTCAGATTGGCAGTTTGGCATGTCACCTGATATTTTTAGCAGTTTTGCTCAAAGCGTCAATGCGGACTATCAGAAAACCATGACTCAGTTTTTAACCTTGCAATGTATGGGTTCGAAAGATGCAAGATCTACGGTAAAGTTGTTACGTAAAAAATTTGCTGAACGGCCTATTCCCAGCACACAAAATTTACAAAAGGCGCTACAAATTCTATTGGATAACGATTTACGTTCAGAAATTGAGTTTCTGCGTAAACCAACGCTCCTTATTCATGGTGACCGAGATAGTCTGGTGCCTGTGCAAGCCGCACACTGGATGATGCAGCAACTGCCTATGGGTTATTTGCGCGTGGTCGCTGGGTCATCTCATGCTCCTTTCTTGTCACACCAAGTACAGTTTATTGAAACGTTAACCCAATTCTTAGAACCCGTTAGTTTCTAATGGTAACGGAAGATGTTTATCAGATGGATAAAGCGCGTGTTCGAGCATCGTTTGGGCGCGCGGCTAGCAGCTACGATGCCTCTGCTGTATTGCAAAAACAAGTGCGTATAGAAATGCTCGGTAGATTAGATTTGGTTAATATAAACCCTGACGTTATATTAGATGCAGGTTGTGGTCCTGGCGCTGGTAGCCATGCTTTGCAAAATATGTTCAAACGAGCACAAGTTGTTTCACTAGATTTTGCGCTACCTATGTTGCAAATAAACCGAAAAGACACTTTGTTCCAGCGCTTTAAAGACTTATGTGGGTTTTCCAAGCCAAGTCTAGTCTGTGCCGATATTGAATCCATTCCATTGGCTGATGCTAGCGTAGGTTTATTATGGTCAAACCTAGCAATACAGTGGTGTAACGATTTAGATTCAGCTTTTCAGGAGTTCCATCGTGTATTACAACCTGAGGGACTGTTGATGTTCACTACCTTTGGTCCAGATACCTTGCGTGAGCTTAGAATAGCGACAAGTCAGGCATCTAAAACCCCATTTATCAGTGTCAGTCGTTTTATCGATATGCATGATATCGGTGATGCGTTAGTGCGAGCGGGATTTAGCGCGCCTGTACTTGATGTAGAAAGGTTTACCTTAACCTATGATGATGTTCAAAGTGTGATGCGCGATCTTAAAAGTATCGGTGCACACAATGCAACCGCTGGGCGTGCCCGGGGTTTACTTGGGCGTGGTTTTTTAGAAAAATTAGCTGCTAGCTATGAACAATTTAGGCTAGGTAGCCTTCAAGGAGGTGCTAAACTACCAGCAACGTTTGAAGTGGTGTATGGTCATGCATGGCGTGCGCAGGATAAACCAAAATTTGAAGCTGGCGTTTCTCCTGTGACTTTCAAAGCGCGTATTTAAGTTCATGATGCATTTGGTGGGTTCTTATTTTGTGATTGGTACGGACACAGATGTAGGTAAAACTTATATCGCTACTGCATTGGTGCGGCATTTTGCGCAGCTGGGTTTTAAAACCGTTGGCATGAAGCCAGTTGCCTCCGGTTGTGAGGTTAGTTTAGACGGTGATTCACAGATTGTGAATGCCGATATTATTGCTTTAGTCCATGCCGGCAATGTAAATGCTCCTCTAAATCTTATTAGCCCTTACCGATTTTTCCCAGCCATTGCACCACACATCGCCGCTGAGCAAGCTGGTGTGGATATGAAAGTCTCTGAGATTAGCCAAGCATTCCATCAACTTCGTAAGCTAGCAGAAGTTGTGATTGTTGAAGGTGCGGGGGGTTTATTAGTGCCTATCAATCAAAACCAAACATTAGCCGACGTTGCATTAGAGCTCAGCCTACCGATTATTCTAGTGGTGGGTATGCGTTTAGGTTGCATTAATCATGCGCTGCTTACGGTCGCAGCTCTTAAGCAACAAGGCTTAATCCTTGCAGGTTGGATTGCCAATCAGATTGACCCTCAATTTTCAATGTTTAATCAAAATGTTGCTACATTGCAGCAGCGTATCGATGCGCCATGTTTAAGTGTAGTGATGTGGCAAGATTAACTTAAGCTTTAAGCACATTATTAGACTATATCAATTTCGGTAGAGTTGGTTGGTATGAATATAATCGATGATGTTATCAGGCAATAAATAGCGAATGGATTGTTTATGTTGCAGTGCGTTACGAATTGCGGTTGAAGATATGTCAAGTGCAGTAACTGATTGCTTGATGACAAAGCCAGATGGCATCTTGTCTAAATCGGTAGCGTGTTCTGTAAAATGTATTTGTAAGAAGTCTTTCAATGTCTTTGACAAAGTTTCTGGCTTCTCAATTGATGGCCTTTGTACCAATGCAATATGGCAAAGTTGTATGATTTCCTGCCAGCGATACCAGCTATGAAGACTTGTAAATGCATCGCTACCCATTAGTAATACTAGGCTGACATCTGCTCCTAGATCATTTCGCAAGCTATATAGAGTATCAATTGTATAAGAGATGCCGCCTCTATGGAGCTCGCGTTCATCACAGCTAAATAATGTGTTGCTTGCTATACCTAAGCGCAACATAGCAACACGATGGTCAACTTCAACTAGTGGTAAAGGTTTATGCGGTGGCTGTGCCACAGGGATGAAGCGCACATTACTGAGCAATAGACTTTCAGCCAGTTCTTGCGCCAATCGTAAATGTCCGAAATGTAACGGGTCGAATGTGCCGCCGAATAGACCAACTACACTGCGTTTTTTGGTGCTAGATGCTTCTGCTTCCATAGGTCTAGTAACCAATTATGTGCGTATTTGGCCGTTGCCTAACACTATGTATTTAAGTGAAGTGAGGCCTTCTAAGCCGACTGGACCACGAGCGTGTAGTTTGTCTGTAGAAATGCCAATCTCAGCTCCCAGTCCATATTCAAAGCCATCAGCAAAACGAGTTGAGGCATTAACCATGACGCTACTCGAGTCGACTTCACGCAAAAATCTGCGTGCCTTGGTATAGTTTTCAGTAACGATAGATTCAGTATGCTGAGATGAATGCTCGTTAATATGATTAATTGCTTCATCTAAATCAGTGACCACTTTGCATGAAATAATCGCTGCTAAGTATTCAGTATAAAAGTCAGTTGATGTTGCTATTTTGGCTTGTTTTACTAAAGCGCAGGTTTCAGGACAGCCGCGAATTTCAATGCCATGTGCACTTAACATACCCGCTATTTTTGGAAGCATCATGCCTGCTACGGAGCGTGCAATTAATAAAGACTCAGTGGTATTACAGGTGCCAAGTCTTTGTGTTTTGCTATTTTCAACAATCCGTAGCGCTTTATCAAAATCTGCATCGTCATCGATATAAACGTGGCAGTTACCATCTAAGTGCTTAATGACTGGAATGCGAGCTTCATTTGATATACGTTCTATCAGGCCCTTTCCACCGCGAGGAATAATCACATCCACATGGGATTTCATGGTGATGAGTTCACCTACCGCGTCACGGTCTGAAGTTTCTACTACTTGAACTGCTGTTGGCGGTAAGTTGGCTACAGCCAAACTTTCTTGTACTAATTTGGCTAAGGCTTGATTGCAGTATAGTGCTTCACTTCCGCCTCGCAAGATCGCAGCATTACCTGATTTAATACACAGTCCTGCCGCATCAATGGTGACATTTGGTCTGGCTTCGTAAATGATCCCAATAACGCCCAGTGGAACACGCATTTTCCCAACTTGGATTCCACTAGGCATATATTTAATATCACTCATCTCTCCAATTGGATCAGCGAGGCTGATAATTTGTGTCAAACCTTCAACCATTCCATCTATAGATTTTTCAGTTAAGGTCAATCGATCGAGCATTGCGCTATCGAGTCCATTAGCCCTTGCAGCATCTAAATCGCGGCCATTAGCGACTAATAACGCATTTTTTTCGCGTAAAATTGCTGTAGCAATTGATTCCAGAGCAATATTTTTCTGTTTGGTATCGGCGCAAGCCATTACGCGAGAAGATTTACGCGCCTCAATGCCAATCCTCTCCATGTAGTCTTTAATGTTCACTGGTTGTGTCATCGTCTAATTTAAGTGAATGGATTATACGCTTTTCTGTTAGCCAATTGTCTTAGGCTGTCTGGTACGTACTTTGGCGAGGCCGAAACATAGCCTAGAAATTTCTAGCCATGCATCCCCTATTAATACACCCTTTGCGATTTTATCGATATCAGCTAATTTTTGGAGTGCAGCTTCCAGTTGACGTAGGCTAAGTCTTGCAATCGCTCGCTTGACTTGAGATTGCTTATCTCCATAAATGCGAGCATTAGTCATAGCATTGACGATATTATCACCGCGCATTTCAGCTTGCTTAATGCGCACTAAAGGACGTAATACCCACATTAATGGGTTCATTACTGCTAATGCAGCTTCGCCTTCGTCCTTCAGGCCCTGCAATATGCGAACTGTGCGTGTAGCATCGCCAACTAGCACGGCTTCCCCGAGTTGGAAAGCATCATAACGCGACACGTTTAAGACTGACTCACGCACACTAACATCACTTAACTCACCTTGTGGATAGAGTAAGCCTAGCTTTTGCACTTCCTGGTTTGCAGCGAGTAAATTACCTTCTACCTGATTCGCTAAAAATTCTAAGGTTGCTACGCTTGTATTTTGGCCTTGTTGCGCTAGGCGGTTAGCAATCCATTTTGGTAACTGCGAGGCATTAATTTGGCTTAACTCAATGATAACGGCTTGTTTTTCCAATGCAGTAAACCAAGCACTATTTTTAACCTCGCGATCTAATGCGGGCAGAATAATTACTACACTGGTATCTGGTAGTGCTTTATTAGCTAAAGCTTGTAGCGCTTTACCACCTTCAATACCAGGCTTGCCAGAAGGGATACTAATTTCTAATAATCGACGACTTGAAAATAGTGAAATAGATTGGCCATAGATTTGAATTTGCGGCCAGTTGAAGTTGCGTTCTACACTTAACGCTGCCCGCTCTTCAAATCCTTGTAAGCGCGCAGCGGCACGAATCAAATCCAAGTTTTCACGTTGAGCTAACGGCTCATCACCAACCATCACATAAAGAGGCTGCAGCCCTTGGTTTAAGTGAGGTTCCAGTTGGTTCTGGGCTAAGCGCATCATTTTTTAATGGGGAATGGCTTTAATAGCAGAAAGTCTGCGGATTAGCTCTCGTAAAGCATCTTTATGCATCTCATTAATTAACATAACTTCTTCATCAGCTTTGCTAAGAATAGCGGCATCTGAGAATGATAAACTTTGAATAGCTTGAACTGTCATTGGCTCACTCCAATCGGTGTCACCTGCGAGCCGTGTTCTGAACATGACCTGATAGCTCAGTGAATATTCACTGACTTTACCATCACTACCAATGGCAGAAATATGCTTATCATTACTTTCACTGAGAATTTCAACTGTCAAATCAGCTTCCTCAGTATTATTAACATATTTTACACCATTCATTTCTAAGTTTTGTTTTAACTCTCTAGCCGTGCTAAGACTGCTACCTTGAAAGGAAACAGTATTAAATGACAGTGGGATTGGACCACGAATATGAAAGCCACAAGCTGATACCAATAAGCAGCAAGCAAGGAGCATCCATAAAATATTAATGCTTGGATTGGCGCCTATTATCTGCGTGAAATTCGAGCGCAAGTTTGACATAATTTATCCCACAACTACATTAATAAGTTTATTTGGAACTACGATAATTTTACGGACAGTCGTTTGGTCTGTAATATATTTTTGTACAAAATATTGTTTCAGTACTAGCAACTCTAGAGCTTGTTTTGGTTCCGTCTTTGCCACCACTAAACTGCCACGCAACTTGCCGTTAACTTGGACCATATATTCTACATGGTCTTGGACTATCGCTACTTGATCAACTGCCGGCCAGCCAATATCTAAAATATGGCTAAGAGGGCATAACTCAGACCAAAGTGCTTGGCATATATGTGGCACGATGGGTGATAATAATAGTACTGCATTTTGTAGTACTTCTTGCCGAACTTGGCGACTAACGATGTCTACAGTTTCTATTTTTGCCAATGCATTCATCAATTCCATTACGGAGGAGATTGCTGTATTAAAACTGTGGCGACGGCCGAAATCATCAGCCACTTTATCGATAGTTAAGTGAAGTTGCAAACGCATCGCTTTTAACTCAACACTCAATTCACCATTAGTGTAAGCTGCAATGCTACCTAGTGTAATATGATCATAACAAGCTTTCCATACGCGACGAAGAAAACGATTTGCCCCTTCAACGCCACTGTCAGCCCACTCTAGACTTTGCTCAGGTGGTGCAGCGAACATCATAAATAAACGTGCAGTATCAGCACCATAAGTATCAATTAGTGACTGAGGATCAACAGTGTTGCCTTTAGATTTACTCATTTTAGAGCCATCTTTAAGCACCATGCCTTGGGTGAGGAGGTTAGTAAATGGTTCGTCGTTTTTAATTAAACCTACGTCGCGCATTAGTTTGTTGAAGAAACGTGCATAGAGCAAATGTAGAATTGCATGCTCTATACCACCTACGTATTGATCAACTGGAAGCCAGTAATTGGCGCGTTCGTCAACCATACTTTTTTTGCTGTCAAAGCTAGCGTAGCGCGCAAAATACCAAGACGACTCAAAAAAGGTATCCAATGTATCGGTTTCACGTGTAGCCTCAGCACCGCAAGTAGGGCAGATGGTTTCGTAAAAATTGGGATCCTTTTTAATCGGTGAACCTACTCCATCCATTACTACATCCACTGGCAACACTACAGGTAATTGCTCCTCTGGAACGGTAACTTCACCACACTTTACACAATGAATAATTGGAATTGGACAACCCCAATAGCGCTGGCGTGAAACACCCCAGTCACGAAGGCGGTATTGGGTTCGTTTTTTGCCAAGATTTAGGGCGCTTAGACTTGAAGAAATAGCATCTACAGCTAAGTCGAAATTTAAGCCATTAAATTTCCCAGAGTTAAATAAAGTCCCATATTCAGTCATTGGCAATACGTCGTTATCGCTAACCGCAATCACCGCTTTAATTGGTAGGCTGTATTTATTTGCAAATTCAAAGTCACGCTCATCATGCGCTGGCACTGCCATGACAGCACCTTCTCCATAGCTAGCAAGTACATAGTTGGCGACCCATATCGGTAGTTGGTCTCCATTAAGTGGGTGGGTGACGAATAAGCCAGTCGCCATGCCTTTTTTCTCGGCGGTTGCAACGTCTGCTTCTGCCACGCTACCTCGTTTACATTCAGCGATAAAGTTTGCCAGCATTGGATTTTTTTGTGCTGCCAATGTCGCCAATGCATGCTCAGCAGCAACGGCAACATATGTTGCGCCCATCAACGTATCTGGACGGGTGGTATAAACTTTTAAAGTAGCATTTTGGTCAACTAATGGGAACTCTATTTCACAGCCATAGCTCTTTCCTATCCAGTTACGCTGCATGGTTTTTACTTGATCTGGCCAGCCATCTAAGGTATCAAGGTCGTTCAGTAGTTCTTCTGCATAAGCAGTAATTTTCATAAAATACTGGGGAATATCACGTTTTTCTACTAGAGCACCACTACGCCATCCACGACCATCAATAACTTGTTCGTTGGCTAGAACAGTTCCGTCAACTGGATCCCAATTGACGCTAGAGGTTTTCTTGTAAATCAGACCTTTTTTGTATAGTTCTGTAAATAGCCATTGCTCCCATTTGTAGTATTCTGGTTTGCAGGTGGCAATTTCTCTATTCCAGTCAACACCCAAACCTAATTGCTTCAGTTGAGATTTCATGTGCTCTATATTTTCATAGGTCCATTTTGCAGGCGCTGTTTCATTCTTAATGGCAGCATTTTCAGCAGGCAAGCCAAACGCATCCCAACCCATAGGTTGAAGAACGTTATAGCCCTTCATTTTGTGAAAACGGCTTAAAACGTCTCCTATGGTGTAGTTCCTTACATGGCCCATATGTAGGCGCCCAGAAGGATAAGGAAACATAGATAAGCAATAGTATTTAGGTTTATCTGAGGCTTCAAATGCAGCAAATGTTTGTTGTTTTTCCCAGTAGGCTTGGGCGGCTTTCTCTATGTCTTTGAAGGGGTACTGCTGCTGCATGGCTAGGCATTCTTTAATATAAGTTTAATAATAAAATTATACCTTGAAGCGCCTGATTTTGCTGGATTTAGTCGATGTTATTAATATGGCTTAATATTAGTCGGCGTTCGAATTTTTGCGATAAATCCCGCAAAATCTCAGCGATTTGCGGGATAGATATAATGTTGGTGCTTATGAAAGAGCTGTAAAGATATGATCGCGAATTGCAGTCATATCACCTAAGCCATGAACAAATACGTGTTTAGGGGCACCCACCAAACCGCTATTAGCCCAGTCAACATAATACTTGACCAATGGTTTAGTCTGTTTGTGATAAACGTCAAGTCTAGTTTTCACAGTTTCTGCAGCATCGTCTGGGCGTTGCACTAAGTCTTCACCAGTTACATCATCTTTGCCAGCAACTTTTGGTGGATTAAACTTAACATGATAAGTACGACCGGAAGTTGGGTGTGAGCGACGGCCACTCATTCGCTCAATAATCGCTTCATCTGGCACATCAATTTCAACCACATAGTCAATACCAACACCAGCATCTTTCATTGCTTCAGCTTGTGGAATGGTACGTGGAAATCCGTCAAATAAAAATCCATTGGCACAGTCTGACTCTTTAATGCGCTCACTGACTAATCCAATAATGACGGCATCAGGCACTAAGCCACCGCTGTCCATAAATGCTTTGGCTTCTAAACCAAGAGGTGTGCCAGCTTTAACTGCTGCGCGCAACATATCTCCAGTAGATATTTGCGGAATGTTGAATTTTTCGCGTAAATATGTGGCTTGAGTGCCTTTACCGGCACCAGGGGCGCCTAAAAGTATGATTCGCATAGTAAGACCTTGAAGTTTAAATAATGATAAAAATTAACGCTAATTATAACAGTTGAATAATTAGCGTGAGGAGCGGCTTAAGTAATTGCTGATTCGCACAAAGTCTTCCACAGTTAAATTCTCGGCCCGTAATTGAGAGCTAATATTAAGTGCAGTAAATCCTTCGTCGTCAAGTAAGCCTTTAAGCGTGTTTCGCAACGTTTTACGACGCTGAGCAAAGCCGGCAAGGACTACTTTGGCAAACATGGTTTCATCGCTTGCAATAAAAGGTAATGTCGCATGTGGCACACAACGCACAAAAGCGGACTCAACTTTAGGTGCTGGTTCAAAAGCTTCTGGAGGAACGGTAATCAAATAATCCATCTTTAGTTTGTATTGCAACATCACGCTTAAGCGGCCGTAGGCAGGCGTTGATGGTTTGGCTACCATACGTTCCACAACTTCTTTTTGTAACATAAAGTGCATGTCGCTAATGCTGTCGATGGCATCAAGAAGATGAAACAAAATTGGCGTTGAAATATTGTAGGGTAAGTTCCCAGTGACACGAAGATTGTCACCCAAACTGGTGAATCTGAATTTTAGAGCGTCGGCGTTGTGTATGCTGATTGGTTGGTTAACATACGTTTTTTCCATCCAAGCAATAATGTCTCTATCTACTTCTACCACATGCAGTAAGTTCAAGCGCTGGATTAATGGCTTAGTCAATGCACCTAAACCAGGTCCGATTTCCACCAATAAATCCTCAGCCTTAGGTGCAATAGCATTAACTAAACTTGAAATAACACTTTGATCAGTTAGAAAGTTTTGTCCGAAGCGTTTTTTTGCGATGTGTTTCATATCTGTATGATTAGAATTTATTTTTATTTAGCTCTACAGCCAATTTAATAGCCGCTAACATGCTACCAATCTCGATAAGATCGCTTCCAGCTAAATTCAGGGCAGTACCATGATCAACCGATGTTCGAATAATCGGCAAGCCTAAGGTGATATTTACGCCGGTACCAAAACTTGCATATTTAAGTACAGGTAATCCTTGGTCATGGTACATAGCGAGCACGGCATCGGCTTCGCTCAAATGATGCTTGGCAAATAAAGTGTCGGCTGGAAGTGCCCCTGTAAGTTGAAAGCCTTCAGCACGAAGCTTTTCTAACACTGGGTTAATAATATCAATTTCTTCTCGACCCAAATATCCATCCTCACCTGCGTGAGGATTAAGCCCTGCAACCAAAATTCGTGGATTGGCTATGCCAAATTTAGTTATTAGATCATGGCGCAAAATGCGCAGGGTAGTTTCTAAACCATCATGCGTAATTGCATGCGGTACGTCCTTAAGCGCCAAATGCGTGGTAGCAAGCGCAACGCGCATATCACCACCAACTAGCATCATGACTACTTGATTAGTATTAGTAAGATTGGCTAAGAATTCGGTATGACCGGTAAAGGGAATGCCTGCGTTGTTAATAATACCTTTATGCACTGGGGCGGTGACCATGGCATCAAAGACATGGTTGATGCACCCTATGGCAGCTGTTGATAGGGTGTCTAATACATATTGACTGTTGCTAGCATTAAGTTGCCCTGCAACTACAGGTTCACTTGTAGGTTGGTGGTAAACGATAAGCGACCCATTCCCTAAATGTGGATGCTTAGCAGTGTCTGAATACGGAATAATCTTGAGTGTTAAGTTTAGCTTGGATGCACGTTTTTGTAACATGATAGCATCAGCAATCACAATAATATTGGCGTTTAAAGCATGCTGTGAGAGCATGATGCATAGGTCTGGACCTATACCTGCCGGCTCTCCTGCAGTGACGGCAATTGTAGGCAACATCATTAGCTTAGGCCGTTTTTAAAACTTGTCTTCGAGTCGCAGTTCAACAAAGGCGCGATCGCGTAGCTCACGTATCCAGTCTTGGTATGCTTCATCCGATTTCCTAGTTCGTATCTCTTGACGCGCTTTTAAACGTGCGGCCTCTTTACTCATGTCCTGTTTACGTCTTTCTATCACCTGGATGATATGCCAGCCAAAAGGCGTACGCACTGCTGAGCTAATTTGACCATCTTTTAGTTCGTTCATTGCTTTTTCAAATAGTGGCAGAGTATCGCCTGGATTGACCCAACCTAAATCGCCTCCGTTAGATGCAGATCCATCTTCAGAAAACTGACGTGCCAACACTTCAAATTTTTCGCCATTTTCTAAACGCTCTTTAAGGCTATCTATTTTGACTTTAGCTTCTTTCTCTGACATCACTTCCGACAACTTTATAAGAATGTGGCGTGCATGAGTTTGTTCAATCACCAAAGGGGAGCTACCACCGCGTTTATTGATGAGTTTTAATATATGGAAGCCATTTGGACTGCGTAAAATCTCTGAAATGCCGCCGACTTGCATAGTTTTTAAGGCTCCTAAGAATAAGGCTGGCATTTGTGTGCTAGATTTCCAACCTAAAGTTCCCCCTTCTAGAGCATTGGGTGCATCAGAAAAGCTTGCGGATACTTTGGAAAAGCTTGTACCTGCCTGAAGCGCCTTGACTGCTTCATCCATCTTTGCTTTGGCTTTCTGTATATCTGCAGTCGCACCTTCTTCTGGCGTACGAATTAAAATATGCGCTATCTCAAATTCATCTTGATTTTCATTGCTGGCAGCTTGAGAAGTTAATAAATTGTCAATTTCAGATTCGGTGACATTTATGCGGCTATCGACTTCACGTTCACGAAGTCGTGCAATGGTTATTTCATTGCGGATATCACTTCTAAACTTTGTCATACTAATGCCATCTTTAGCTAAAGTATCTTTAAAGTCGCTAAGAGATAGCTGGTTCTGTTCAGCAATGCGTTCTATGGTTTTATCTAATTGTGCATCATCTATTTTAAGACCTGATTGCGCTGCAAATTGTAATTGCAAAGTGTCGGAAATTAATCGTTCTAATATTTGCTTACGTAAGATATCTTCCGGTGGCAACTCAGCTCCCTGTTTTTGCAGTTGTTCAGTGACAGTATGGATGCGACTTTCTAGTTCTTGCTCGGTTACGACGGTTTGATCAACGATGGCCACAATGCGGTCAATTTTAACAATTTCAGCAGCTTGCACATTGCTATGCATTCCAGCCATTGCTATCATTACTAGTATTAGGAGTGGAATAAGTTTGTGCAAAATAGATACTCGTAAAAATTATTGAAAGGTTTCAGGTATTTGGCTTGTATTTATATAGCCGGGTACACTGCGTTTAATCACACCTAGGGGGTCAGTTCCAATGGAGGCTAAGCCTCCAAGCTCAAGTTGAAAAAACAAAGCATTATTAATAGCTCCAGTTGAGGCACCTGGTATTGTTGTGATGGTCGTTATGCGTTGCATTACAGCGCGAAACTTCCAGCAACCTGCATTATATTCTACTCCAGCTAAGGACTCGATCATTTGTTTGGTTTGTAATGAATAGTTGATTCGACCTACAGCAAACCAACCCGGTTTTAACGGCCACTGGCCAGAAATGTTAAATTGATTTACGTTGGCAGCCTGAATAGCAGCAGCGTTGGCTGCTAAAATTGCTGGAGTATTAACCAAAGATCCAAAGTATAAAGTAGTTGCTGCGTCATTTCTGTTTGTATAACTTAGATTCAATACTTTGCCAGGTTCTGGGGTGTAGCGACCAGTGATAGTCGAGCGTACGGTGCCAGAATCGACCGTGTTATAGAGCCAATAGGCATCTACTTTCCAGTGATTTTGTAAGTTGGCACTTAGGCCAGTCAAAATGTCTGAGCTGTTACTTTGGCGCAAAAGAACCCCTGGTAAAGTTACTTTTTGATCAGCAAAATAGTAGCGCTGACCAATCGAAGCAGACAACCTCTGAATACCTGTATCATTATCAATAAAGCGAGTGGTAATTCCAGTACTGATTTGATTAGCATTATTGACGCGGTCACCACCAGAGAACTGATTTTCAGCATATAAGGAACTAAAGTTTAAATCGATTAACCCAGTATCAAAAACTGGATTCTTAGACTGATCCACATTAGGAATATAGACATAGAACAGCCTTGGCTCCAATGTTTGAGAGTAAGCTCGACTAGCCAGTTGAAAATCACGATCGAAGTATAATCCACCATCTAGACTCAAAGAGGGAATTACCTGCTGTTCTGATCCATATAGACTGGGATTAGGATTATTATTGAGAGCATAACTAGAAAAGTGTGCGCCGACTTTAGGAGTGAGGTAGCCGTAAGGTCGATTAAAAGTTTCACTCACAGTTGGGAAGGCCGTAAATCTTGTCCCCGTTGGCAAAGCGGAAGCGTTAGGGTTACTATTGTCGGTATTAAATACAACAAGTTGTGTCACTAAATTGGTTTTAATGTCGCCATAGTACTTGGTGCCAGTGAGGGTTAGTTGGGGTAAGCGCTCGTATGGGTAAGATACGCCATCAAGCGTTTGAAATTTTTGCACAAGGCCATTGAAGTGCCAAGTGCTGTCATCATAATTAACATTAAACTGTTGCGGGAGTATGACGCGGCTGGTGGTAAGAATATGCGTTGATAGTTCAGAAAAGTATAGATTGTCTGATACTTTTTCATAACTAAAGCCAGCTGACCATCCATTGTTAAATTTCTCTTGGTGCTTAAGGCCAACATAATAGCGGCTTTTGCCACTTTCTAGATCGCTAGGTAGGTATTCCAATGTGTCCATACCGGAAAAATTTTCTTCCAAATATCTAAACTGACCTTGCAATTGTACGCCACGCTTAGTTAAATCTCGGGCAGAAAAAGTTGCATCCATATTGGGGGCTATATTCCAATAGAAGGGTACCGTAAATTCAAAGCCTCCGAGTGAGGTGTTGCCATAGCTTGGTGTTAAAAATCCAGTTGATCGCTGCCCTCCATAAGTGAAGCCCATCCATGGTGAGTAAAGGATAGGCACTCCTTTAAATTCTACAGTAGCATTTTTAGATACGCCTGATTGACTGTAGCTATCGAGCTTCATTTCTTTAGCATTCATATACCAATCATCAATACCAGTCCCACAGGTCGTATAACGGGCATCTAACAAACGTTTTTTATCAGGGCCTTCGAAAAACAGGATGCTTGCATCTCCTCTTGATGTTGGAGGAATTGCTTCGGTCTCAAGCAGGTTCGATACTGAATTGACGGTTTGCGATGGGTTATCATCTCCAGCGATGGAACCCTCTCGAGTTTCTGCCATTTGCTTAGGTTTAGCCGTCACTTGTGAAGAGCTAATTGTCTTAGGAGTGCCACCAGGTGTTGTCTTGACTAGTTTCCTAGTGGTTTGGAAAGTGGCATCCCTCATGTCGCCAACATATTCTGATAAGCGCAAATGAAGCTCAGGCCCACTTAAAATATCGGTACCAAAATTTATATGCACATTTCCGACAGCATGCAATTCATCATTTTGGACGTTGTATTCAATCTCATCGCCAACAATATCTTTATCACCTTTGTGGAGTGATGCATTGCCAATAGAGCGCATTTGCTTATCCAAGTAAATCTCAAACTTATCACCCTCAATAACGATAGAGTCTTTTGATATCTCCGAAAAAGGCACGTCTGTACCTTCGGAGTAAGCACATAAGCTACATAATAAGAAGATTGCGCTAAATCCTGCAGAGACAATACTTTTTAACATGCGTTAATCACTTAATTTTCTCTAGAATGATGGGAGATGACGGGTAAGAAGTTGGATGCACGTTTATATAGGCTGACGATTTTATTTTATCAGTGATAAAATCTCATAAATAGACGTTTTTAGCAATCAATAAATTAGCAATACCCACTTTCAGTAAGTTTTTTAATTAATACTAGGCACTTGCCTAAACATAATATTTGGATAAGTGTTCGTGGACAATAGACAAGAGCAACTCAAAGTTTGGTTAAATACTGTATTAAAGCAGGTGGATTTTAGGCTAACACCTGCATCAGCCGATGCTAGCTTTAGGCGTTACTTCAGAGTCCATTTGTCAGGCAGCACTTTCATCGCTATGGATGATCCACCCGATCAAGAAAGTTGCTTGCCTTTTGTTCAAGTAGGGAAGCTGTTAAGAGAGGGGGCATTAAATGCACCCGAAGTGTTGGGGCAAGATTTAGTGCAGGGATTTTTGTTGTTAAGTGACCTTGGGGATGACACCTATTTATCTAAGCTGAACGCTGAAAATGCATCAATGCTTTATAAAGATGCTACCGATGCTTTAATTAAAATGCAAAGTATCCCCATCACTGATGCTTTACCAAGCTATGATGAAGCTATGCTCAGTCGAGAGATGCAACTTTTCACTGATTGGTACATAACGAAGCATTTAAAGGTCACCTTAACGCCAGATCAACAAACGGTTTTAAAGAATACTTTTGCGCTATTAAACAAGAATATTTTGGCACAAGGTCGGGTGTTTGTTCACCGTGATTACCATTCTCGCAATTTAATGCTAACCTCGCAAAAAAATCCCGGCATTTTAGATTTTCAGGATGCTGTTTATGGGGCTATTAGCTACGATTTGGTTTCCTTGCTAAAAGATGCCTATATTGGCTGGGATGAAGAGCAGGTGATTGATTGGGCAGTGAGATATTGGCAGCCAGCTAAAAAATCCGGCTTGCCAATACCCGATGATTTCTCTGAATTTTATCGCGACTTTGAGTGGATGGGTGCCCAACGGCATATTAAGGTGTTGGGCATTTTTGCACGATTGAGCTACAGAGACAGTAAGCATAGTTACCTGAGTAATATGCCATTAGTTATGGGTTACTTACGCAAGGTATGTGAGCGTTATGTTGAATTAAGACCAATGTTAAGATTGCTAAATCAGTTAGAGCAGTCGCAACCGCAAGTGGGATACACTTTTTAGTGCGAGCCATCATATTAGCTGCAGGAAGGGGTGAGCGCATGCGACCACTGACCGATCATATCCCTAAGCCTTTATTAGTTGTGGGCGGTAAGTCTTTAATTGTTTGGCACTTAGAACGATTAGCAGCCGCTGGATTTTCTGAAGTAGTTATTAATCACGCGCATTTAGGTGGCCTAATTGAGGCGGCTTTGGGTGATGGTAGTCGGTGGGGATTGTCTATTCAATATAGTCCAGAGGAAGTTGCACTGGAAACGGCAGGTGGTATTGTTCAGGCGTTACCGCTGTTGGGAGATAGCCCTTTTGTTGTAGTCAACGGCGACATCTACTTAGAGTTCGATTTTTCTAGCCTAGCGCATGCTTTGCATCATCCCAACTTAGCACATTTAATTATGGTCAATAATCCAGCTCAACATGCTGAAGGTGATTTCTTCTTCAACGAGGGTCAGTTACTCCCCACGGGTGCACGTAAATTAACTTTTTCTGGTGTGGGCGTTTATCACCCCAAGTTATTCAAAGATATTTTGCTTGGTCAGGCGGCTAAACTTGCTCCCATTTTGCGTGCTGTCATCGATCGGCATTTAGTGAGCGCGGAGTACTATGCTGGAAAGTGGCATGATGTAGGCACCCCCGAACGTTTAGCTGATTTAGATCAACAGCTTTCAGCTGCAGGTTACTTGTGTTAAATGTCACTGTAGTTAGATTGAACCTTATCGACATTTGAGCGCCATAAATAAATAATAATAAATTTAATATTCGTTTAAAAAACACTAGAGAACGCATGAACTTAGATGTAGAAGAATTCAAGGCAAGAAGACAAAAGCTGATGACGCTAATGGGCCATGGTATTGCTATTATCCCCACAGCTAATGAAGTCATTCGCAATCGCGACAGCCATTATCCATTCCGTTTTGATAGTTACTTTTACTACCTTACAGGTTTTAAAGAGCCTGAGTCGTTGTTGGTATTATTGGCAGGTGATGCGACCAAAGGGGAGCCTGCACAAACCATCTTATTTTGTCGTGATAAAGAGGTTGAACGAGAGATTTGGGAAGGTTTTAGATTTGGCCCTGATACGGCACGTGAGGCCTTTGGCTTTGATGCTGCTTATTCTATTAAAGAGCTGGATGCTGTGATACTAAAACTACTAGGGAATCAACCTAAGTTATTTTATAGTCTAGGTGAAAATTCGGTTTTAGATAATCGGGTTACTGGTTGGATGAATAGTTTGCGCGCTCAAGCACGAAATGGCGTGAGTGTTCCTGATGAGCTTGTTGATGTCCGTAAGCTGGTCGATGAGATGCGTTTGTATAAATCGCCGTTTGAACAAGACTTGATGCGAAAGTCAGCTCTAATTGCAACGGCTGCCCATAATCGCGCCATGAAATTTACCCAACCTAATATGATGGAGTATGAGGTAGAGGCGGAGTTTTTGCATGAGTTCTATCGCAATGGGGCTCAGTCGCCAGCTTATACGAGTATCGTGGCGGGTGGTGCCAATGCATGTACGCTTCACTACAACGCAAATAATGCAAAACTCAATGCGGGGGAGTTATTGTTAATCGATGCAGGTTGTGAGCTTGATGGATATGCTTCTGACATTACAAGGAGCTTTCCCGTCAATGGTAGATTTAGTGGTGCTCAGAAAGAGATTTATGAGTTGGTGTTAGCAGCGCAAACTGCTGCTATTGCTAAAGTAAATACTAAAAGTCATTGGAATGAGCCGCATGAGGCTGCATTGGATGTGTTAATTCAAGGCTTTATAGATTTTAAGCTATGTAAAGGCAGTCATGGAGCAGTATTGGAGTCTGGTGCTTATCGACAGTTCTATATGCATAGAACCGGCCATTGGTTAGGATTAGATGTACATGATGCAGGTGAGTATAAAGATAAGCGAGGTAACTGGCGTAGATTGGAACCAGGAATGGCGCTGACAGTTGAGCCTGGTTGCTATATAAGACCAGCTGATCATGTGCCGAAAGCATTTTGGAATATCGGTATACGTATTGAAGATGATGTATTAGTTAAAATAGATGGTTGCGAGGTGTTAACGTCTGCCGCAGTAAAAACAGTAGCCGCTATCGAAGATTTAATGAAAAGCTAAGTGAGTAAGTCTATTATCATCATTGGGGGCGGTCCAGTAGGAGCAACTTTAGCATTATTAGTTGCCAAGCAAGGCGTAACCGTTACGGTGCTTGAAGCACGTAGGCAAGATGCTGCTCACGCTGAGAGTAGAGCTCTGGCTTTGTCTTTCGGAAGTAGGCGTATTTTAGAGAAGCTTGGTGTGTGGGATGCATTAAGCCCCTATGCTACTGCGATTAATAGAATACATGTCTCCCAAAAAGGCAGTATTGGCCGCACCTGTTTAGATGCCTCCGACTATAATCAATCTGCCCTAGGCTATGTAGTTTCCTACGGAGCTTTAAGCGCAGTGTTAGATCATGCCATAGCGGGACTTGACTCCACAATTAACTTCATATTCGAAGCAAACGCCACTGATATTGAACACAAACTTAGTCAAGCAACGGTTGCTTACACCTGTGCTGGTGCAACACATCACTTAGATAGCGCTTTGGTGGTGCTTGCTGATGGCGGACGAAGCTTGGAACAGTTGGCAGGATTAGATCGTGAAACTAAAGAATATGGTCATGATGCGTTGGTGACTAAAGTACGTGCTGAATTACCTCATCACAATGTTGCATATGAACGATTTACTTCAAATGGTCCGATTGCTTTATTGCCTAATGGAGATGAGTTTGATTTTTCATTAGTATGGACCGGCGAGAAATCATTTATTGAGCCATTACTCAGTTTAAGTGATACGGAATTCTTGGCTCAATTTCATCACCAATTCGGTGATCGTGTCGGTGCATTTTTAAGTGTAGAAAAGCGCATGAGTTTTCCACTAAAAATGGCGAAGTTATCTGCTTCAGCGACTCAAACAGATCACTTAGTGGTGATTGGAAATGCAGCGCAAACTATGCACCCAGTCGCTGGTCAGGGTTTCAATGTTGGATTGCGAGATGCTGAGTCTTTGGCGCAGCATATTGCTCTAAGCACTCTTTCTGATTTGGGATCTGCAAAAATGCTGTCAAGTTACAAAGTGAGTCGCAAAGCTGATACTAGAGGGGGTTTGTTATTTACAGATTTTTTAGTAAATCTATTCTCTAATGACTTAGTAGGGGTGTCTGCTTTAAGAGGTGTCGCTATAGGTGCGTTTGATGTTGTGTTGCCTGTAAAAAGATTTTTGGTTGATAAAATGAGTTTTGGAAAATGATACGTTTGCAACCAGATATTGCTATTGTTGGAGCTGGATTAGTTGGCTCTGCCGCCGCCATTGCCTTGCATCAGGAGGGTTTCTCTGTATTATTGATTGATAACCTCCAACGTAAACAACCTAAGCCTTTGATTCAGGCATGGGATAAACGAGTTTATGCGATCAGTCCAAAGAATGTGGCATGGTTAGAGCATTTGGGGGTTTGGTCGCGACTGGACATTACGCGAATTGGTGTTATGCAGTCTATGGAAATTCATGGCGATAGCTTTGCTCCGCCATTACTTTTGAGGGCTGAAGAAGTACGTGCGGATTGCTTAGGCTTTATTGTAGAGGCGCAAGCGTTGATGGAAGCGATGATGGAGCAAATTGCTAGCTTAGATATCCCCACTTTGTTTGATTCTACTTGTACCATGCTCGATAATAAGGCAAATCAAGTCAGTTTAACTGTCAGTAGAGAATCCTCAGAAACTACACTAATAGACAGCAATTTACTTCTAGCCGCTGATGGCGGGCAATCATGGGTTCGGCAAGAGTTAAACATAAACGCCCAGCAACTCTCATATCAGCAAGTGGCTTTGGTTGCGAATTTTACTGTGGAACAATCTCATGAAAACATTGCTAGGCAATGGTTTTCACATGATGCTGATGGCGACGTAGCTATAATGGCTTGGTTGCCATTGAATGACCATATCATTTCTATTGTGTGGTCAGTATCTGACAAATTTGGCGCTAAACTGTTGTCGTTGAGCGATGATGCCTTTACGCAGTATGTTGCGGATGCCGGTGGTCGATGTCTAGGCGAGCTTCAATTGCTCGCTAAACCTTCATCATTCCCACTAAGCCAACAAAAAGCGGAATCACTTTTTCAGGATTGTGTTTTATTGGTAGGAGATGCGGCACATAAAATTCATCCTATGGCAGGTCAGGGAGTTAATCTTGGTTTTAGAGATGTGTTGGATTTAGTGAAAGTGCTGGCAAACAAAAATCAATATCAACGTTTGCATGACCCAAATCTTCTAAGGAAATATACAAGACTGAGAAAAGTGGATATGGCCCAGATGCTATTGTTGACAGAAGGCCTTTATCGTTTATTCTCTCATTCCCATCCAGCAATTAAGAAGGTAAGGAACTGGGGTTTATGGGTTGCTAATCAGGCAGTTATTAAAAAAATACTAGTGGCGCAAGCAATTGCACGTTAAGCTTCCAAAAAATTTATTATTTAATTTCAATAGAAGGAATTCGCATGTTTAAACAATTAGTCTGCATGGCCTTGTGTGCTGCATTTACAACGCTTGCCATCGCTGACGAAGCCAGTGTCAAAAAAATAGTAGAAGCGGTTTATCCAAAATTTAAGGTAGATAGCGTTACTAAAACCAATTATGGTGGTTTGTATGAAGTGTTTATGGGTGGACAAATTGTTTATACCGATGAAAAAGTGAGCTTTTTAATTGCAGAAGGTCGTTTAGTCGATACAAAAACTAAAAAAGATATTACTAGTGATCGAATGGAAGATTTGACAAAAATAGACTTTTCCAGCTTACCATTGGAGCAGGCTATTAAAGTGGTGAAGGGAAACGGCAGTCGTAAACTTGTGGTGTTTTCAGATGTAGATTGTCCATATTGTAAGCGCCTAGAGCAAAATGAGCTCAGCAATATTACCGATGTGACTGTATACACCTTCCTGTATCCGATTGCACAATTACACCCAGATGCGGCAGCTAAATCAAAGTCTATTTGGTGCGCTACTAACCGTTCTAAAGCCTGGGAAGATTGGATTTTCCATAGTCAGTTGCCTAAAACCACTCCTAGCTGTGATGTGCCCTTAGAAAAGGTCGGTGAATTAGCAAGAAGTCTTGGCGTAACTAGCACGCCTACTTTAATTTTCTCAGATGGCAAGCGCATGTTAGGGGCACAACCTTATAAAGAAATTGAGCGGGCGTTAGCTGTAGCAAGCAAGAAATAGGGCAATCTAATGCCAGCGATTGGTTTTTCTAGCCATAAATCATTGAGTATAGAGCTTATGAAGCGAAATTTTTAGCTCAAGTGCGTTGTTTTTTATAGGATCTTTGAAATAATAGGGCTTACTCGTAATACTTGACATTTTGGCTTAACCAAATTATAAAGTGCTTTAGGTGTTTGGATTCGAGTTTTTGCACTCAACTTTAAATGATCGGCTGCAATGTATTTTCTTGAGACAAACTTTTTGGGCGCCCCCTTAAGTCTTAGGTAAGGATGTATAAAATGGCAACAGGTACCGTAAAGTGGTTTAATGATTCTAAAGGCTTCGGCTTTATTACTCCAGATGATGGTGGTGACGATTTATTCGCCCACTTTTCTGCGATTGTAGATGCTGGTTACAAAAGTCTTAAAGAAGGCGAACGTGTAAGCTTTGAAGTGACCGATGGTCCAAAAGGCAAGCAAGCATCAAACATTCAAAAGGCTTAAATTCTTAGGTTAGGCCAGTTTAGCGCTGCCCACCTAATTTGTCTTCAGTAAAATAGTTTGAGATAACGGCTCGTATTCATTACGAGCCGATTTTTTTACATATTAGCAATAATCTCATCCCCAAATTGCGATGTCCCTACTTCTACGGCATCTGTCATTTGGCTTGAGAAGTCACTAGTTACTTTCTTGGCGATAATCGCATTGGCCACACCCTTGATTAACAAGTCTGCAGCCTCTACCCAGCCTAGGTGACGCAACATCATTTCGGCTGACAATATAATTGAGCTTGGGTTGGCAATGTCTTTGCCAGCAATTTTAGGCGCTGTCCCATGAGTGGCTTCAAACATGGCAATGGTGTCACTTAGGTTAGCTCCAGGTGCAATGCCAATGCCGCCTACTTGAGCGGCTAGCGCATCACTCATGTAATCACCATTTAAATTAAGAGTTGCCACTACATCGTAATCTTGAGGGTGCAATAAAATTTCTTGCAGAAAAGCATCAGCAATACAGTCTTTAATGACCAAGCCATTCGGTAATGTGCACCAAGGTCCACCATCAATTTCAACTGCACCAAACTCTTGTTTGGCAACTTCATAGCCCCAGTCTCTAAACCCACCTTCGGTAAATTTCATAATATTACCTTTGTGAGCAATAGTCACAGATTTACGGTTATTATCGATTGCATATTGTATGGCTTTACGCACCAAGCGTTGGCTTCCTTCTCTTGATACTGGTTTGATACCAATTGCTGAAGACTCAGGGAAGCGAATTTTTTTACGCATACCCATGTCACTTAAAAAGTTGATTACCTTTTCTACTTCATCCGAACCCGCAGCCCATTCAATACCAGTATAAATATCTTCAGTATTTTCTCTGAATATCACCATGTTAGTATTTTCTGGGTGCTTAAGTGGACTAGGTACTCCAGTAAAATACTGAACTGGGCGCAAACAAACATATAAATCTAACTCTTGACGCAAGCTTACGTTTAGTGAGCGTATGCCACCACCGACTGGTGTTGTTAGTGGGCCTTTAATTGAAACTACATAGTCCCGAACTGCCTGCATAGTTTCGGTAGGTAACCAAATGTCCTTACCTTCTTTATCCTGACCGTAGACGTTTAGCGCTTTTTCCCCCGCATAAACTTCCATCCATGAGATTTTACGTTCTCCACCATAGGCTTTATTTACTGCTGCGTTGACCACCTTGATCATAGGTGGCGTAATATCAGCACCTATGCCATCACCTTCAATAAATGGGATAATCGGTTCGTTCGGTACATTAAGTGTGCCGTCTGCATTAACGGTAATTTTCTGCCCCGTAGAAGGCACGATAATTTTAGAAGTCATTCAAATTTCCTAATATGATAATTTTATTTAATAAACCTTTTAACGTCGTGTGCCAATTTAGCCCACATGAATCATCGGCTTCGGGAATTAAGCACGCCACGTTAAAAGACTTTATATCAATACCTAATGTTTATGCCGCTGGACGTTTGGATACGGATAGTGAAGGTTTGCTTATTTTAACCGATGATGGGGCATTGCAACATCGTTTAAGTCATCCTAACCATAAAGAATCTAAAACTTATTGGGCGCAAGTTGAGGGATCCCCAAATGAGGTTGATTTAGAGCCATTAAGGAAAGGAGTTGATTTAGGTGATTTTTTCACACAACCAGCCAGCGTTAAACTTA
>Ga0364887_10105_pt1 | contig 60137 bp, 50 predicted proteins | sample ExccelJu500001D4_4_FD_206924 | JGI IMG/M metagenome (GOLD analysis project Ga0364887, IMG submission 206924) | Enriched cells from Trout Bog Lake Hypolimnion, Wisconsin, USA - BchlTB.July23.5000.01.D4 | ecosystem: Environmental > Aquatic > Freshwater > Lake > Hypolimnion/Profundal zone | place...
TAATTGGGATAAACTGTCATCATATCCTTGCTCAGGTTCCTGTTGTTCAGATCAACCGGAATCTTAACCAGGCAGGGTATGAGAATGTTCGTTTATCTGCAAAATCAAAAACATTACTGGTAAGTTACGAAAATAATATCTACCGCGATAAGGTGGCCGGTTTATCTGCTGTTATTGATTTGTTGTCAGCTTGTGGCTACGATTCAATTAAAGTGATTACCCTTGTCAATGATCTTCCAATGATTGTGACCAATTATGAAAATCAGGACCGGAAGGCTAATAAAGGGGGAATAATTCCGGGAATCGAAGCCTCGCCTAAATTTACCATTTCTTATCATACTGATCAGATCTGGAAAAGCCTGCGTAACATCAAACCTCAGGATTCACATGTAAACAAATTTGACCTGGTGTTCTATCCACAGTTTTCGGTTATGAATGTGCTCTTCCACCAGTTTTATGAAGTGGAGTTAAATATTGCTCCTGCACTTGAAGTTTCACTTTGGCGCGGGATGAAGTTTACCGGTCAAATAATATTTCCTCTTGCAACCCATTTTTTATATGGAAGTGAGAGTTACCTGGTACGGATGGGCTTTCTGACAATCGCTCAGGAATTCCGTTTACCCGGAGCTGTTTTGGGTCGCGGGGTGGTTGGAAATTTTAATAATAACCGGTATGGCGCCGACATATCTTTAACCAAATATCTGTTCGGGGGGAGAGCCTATTTGAAAGTCAACGGAGGATACACCGGTTTATACCAATACCAGGACGCCACGGGCTGGTATCGTGATGACATGAAAACGCTCACAGGGTTTTTAAAAGGGGGGTATTTTTATAAACGGCTGAATTTGCAGTTTGACGGCTCTGCGGGACGTTACCTGAACGGAGACTATGGGATACGGGGGGATTGCACCCGCTATTGGGGTGAAACTGCAATTGGATTATGGGTGTCAAAGGGAAGCAGTACCATAAACGGAGGCTTTCATTTCACTATCCCCATTGGTACGCGGAAGTTTAAAAAGAATCGCACGTTTCAAATGCGTGCTCCATCATATTTTGACTGGGAATATAACGGAGGAACTGACTTTTATGGAGGTCAGATCTATAAGACCCAGCCCAACGAAAATAGAGTCGAACAATTTTATAGTCCTAATTTAGTAATTAATAATCTTTTAAAATGAAAAAATTCCATCGAGTGTTAACTTTTACCGTCCTGACAGCCACCTTTCTGGCTGGTCTTTACTTGTTTGTGGGATGTAAGAAAAATGTTGGTGTGATCACCAATGTCGTCAAATACGATATTTCCGGATTGGTAACGGATAATCAGTCGGTTGCAGTATCAGGTGCTGCGATATCCGTGAACGGAACTGCCGTTGCTACTTCAGATGCATCGGGTAAATATACGATTCCCAAAAATTTGCCCGGAACGTATTTAATAGAAGCCTCAAAAACAGGGTTCACCAAGGGACAGTTTAGCGCTACAGTAACCACCTCAGGGGTGGCAACTAAAGTGATCATCCTGAAACCACTGGCGGCGGCTGTTTCAGTTCCTGTAACAGGAGGGACGGTAACCGGAACCAATACGGCCGGTAAGGCTGCTGCCACCCTGACGATTCCTGCCGGTACATTAACTGCCCCTGTTCAGATTTCAGTAACTTACCTGGCGGCCAATGAAGCTCCGACTGTTCCGGCAGCTTTAATTCCCAATTCCGTTCCCGGTGTTATCGTGCAGTTTGATTGTTCAAATCCTGCAATTACTTTCCCTAATGGAATTACATTATCTTTTAACCTTCCGTATACCCAGAAGCCCGGTAGTGCAGTGAAGGTTTTATCTTATAATGAAACAACGAAGGTGTGGGACAGCTATCCAAATGCGATTGTAGGTGCTGATGGAAATACGGCCAGCCTGCTGATTTACCACTTTTCACAATGGGCGGTTGAGGTTGGTGCAACCTTTACTCAGACAGATGTTTCGGCAGATACTCCCGTAGTGGTTCCTTATACCAGCCCCATCACCTGGCAATCGACACTTGACTTCAAAACTAGTGTGCTGAACGGTATAGATCCTGTATTTCTTTATGGCTTTGTTAAGGAATCAACAAATCTTGATTTTTCATACTATTTGGTTTCAGGTGTTAGCACAACCATTGGGAGTGGAACACAAAGGAATAATTTAACGATTTCGGCTGCTTCAATTACCAATCCTGATGGATTTGGGGATTTGAATTACAGACCATGGGAACTGGTGAAATACTCTTATTTGGAAAAGGGAACGGTTAGCTATCAGGTCTATAATTCGCAAAGCGGTCAGACTGTTACTGTTAGTGTGGATTGCTGGTATACCATGCCTTCCTATGTCTGGCTTTGGAGACCCGATGCTATCAACTATTCAATACCTGTACCTTCAGGGTTTGCACACACCGATGCAGCCAAAGTTGAGCAGATAATTCTAGGTCAACAACACCATGGTGGAGCCGGTCAGTAGTTTTATCGGATCACAAATCGCAATTAAATAACATAAATATCAAATCAAATGAGAAACAAAATTATATTATTAGCAACGATTCTTTGTGTTCTGATCATAAACTTATCGGCGCAGGAACATAATAATTCCGAAGTTAAAACAACTGGCGATAAAGGGAGTACACCCTTTATTGCCTTAAGCAGTGTTTCACTTTCACTCGGGTATTATAACCCCTCGATGAAATACTTAAACAACTCTTTCTTACCGGTGGCACAAACCAATGCCCGGTTTGGAGGTAGTGCAGTTTATGGTGGTAATATTGCATTCAGCTTACCCCTGAACCTGGGAGCACGCGTGAGCGCCTGGTATTGGAATAAAAAAGTATCCGGTCAGGGAAGCAGCGCTTTTAACAACCTTAAAGTTAACTTAACCGGGTTGAGTTTAGGAGCGTTTTATACCTATCCAAAGGCATTTTGGGGGATTAACCCTTATGCTGGTATCGAAGGAGGCGCTCTTTTTATCCAGGATGAATTTGATGCCAATTCAACTGTAAATAAAAAGTCGGGGAATGATATGATCTGGACCCCTTTTATTGGCCTGAGCCGCAAATTGAGTGACAAAGTGGTCATCGGACTGGAATATGGCTATGTTATAGGAAATTACCTCCAGGATGTCCAGGCAACTTCGGGTATTACCGGTGCCAAGGTTCCTGTAGACGGTCATAAAATTCAACTGACAATTGGGTACAAGTTTCCATAATTTTGATTAATGGCAAGCAATACCTTGAAGAAAATTTTCAGAATATATTTGCTTTTATTAACGGGTTTACCGTTATATGTGCATGCTCAAACCCTGTCAGGGATGAGTGGTTTGTTAAATATCCCGTCAGCCGATATGCAGGCTGACGGGACGTTTATTGTAGGAGGCAATTATCTGCCGGCTGTTAATCAACCCACCCTGGGTTATAATACCGGCAACTATTACTTAAATCTTACTTTATTGCCTTTTTTTGAAGTATCGTACAGAGCGACAGTACTTAAGATGTCAAACGGTTATACGAACCAGGACCGAAGTGTTAGTTTTAAAATCCAATTGCTCAAGGAACACCAATATTTACCAGCAGTTACCGTTGGTGCATCAGATTTTTTAACCCATGTAGCTGGAGGAGTTGCCGAGTATTTTGAGCAGAATTACTTCGTTCTAACCAAACACTTTCAAATTCGCCAAACAGATATTGGAATTACTACAGGCTACGGAACTGACCTGATCCTGAAAAAAAGCAGGTTCATCGGCTTGTTTGGAGGTGTTGCTATTACCCCGGCCTTTTGTAAACAGCTCAAAATTATAGGTGATTTTGACTGTAAGGGGACAAACCTGGGAGGTAGTCTGCTTATTATTAAACATGTCTATCTGTTTTCAATGGCTGAACATCTCAAATATATTGCCGGAGGCCTTGCTTACCGGGTTTATTTGTGATCTTACTCCCCCGTGATTTAAACTTAATTTGAAATTGTTCCCTTTGTAAGCGTAATGTTTAATGTCGTAATTATCTCTTTCTATATCTCAGATAATCAATTCGTCACAACATTGAACATTATTCATTGACAATTACGTATCATATTGGCAAACAGAAATTATTTATATCCTGACCATGCAAATTACAAAAGCGCTTATAACCTCGGCCGGTGAAGACCAACGCAAATTGCCAATTCAAACCCTGGTCGACCGCGACGGTAATCGTAAATCGGTTCTTGAAATCCTTATCGAAGAGGTAAGACAGGCTGGTATTGAGGAAATTGGAGTCGTCATCCATCCGGGTGATCTGGAAATTTATGCAGAAATTGTCAAAAATGATCCCCAAATTCACTTTATTATTCAGGATAAACAGCTGGGTTATGGTTATGCCATTTTATGCGGAGCATCGTTTATTGGCAACGAACATTTTCTCCATTTGGTTGGTGATCACCTGCATGTCACCAGGACAAACTTCCCATGCGCAAAACATCTGACCGAAGTGGCGGGTCAAAACAACTGCTCTGTTTCTGCTGTCACTCCAACCCGTGAAAACCTGATCCCCAATTATGGAACCGTTGGGGGCAAACGGATCTCCGGCACTTCCGACCTTTATTTGATCGATAAGATCATCGAAAAACCAACTCCTACCATAGCCGAACAACAGTTAATAGTGCCAGGTTTACGTGCCGGTCACTATCTCTGCTTCTTTGGTATGCATGTATTGTCTCCTACGATCATGCAGATTCTGGATAAAAATTTAAAAAATGCAAACGGTGGAAAGATTAGTCTTACCGATGCATTGAACGAACTGGCACAAAAGGAGCAGTACCTGGCCCTTGAAAAAAATGACTGGCGGTTTGATATGGGAACCCGTTACGGCCTGCTTAAAGCTCAGCTTGCTCTGGCCTTTAGCGGAAAAGACAGAGACCAGGTGATGGCAGAATTACTCGAATTCTTTGTCATGAAAAATCTTGATTCATTAGGGAAATAAAAACTCAAATAAACTATTAATCCGGCATATCAGTCTAACAGACAGACGACATAAAAGCACTTTTTTAATGTTGGTTTGGCATCTTAGTCACACTTTTTATATATATGACCGGTTATATGATTTGGCATCGACCTATCGCGATGCAACCTGTATTATTACAATCCTCAAATGCTGAAGAAACGAGCCGTGAGTTTGTAATTTCTCACAGGCTTACTTTTCATTTATCTGCCGAACGCATCGCGTTTGTTGCTCTGCACCATTCCAGCCACTTGCAGTTATTAAAATAACAACCTTTAAGTCAATAATTGGGACCAATCATAGTCTCTGAACAAAAAGTTTCGTCGGCTTCGCCGTACTTCGATTCAGTTAATTTCGGGTAATTCGTATAAATTTGTATAATTCGCGATTCAAATGTCAGGCCAGTTAATCCACATAATCACCTCAGCAGATCCTTCTATCAAGCATAAATCAATTGATGATTTCTGCACAAGCGCTACATTAGAGGAGTTGTTAACCGAAGCAAAAGAACTTGATTTATACCGGCGAGAGGAGCCAAATCTCTATCATCGGGTGAGAGCGCTATTTTTTCTTTATGCCATTCATCGTTTCTATATCCCATTGCACGAGGATATTGGAACCCAGGGAATCATTCCTTATGAAGCGTTTGAGCATATACTTAAGCGCAGATTCGAAGAGGCAATTGAACTTCTTCACAAAGTTCAGGTTGTGCATGGCGCCAATGAAGGAGTATCGAGCAGCCTCTCGGATGCTTATCATCAGTTAGCCTTTCAGACGCTTGCAAATCAGGTAAGGATAAGTGTCCGATCCACAGCAGGTAATAAATGGATGTTCCGTATTGGTCATCCCTCCGATCAGCCGCTCCGCATCCATCCATCCCTTCTGGTCAGGGATGAGCAAACCGGACTGTATCCTTGTCTTCACGAAGCTACCCCTGTCCGGATGGACCTTAGCCACAGCGGCTGGAGCGACATATTCTTTTTGGGAATGGACTATCCCGAAGGGGCGAAAGTTTTAAATATTTCGGTTAACCTGTGTATACAAAATAGCCTCTCCAAAACCGGCCCCACACCACCCATCGAGACCTGGTTTAGAATAATTGATGAACCTGTTTTGAAATTAACCAGTGTTGATCTGACTGCTTCCGCTGAAATAAACACGTTGTCGGAAGTATTCGATTTTGCCAAAGATTACCTGGGTCTGTTAAAAGCAGCTGTAATCTCATCAGGCCTTGTTCCTCCGGGTATGGAGGGAGCAGGATTGGATTTGAGTTTTTTACTCGAGCAGATGGTTGGGAGAGGAAAAGGAATTGAACTGGTGAGTAAGGTAAATAATATCCCCAAAGGATCACGCCTTGCTGTTTCTACAAATTTACTCGCTTCTTTAATTGCGCTCTGTATGCGGGCCACCGGACAAACGGAGTTCCTTACCGGCTCGCTAAACGAAGAAGAGCGAAGATTAGTTGCTTCAAAAGCTATCCTGGGTGAGTGGATTGGAGGTTCGGGCGGAGGCTGGCAGGATTCGGGGGGCGTATGGCCGGGCATGAAACTGATCAAAGGTGTGGAGGCCAAAGAAGGCGATCCTGAATTTGGAATCAGTAAGGGGTGCCTTTTACCCAGACATACTATCCTTGATTCAGAGCTGATTACATCCGAAACCCGGCAGAAACTTCAGAATAGCCTGGTAATGGTTCATGGTGGCATGGCTCAGGACGTTGGACCAATCCTTGAAATGGTAACTGAAAAATACTTACTGCGTGCAAAAAAGGAGTGGATAGGAAGACAAAATGCAATAGCCTATTTTGATGAAGTGGTTCAAAAACTGGTTGCAGGAGATATCAAAGGGGTAGGGGCATTTACCCAGAAGAATTTCGATGGACCTGTACAGGAAATAATTCCATGGGCATCGAACATCTATACAGAAACAATCATTGAACAGGTTAAAGCTGAATTCAACTCCGATTTCTGGGGCTTCTGGATGATGGGGGGGATGTCAGGCGGAGGAATGGGATTTATTTTTGATCCGATCGTCAAGCCTAAAGCACAGCTCCGTCTGCAACAGATTATGTCGGCTGCCAAAAAGAAATTTGAGCATGCCATCCCCTTTGCCATGGAGCCGGTAGTGTATGATTTCAGCATAAACGAAAATGGAACGACAGCAAAGCTGAATACAGGCAATCATGCCTTGATGCCAGAATCGTATTATACACTTTTGCTGCCTCAGCTGTTAAAAAAGGAGATGAGTTCACTCTCCGATTGCCAGCGCAACGAAATGGCAATTCTGGGGCTCGCCTATAAAGAAAATGAAAAATTCACAGGTTTTATAACAACCCTTTTTGACCGGATGATCCCACAAAATCAGGAAGTGGCTGCACAGCAAAAACCGCTGAATGTGGTACTTCATGATCTGGGCTTTGATAAGGGACAGCATGAACAGATCAAAAAAGATCTGCTCTCCGGCAGAATCAGTTTATCAAAAAACAGGCTTCCAATCAGTACAACAATCGAAGATGTCAATCCATCTGAAATTGGTCATCATTCATTTCTCAAGGACCAGAACCTGATAGAACTGGGGTTAAAAGCGATCCGCAATGGAGAACTGGCTATTGTTTCATTAGCTGGTGGTGCAGGAAGCCGCTGGACCAAAGGGGCAGGGGTCGTTAAATCGTTAAATCCGTTTGCAAAATTTAACGGAAAACATCGGAGCTTCCTCGAAACACATCTCGCAAAAACCAGTTACATCAACTCAGTCAGTTCGGCAAAAATCCAACATGTTCTTACAACCAGTTATTTGACTCATCCCGGGATATCTGCCTACCTGTCCCAAAATGAGCAGAGTGTAACATATGATAATGTTTATCTTTCAGAAGGAAAGGTGATCGGATTACGGCTTATCCCGACCGAGCGTGACCTTCGGTTTTTATGGGAAGTTATGCCCCAGCGCTTACTCGATGAACAATCCCAGAAAGTGCAGCAGAGTGTCCATGCAGCCCTGATCAATTGGGCTAAAACAGCCGGAGAGGCAGAAGATTACCGGGATAACCTCCCTTCTCAGTGTATCCACCCGGTAGGCCACTGGTATGAGATCCCTAATTTATTCCTTAATGGCACCCTCCGGAAATTAATTCAGGACAATCCAAATCTAAATTATTTGCTTGTTCATAATATCGATACACTTGGTGCCAATGCCGATCCAGCGATGCTTGGATTTCATATCCAGCAACAAAAAGCGATGACCGTTGAGGTAATTACACGTAAATTCGATGATCGTGGCGGAGGACTGGCCAAGATAAATGGTCAGTTGCGCCTTGTTGAAGGGATGGCATTGCCCGACGAAAGAATTGAATTTGATCTGAGTTATTACAATACCAACACCTTCTGGATCGATATCGATAAATTGCTTTTCGCTTTCGGTCTTGCCCGCCGGGATTTATTCAATTCCGATAAAGTACATGCGTCTGTTTATAAAATGGCATCAAGAATGCCGACTTACGTGACTATCAAGGAGGTGAAGAAACGGTGGGGAAAAGGACAGGAGGATGTTTATCCCACTACGCAGTTTGAAAAATTATGGGGCGATATGACAGCCATTCCTGAGTTGCCTTGCGCATATATCAATGTTCCAAGAATGCGTGGACAACAGCTTAAGGAAGTTTCGCAACTTGACGGATGGCTGAGAGATGGTTCAAAAGATTATATCGAAAAAATATGTAAATGGGATTAATTTTAAGACTATGGACACCATTCCCCCCGTTAAGTAATCAGTCGTCGAAGAGCGCTCTCCGGGGCAGAATTGCAGCGAATAAAGGCGTCCGGAATAAATGGCTCGTAAAAGGATAAAACTACCATCCCATTCCTGGTAGGGTGATAAATTGGGTTTTTAACAAAATATCAGTAAATTTACCTTACAAATCTTTCCTTTTATGATCTCTGACTATAAAATACTGGTAACCGGCGGAGCAGGATTTATTGGTTCCAATCTCTGCGAGACCCTCGTTCATTTGGGCTACCGGGTGACTTGCCTCGATAACTTCTCTACCGGGAAGATGGAAAACCTTGAAAACCTGCTTTCCCATCCCGGGTTTAAATTAATCCCGGGTGATATCCGCGAGCCGGATACCTGTAAGCGGGCTGTTGAAGGGGTTGATTATCTCTTTCATGAAGCTGCGCTGGGTTCGGTTCCACGCTCTATTGCCGACCCCGTTACTACCAACGATGTCAATATATCCGGATTCCTGAATATCCTGGTCGCGGCTCGTGATGCCAGGGTCAAACGGTTTATTTATGCCGCCAGCTCCTCCACCTATGGAGACTCCGAGTCGTTACCCAAGGTGGAAGAGATCATTGGGCGCCCCCTCTCGCCGTATGCAATTACCAAATATGTGAATGAATTATATGCCGATGTATTTTCCAGAACTTATGGAATTGAATGTATCGGACTGCGTTATTTCAATGTATTTGGTCGCAGACAGGATCCCAATGGGGCATATGCTGCAGTGATTCCCCTTTTTGTTAAACAGCTGATCGGGCATCAGTCACCGGTCATTCATGGAGACGGCGAATTTTCGCGGGACTTCACTTACATCGATAATGTGATCCAGATGAACCTGCTGGCCATGAAAACCGAAAATCCGGAGGCTGTAAATACGGTCTACAACACCGCTTTTGGCGACAGGACCACCCTGAATCAGCTGACCGGTTATCTGAAAGAGCTGCTTGCTGAATTCGATCCGGAGATTGCAACGCTTGAAATCCTGCATGGTCCCAACCGTGTGGGAGACATCCCTCATTCTTTGGCTTCGATAGAAAAAGCCCGCAGGTTACTGGACTATAATCCGCAGTTTAGTCTTCGGGATGGCCTCAAGGAGGCGGTAAAGTGGTACCGGGATCACCTGAAATAATCGTGACAGATGGTTTTCATGCTGCTGACAGGCTCATGGTATGGCGTTTGCAGCTGGCTTGTATGCCTGTAAACTATGGATTTTAGTAAGTGGAATGATTTATTGTCGTAATTATCTTTCTATATCTCAGATAATCAATTTATATAACATTGAAGTTTGAACATTTTTCATTGACAATTACTTACAATCAGCCTGTTTCTGAACCTGTGGCTTTCCGGGGCTAAAATCTGGCGCTTGATGGTGATCAGCTGAAACAAGTGCAATACATCTAACGCTCGACAGATGTCATATAACTGCTTTAAAGGGATAATTTCCTTTTATTTTGGGAACATTAGTATAACATAACATATAATATGACGATTTGAAGAGCGGGTAATTGCTGAAATCAGGAAACAATTGAAGGTGTCGTCCGAATAATCAGTAGCCCTTTATTTTGAATTTCAGGATACGGGAATAGTTAAATCCTGAATCCGGGAACCCGGCGACAAGGATATAACTCTCTTGTAAACCTACTGTCATTTAATCTGTTATTTTCAATATTGGCCCATTTGTATCTCTATAGAATATGAAAGGGGATTGAATTCAGGTATGACTCCGGCCAGAGTCACATGAGACCTGTTAGCAACTGCTTCTATAAACCTGGGACCTCGCCGAGGTCGTTAAACGTCAAAAATGAAGATCATTTCAAAATTAGCTTATTTGGCTTGGAGTTTCATATCTCCCCGGTATTTTGCGTGATTTTTATTCTGAACCATTTAGTTCAATAATTGTCCGGTATTCGTTTAAGGTGTAACGCATTGTTGGCTTATTTTGATTTTCCATAACTTGTTTATTTTCCGATACAAAAATGCCTGAAGATATATCCGAGTGTTTCATCGGTAGTTATTTCGCCTGTTATCTCCCCAAGGTAATGGAGACATTCCCGGATATCCTGAGCCAGAAAATCACCGGTGATGCCCGAATGTAACCCTTCGGAAACAAGTTTTATTGCATTTAGCGCCAGGGTAAGCGCTTCGTAGTGCCGCACATTCGAAACGATGATATCTTCAGGGCCGGTGGGGGATAGGTTCAGTGAATTGGTCATCACGCGGATCAGTTGTCCAAGGTTTTTACGGCTTTTGGCGGCAATAAAAACAAGCGATTCATTTGGGAGCAATGGGAAGCCGGTTAACTGAGCCCTGGCCTCCTCCTTAGCGATATCTTCCTTATTTGCGATAATTATCAGGTGCTGATCCGATATCTTTTCCCTGATCTTCAGGATCCGGCCGATAATGGGCTCTGCAGCTCTGCTTAAATCGGTCACCAGCAGGACAATCTCTGCCTTCCCAAGCTGGGTATAGCTACGCTCAATCCCCATTGTCTCAATAATATCTGTGGTATCCCTGATTCCGGCCGTATCCGAAAACCGAAACAGCGTGCCACCAATATTAACCACGTCTTCAATAACGTCACGCGTAGTACCGTGAATGTCCGATACTATGGCCTTCTCTTCATTGAGCAGGGCATTGAGAAGTGTCGATTTTCCGACGTTTGTCTCCCCAATAATTGCTACGGGAATACCGTTTTTAATGACATTTCCCAGCCTGAACGAATCGGTAAGTTTCTCCAGCAACGCTTCAATGCGCCCAGATAATCCGATCAGGGAACTTCGATCGGCAAATTCAACATCCTCCTCCGAAAAATCGAGCTCGAGCTCGATTAATGCCGCAAACCGGAGCAATTCACCCCTGAGCAGGTTTAGCTCACGCGAGAAGCCGCCACGCATCTGATTCATAGCCATTTTGTGGGCCGCCGCGTTTCCCGAGGCGATCAGATCTGCCACCGCCTCAGCTTGTGATAAATCCATCTTCCCGTTAAGGAATGCTCTTTGGGTGAATTCCCCTGGCTGAGCCAAACGGGCCCCTTGTGAAATCAACAGTTGAAGTATTTGTTGCTGAATATATACAGAACCGTGACACGATATTTCAACAATGTCTTCTCCGGTAAAGGAGTGAGGCGCCTTAAAAAGAGCAATAACGACCTCATCAACAACCACGTTATCAGACTGGATTGTCCCAAAATGGAGGGTGTTGGCCTTTTGACCGGATAGCTTCTTCCCGGATTGGGGTGACCGGTAAACCATATCTGCAATCTCGATGGCACTCTTTCCTGAGATGCGAATTACCGCGATTCCCCCTATTCCCGGAGGTGTTGAAATGGCACATATTGTTCTTTGATCTGACATTCAGTTTATTTTGGGGATACTCACAAAGATAACATCAATTTTCCTTAACTTTAATCCATAAAAAGCATAACATCCTTTTTCAACTAATTTAACTAAAAGGCTCACCCATGAATTACGAAAAATACATTTTTCCCGACAACAGGAGCAGAATGCTTTCAGACTTTCCCACAGATGATAAAAACTCATTCACCAGTCAGAAAAGTGCAGAGGAAACACTCCGAAAAGGTGTTGAGAGTCTCTCTGAAATTCAGGACAGACTCTATGCGCAGGATAAATTTTCATTGTTGATTATTTTCCAGGCAATGGATGCTGCAGGCAAGGACAGCACCATAAAGCATGTGATGTCCGGAATAAATCCACAAGGATGTAATGTGACCAGTTTTAAAGTCCCTTCGGCTGAAGAGCTTGATCATGCCTATTTGTGGCGATGTATGAAAGTTACTCCGGCCAAAGGGGATATCGGAATATTTAACCGCTCCTATTACGAGGAGGTTTTAGTGACCAGAGTGCACCCTGAAATTCTTGCCGCTCAAAAGCTCCCGATCGATTACGGCAAGGTAGCTCCCGATCACTCGTTGTGGCTTCAGCGTTACAACGACATTAATAATTTCGAGAAATATCTGACCAATAACGGCACACTTGTCCTGAAATTCTTCCTGAATGTCTCAAAGGAGGAGCAGAAACGACGTTTTCTGAAGCGGATTGAGGATCCTGAAAAGAACTGGAAATTTTCCGATCGGGATGTGGAGGAGCGCAAATACTGGGGTGATTACCATTCAGCCTATGAACAGGCTTTTATCCATACCTCTACTGCAATAGCTCCCTGGTATATTATTCCGGCAGACCATAAATGGTTCATGCAGTTGGTCGTGTCCCAGATAATCGTTGAAAAACTTAACTCACTGGGTATTGAATATCCTAAATTGACGGCTAAGCAACTCGAAAATATTGAAAAGGGGAAACAAATGCTCCTGGACGAAGCTCTTTAGGAACCTTATAAAAACAAGCAAGGAGTCGAATGACTCCTTGCTCTACCTAACCTAAACCTAACCTAAATAACCTTTCAACTGGTGAAAGGGTTTCTTAAATATCTTTTATCCTGTTAAATCAAAATTGTATACAAATATAAATAAAATCTTTGGAATTAAGTGATTAAAAATTGAAAAAATATAATTTAATTTTAACCCGTGATTATTATTTCATATTGTGAAATACATTTGTCACGTCCTCATCATCTTCCAGTTTTTCCAAAAGTTTCTCTACCTCTGCCACCTGCTCTTCGCTTAACTCTTTGACTTCAGAGGGGATTCTTTCAAATTCGGCATTGACAATCTCAAACCCGTTTTCCTCAATGTATTTTTGAATCGGACCGAATGCTTCAAAGTCTCCGTAAATGATAATATTGTCATCCTCAGCAAAAACCTCCTGAACACCCAAATCGATCATTTCGAATTCGAGTTCCTCAAGGTCAACACCCTCTTTCTGCTTAATCTTGAACAGACATTTATGCTCGAACATATAATCGACACAGCCCGAAGTTCCAAGTGAACCGCCGTTTTTATTGAAATAACTCCGGACATTTGCCACTGTACGGGTGGTATTATCGGTGGCTGTTTCAACCAGCACTGCAATGCCATAAGGGGCATACCCCTCATAAACAACCTCCTTGTAATCGGTCTGGTCTTTTGAGGTTGCCTTTTTAATTGCCCTTTCGATATTTTCCTTAGGCATACTGGCATTTTTTGCATTCTGCATCAAAACGCGTAGTCGTGAGTTCGAAGCCGGATCGGGTCCGGCGGACTTTATGCAGATAGCAATCTCTTTTCCTATTTTGGTGAACGTTCTGGCCATCGAGCCCCACCGTTTCATCTTTCTGGCTTTTCTATATTCAAATGCGCGTCCCATATATTCTGCTAAATAACTTTAGTTTTTATCTGTCAATAATTTGATTTTTAATCGTCAGAGGGAATAGCGATGATACGGGTGATGCTGGTTTATAAAATCTCTGATCATGGCTATTTCAGCGCGCAAATTTAATCTGAATTTCTAAAAAAAACCGATTAACGATCGAAATTATCGTCAAATTTGCTATTTTGCATTAATTTCGTTCTCCAGGGAATTTATTCCGGCTGAACACTTTGTTCCTCCGGTATTGAAAACCCATAAACCGTTGAAACAATTTTATTACCGAATCATTAACCTGTACTATTATGGCTGAAATGTTTAAGTCAAACACCAAAAGTTCCGTTTTCCGCAGTATTTCTGCTATTCTGACCGGAGGTGTTCTCCTTGTTGTCCCCGGGTTAACCATGAGAACGGTCATCATCATCCTGGGCGCGATGCTTATGCTAAGCGGTTTTGTAACTTTGGTTTGGTCGAGCCGGAAAAAAGCGGGATTTCAAGGAGGATTTTTGTCGGCACAAGGGATTATCAATATGATTTTTGGATCCATTTTTATCATGGCTCCTTCGGTCCTGATCAAAGTATTTATGGTTTTTATTGGAATTATTTTATTGATAATGGGTTTTTTACAATTGGCCGGTTCCTTTGGATCCCTTATGCGGTCAGCCTGGGCATGGCTCTTCCTGATAATCGGACTTTTCACTTTTGGAAGCGGACTCTTTTTACTCTCGAATCCCTTTAAAAGTGCCGAAGCAATCCTTCCGTTTCTTGGAGTACTATTGATCCTAAATGGGGTCTCAGACTTACTCAGGACCAGGAAGACCAGGGGTCAGCCTTCCAAATACAACGGATCAGATGTTCAGGACATCCCATACGAGGAGGTTTAAAGTTTTTTGAAAAATACGACCTTATTGTCACCTATGGCATAGAAATCTTTGAAAAGCGCAACTTGTTTGTACCCGTTTTTTTTGTAAAAAATGAGCGTTGGTGCATATTGTTCCTTATTGGATGTTTCGATATAAATACCTCTGCCTGAATGTTTTTTAATTTCCTCCTCGATTTTCATGAGAAGTAAGGTGCCCAGCCCTTTTCCTCTGAAATTATTGTCGGCTGCCAGCCAGTAAACGGCGTAATTTTTGACGGTACATGGAATGGCACCAAAACAGGCATAGGCAACTGTCCTCCCTTCAAGCTCAAGGAAATAAAACTGATATCCGCATCCCTCACCCTCTTTCATCCGGTCCTGAAGCAGGGAGATGGCCACTTCTATTTCATAAGATTTAAAAAAACCGGTCGACTTTAATATGTCTGTAACGGTCATAACATCGGTTGGCACAACTGTTTTTCTAAATCCTTTATTTTTAAATTCAGGGTTAGATGTGTTAGGTATCATAAGTTATCCATTTTATATTGATCGAATTAAGTCGTTCCTCTCCATGAATGATCTTCTTCAGTAAAATACCCGTTACGCTCTCTTCGAACGCTTTTCACAAAAATGCTGTTCACTATCAATTTCCTCTGAACCGTATTCGGAAACCGGATTGTTATATATAGGATTTACGGGTCAGATTCCTGCAAAACAATCACCGCTGATTTGGCTATATTACAGCTAAAGATAAGCATTGTTTTGCAAACTAGTTTGTCTTAGGTCATAAAAAAATGACCGGACTTCCCGGTAAGGCAGAAGAGATCCGGTAAAATAGGGGCATTGCAGGACTCCATTATCTGCTAACAGTGGATAATTTGCATATTTTGCGACTCATTCCTGATTTTAATGGATTAATTGTAATTTAGCAGACAGAATTTGTGAAAAAAAATAAGATATGGAAACAACAGACTGGAAAAATCTTGGATTTGGATATAGCAAAGCGGATTTCAATATTCGATGCTGGTATCGCAACGGCAAATGGGGTGAATTGGAAGTATCTGATTCTGAAAATGTTACCTTGCATATAGGGGCGACCACATTTCATTATGGGCAAGAAGCTTTTGAAGGATTAAAAGCTTTCAGGGGAAAAGACGGAAAGATCCGCGTTTTCAGGATGGAGGAGAATGCAAAACGGATGCAAACCTCTTCCCAGGGAATTATGATGGCAGAAGTCCCAACTTCCTTGTTTACTGATGCAGTAAAAAAGGCGGTCAAATTAAACGAAGCTTTCGTTCCCCCGTTTGAATCGGGTGCCTCATTATATGTTCGTCCGTTGCTTATTGGTACGGGACCTCAAATCGGGGTAAACCCGGCAGATGAGTATCTTTTTTTGGTAATGGTTATGCCTGTTGGTCCCTATTTTAAGGAGGGATTTAAACCAACCGATCTGGTAATTTACCGTGAATACGATCGCGCGGCTCCTCTTGGCACCGGTAAAATTAAGGTGGGTGGGAATTATGCGGCAAGTCTTGTTGCCGGACAACGTGCCCATCACGAAGGATTTTCTGCGGTGCTCTACCTGGATGCCAGAGAAAAGAAATATATTGACGAATGCGGACCTGCCAATTTCTTTGCCGTTAAGGGTAATTCCTACGTAACTCCCAGATCAGGTTCAATATTGCCCTCCATCACCAATATGAGTTTACGCCAGCTGGCTTCTGATATGGGGATGAAGATTGAAGAACGGCAGATACCGGTTGAGGAACTCGCCGAATTTGATGAAGTTGGCGCCTGTGGCACGGCGGCCGTAATCTCTCCGATCAAAAGAGTTTATGATGCGGACAAAAATATTGAATATACCTTTGGAACGGAACCCGGGAAAGTGTCAGCTCAGCTTTATGAAAAGCTTAGAGGAATACAATACGGACTCGAACCAGATCCATACCATTGGACGACCGTTATTGAATAAATAAAGGTGTGGCAACTTGCTGCTGGCTTTTGGCTGCCTCAGATGTGTTCTTTTCCGGATAAATTTTAATATCCTTTCAAGCGGCGAGCGGGAAAGAACTCATCCTTCAAAGCAGACTCCGGCCAGTTGCAAATTGCCAGCCGCCAGTGGCAGATTTTAGGGGGCATCGAATCAGACTGACAATTCAAGCATTCTGAGAATCGGTATTTTAGCCTTTTCAATGATTGCTGGGTCAAGAATTATTTCAGGTCGTTCATATTTGAGGGCCAGGTATAATTTTTGTAATGTGTTTAATTTCATATAGCTGCAGTCGTTACACCCGCAGGTTGAGTCGATCGAAGGGGCGGGAATAAATATTTTGCCGGGGCAGTTCCGCTGCATCTGGTGAAGGATCCCGCTTTCGGTGGCCACGATAAATTCGGTGGCATCACTTTTTGCGACATAATTTAGCAGCGCCGTTGTAGAGCCTATAAAGTCAGCGACAAGAAGTACCTGTTGTTCACATTCCGGATGAGCAATAAACACCGCTTTGGGGTGCTCATCCATAAGGGTGACAATTTTCTCCAGCGAATACTTTTCATGCACCATACAGGCGCCATTCCAGAGCACCATTTCTCTTCCGGTCACCGAATTGATATAATTTCCTAAATTCTTATCTGGAGCAAAGATCAGCGGTTGTTCCTTTGGAAAAGATTCAACAATCTTCATGGCATTGGAAGAGGTCACAATCACATCGGAAAGCGCCTTGATTTCAGCGGAGCAGTTGATATAAGAGATGACCTTGTGATCCGGATACAGGTCCTTAAACGCCTGGAACGGTCCGGCTGGAGCCGACTCGGCCAAAGAACACCCGGCATTCAGATCGGGAACGATCACCTTTTTTCCGGGATTCAGTATTTTGGCTGTTTCACCCATAAAGTGAACCCCGACAAACAAAATAAGATCCGCATCTGTCTTTTGAGCCTGTTGGGCCAGGGCCAGTGAATCACCCAGAAAATCGGAAATATCCTGAAGCTCCGGGGTAATGTAATAATGCCCCAGGATTACAGCGTTTTTTGCCCGTTTTAATTTTTGGATCTCATCAATCAGATCAATTCCCGGGGCAATTGGCTTGTTGATGTAACCATGTATATTTAGTAACAAATCGAAATTTTCTTTTAACATCGAAATAGCATTTTAACAATCGTTGCAAAAATACGAATTCAATCCCTAACTTTGCAATTCAAAATTTGACATTTAAATGGCACAGAAACCATCGATACCTAAAGGAACGCGCGATTTTTCACCCAATGAAATGGCCCGGAGGAATTATATATTCGATACCGTAAAAAAGGTATTTCAACTCTATGGCTTTCAGCAAATTGAAACGCCGGCCATGGAAAATCTCACCACCCTGATGGGCAAATATGGGGAAGAGGGAGATAAATTGCTGTTCAAGATTTTAAATTCAGGCGACTACCTTTCGTCTGTAAATTCGGACGAGCTGATCGGCGCGAACAGCACCAAACTCACCACAAAGATATCCGAAAAGGGGTTGCGCTACGATCTGACAGTTCCATTTGCCAGGTATATTGTTCAAAATCAGAATGATATTGTATTTCCGTTTCGCAGGTACCAGATTCAGCCGGTGTGGCGTGCCGACCGGCCTCAGAAAGGGCGTTACCGCGAATTTTACCAGTGTGATGTCGATATTATTGGTTCCAATTCATTGCTCAATGAAGTGGAACTGATCCAGATTGTGGACCATATCTACCGTGATCTGGCTCTTCGGGTGGTGATAAAAATAAATAACCGGAAAATTCTGGCCGGCATAGCTGAGGCCATTGGTGAAGCGGACCGTATTGTTGATATTACTGTAGCAATCGACAAACTGGATAAAATTGGCATCGAAAAGGTCAACGAAGAGCTGATTCAAAAAGGGGTAGCTCAGGAGGCCATCCTGAAGCTTCAGCCGATCCTGCATTTAAGGGGAACCAATAGTGAAAAATTAGACCAGATTGAAAAGGTGATATCAATGTCCCCAACTGGCTTAAAGGGAATAGCCGAGATGCGTACAATCTTTGAATACCTCGCGGCAATGAAGCTTGAATCTGATATTGAACTCGATTTAACCCTGGCACGGGGGCTGAATTATTATACCGGAGCCATTTTTGAGGTGAAATCGGCAGATGTAGCGATCGGTTCAATTACCGGGGGCGGCAGGTATGACGATCTGACCGGAATATTTGGTCTCTCAGGGGTATCCGGGGTCGGTATCTCCTTTGGAGCCGACCGGATTTACGATGTGATGTCGCAACTCGATATTTTCCCTAAAGATGCTATGGCGTCATCTAAAGTGATGTTTGTAAACTTTGGAGAAAAGGAAGAGAGCTATTGCCTCCCACTCTTAGCCACTCTGCGGAAAGCAGGTATCAGCAGTGAGATTTATCCCGATTCGGATAAAATGAAAAAACAGATGGTTTATGCCAATCGAAAAGGGATCAGATTCGTGGCATTGGCAGGGGAAGCTGAAATCGAAAAAGGGATGGTCAATCTGAAAAATATGGAGACCGGCGAACAACAGCTGGTAACCGCCGGGGATTTGGTTGACGTTTTGAGTGCCTGATTAACCGTCCCTGACAAAACCGGGAACAGGAAATGGATTAATCAGGTGAACTGATTAACTTCCAAAGTCTCCGAGGCTTTGGAAGTTCTTTTTTTGCCACTTCATCATGAAAAACATCCTTCTAATCCACTTCCCTCTATAGTATGCTCGCATGGTGGGACTACCGTCAGAATCAAAAAAAAGAGGCTGTCTATAAACCGGTGATTTATGACAACCTCTTTACCAAAACTTCACTACTAAAAACTACTCTACTCAAACTTCTCTACTTAAACTTCACTACGTAACTAATCTAACGAACTATTTATTCTCATTTTCCTTTTTGTCCTGCTGACTCCTGCGGAAATCGTGCAGGAGGGTTGCTCTGAATTTGCTCTCGGCAAGGTAAAGCCTGACGACTTTTTCGGCGGAAAGCACATTTAAAAACTTCAGATTGTACTCCTCGATTAATTTACCCTCCCTGGAATGAATTGAAGCCATTTCCATAGCCAGTTGGCGGTAATCGATCTCTTTGGTTCCTTGTTTTGCGGACTCGCAGCGAAATTCAAGTTCCCTTTTTTTATCCATCAGAAGAAACTTCTCGTGGTCGAGTTCGTTGTATACCGGCCAGAATTTTTGAGCCTCCTGAGAGGTCAAACCGATCTGTTCGGTCAGAAAGGCTATTTTTTTTGTTTTTATTAATTCCAGCGCCTGGGGATCAAGTTTCTGTTGCGCCAGACCAACCAGGGAGGTAAATAGTGATAATATAATTAATACTCTGATTTTCAGTATATAACTCCTGAATTTACGAAATTCGGTCAAAAAAAGTGTGAAATCTCTTTCCTTGCTGTTATTGCGCTTTAAATAGGTTTGTGTCATGGCTCTGTTTTTAATTGTCTGCTAAAATTTCGTAACTACTGTAATTCGCTGCAATATAATCAGCAAGATTTTCAGAAGATAAAGTTTTTGAGTCCAGATCACTTAAGGCTGAAAATGCAGCAAGGAGCTGTTCTTCTGAAAAATTGGAGATCAAAGAACCCTGAATCCCATGAACTGATTCATCTGTGGCGTTTTCCGTCCGGTTTTGAGCGATATTCCCTGAACCGGAGGGGAGCATCTTTGTGACCGGAACATAAATCAGCAACATTGCAAGTGCGAATATGGCTGCGACCGCCATGACTGGTTTCAGGTAGATGAACAGCGTTCTGTGATTAACGGATCGTTTCTCTTCCGCAATTCTGATATTTAGCCGGTCAGTAAAGGTTTCGAAATAGTTCTCCGGAACCCTGAAAGGGGTTTCTTTCCTGAGACTACCGAACAGATTTTCAATATTTCCGTTTTTCTCTTTCATTTTCTAACGTCTGTTTGACATTTGGAATCGCAAATGGTTTAATGACTATTTGAGATCTTCTTTTAAAAATTCCTCTATTTTTTTTACCGCAAAGTGATAGGAGGCTTTTAAGGCCCCGACAGAGGTCTTCAGTACCTCGGAAATCTCCTCGTATTTCATTTCATCAAAATACTTCATATTGAATACTATCCTTTGTTTATTGGGTAACTGCAATATGGCCAGTTGAAATTTCTTCTGAATCTCATCTCCTTCAAAATAAACATCCGATTCAAGTGACTCCGAAAGATAATCATTCATCTCGTTGATCGAAACGACCGAATGACGCCGCTGTTTTTGCAGATGGCTTAACGATTCGTTAGTCGCAATTCTGAAAAGCCAGGTGAACAGTGAGGAATCCTCTCTGAAACCGTCGATGTTTTTCCATACTTTTACAAATACGTTTTGCAGAATATCATCCGTATCATCATGATTCATCACAATTTTCCGGATATGCCAGTAAAGCCGCTGCTGGTATGTTTTTACCAGCAGTTGAAAAGCCTGCTCCCTGCTTGCTTCAGATTTAAGATTTGCAATAAGCTCCTTTTCGTTTAAATCCATTTTTGAAACCCACAATTGTATGATATGCTGTCTTTCAGACTCTGTTTTCTGCCAAAGGTTTAAAATCTAAAAAAGGAACCCGATTCTTATTCCGGTGGTAATGGCAATCGGGAAGGATGAGACGCCTCCTGCAAAGGCATAATGCCAGGCAAGGTTTTGATAGGCATGGCCCGTTCCATAACCAATTCCCCAGAACCAGTCGATTAAGAACTGGTCGCTGATAACCCATTGTTTACCCAAATTAATCATCAGGGCATACATTGTGTTGGTTTCCCTGGCACCCCCATTGGTCAATGCGCCCCCTGAAAGATCATACAGAAGTGTTGATTCTACGCTGTAGGTTGCCAGTGAGATTTCAGGCCGGATATACGTCCCCTTTAACAGGTGCTCAAATCGGGTCCCTTTGGAGTAAAAGTCGGGACTTTTAATGAACTTATACCCAAATTTAAAGTAGGCGCCGCGGGCTGAATTGCCCCCTATGTCTGTTCCCAGTCCGATAATCCCGAGTGAGGCTTCCCAGCTGTTCCCGGGTTTGACGCTGCGCTCGTAAGTGAAGCTGGTCGCACCAAATAACGGCGACAAAAATCCCACTTTAAGGGCATTTTTATGCTGCTTCGTATATTGCCCCGGGCCAAACATCGAATTTTCAAAGGCGAGCTCCTTCCCGTCACTGAAGATGATCCGGATGACCTTATTTTTATCGATGCCGAAGATCACATCACTTTTAAACTCTTTTAAGCTGTATTTCACCTCATCATCGCCAATCTCCCTGATCTGACACCTGATCGTATCACCGGTTGTTTTGACAATCCGGTCCTGACCCAATCCGGCAATCGCCAGGAGATTGAAAATCAAAATTATCGGGTAAATTTTATTCATGGTTATCTGTGTTGGGTATGTGAATTCTTCCAGATGCACCTCTATTTAACTGGTTTTAAGCCGTTCGCTTCTTATTAGCGGCTCAGTTTATATTTCTCAGCTAAATTAGTAATTTTGTCCAATTAAAATATACGTATTTATAATGGCTTTACAGTGTGGAATAGTCGGACTTCCCAATGTTGGAAAATCGACACTTTTTAATTGCCTGTCCAATGCAAAAGCGCAGGCTGCAAACTTCCCTTTTTGTACAATTGAACCCAATGTGGGGGTCATCACCGTTCCCGATAAAAGACTGATCAAACTGGCCGAAATTGATAAGCCAAAGCGTGTGGTCCCAACAACCGTTGAAATAGTCGATATTGCAGGCCTGGTTAAAGGTGCCAGCAAAGGGGAGGGGCTCGGCAATCAGTTTCTGGCTAATATCCGCGAAGTGGATGCCATTATTCATGTGATCCGCTGTTTTGAGAACGACAACATCATACATGTCGATGGTTCGATTAACCCTGTCCGTGATAAGGAGGTGATCGATATCGAACTGCAATTAAAAGACCTTGAAACGGTTGAAAGCCGGATTGCCAAACTGCAGAAGCAGGCAAAAGTGGGAAATGACAAGGTAGCCCAGAAGACCGTTGCCATCGCCGAACGATTAAAATCTGTCTTGCTGACGGGGAAAAGCGCCAGAACTCTCGAATTAACCGAAGATGAAGAGTCGCTGATCCACGATTTTTTTCTGCTGACCAAAAAACCCGTGCTTTACGTATGCAATGTCGACGAATCCTCGGCGGCAAAGGGGAATAAATTCACCCGTCAATTTGCCGAGGCTGTCACGGATGAAAATGCTGAAATACTGATTATTGCTGCAGCAACAGAAGCTGACATTGCCGGACTGGAGAGTTATGAGGAGAAACAACTTTTTCTCGAAGATCTCGGTCTTGATGAACCGGGTGTAAATAAGCTGATCCATTCAGCCTATAAATTACTCAACCTTCAGACCTATTTTACAACCGGAGCCGACGAGAGCCGCGCCTGGACCTTTGTCCGGGGGATTAAGGCGCCAAAGGCAGCAGGTATCATCCACAGCGATTTTGAAAAGGGATTTATCCGCGCAGAGGTGATCAAGTACGACGATTATGTGAAACTCGGTTCGGAAGCTGCCTGCCGCGAGGTTGGAAAGATCTATGTGGAAGGGAAAGAATACGTGGTTCAGGATAGCGATATCATGCACTTCAGATTTAACGTATAATATAAAAAGACCTCTTTTTATTTTTTCAGGCATTTGGTTATTAAACCTACAGAAGGTATCCCGATTATGGGGTGCCTTTTTTTATATCTTCTATTTTCCTGCTAATTTTCAAATAAATAAACGGACAAAAGTGTAACTTTGAATAACTATGTATCTTAATAAAGCCAAGATCAGAATTCAAGGCAGCTCTTACTTAACAAGATTATTTGAACAGACTGTTGAATGACTTTTTTAAAGCAGATTATTATGAAAACTCAATCCGAAGAAGAGACAATTTGTTGTCCCCGATTTGATCCTGCCCCCTGGGATGAAAAAACAGTGAATTGGCAAAACAGGAAATTTATTAAAGATCGGGTAATTACCCTGTTTTACATGCCGGTTAATTTTGGCAGGGTAATGAAACGTTTCAGCAAAAATCTGGCCACCTCAGGAGCGGTAATGCCCGACTCTCTTTGCCTGTCTGACCAAACCTCGAAATGGAATATGGATCTTTATCTTGCGGTTGATAAGGAGATACCAGGAGTAGAAAATGTGACGATAAGCGGAAATTTCTACTGCAAGGTGTATGAAGGTCCTTTCCGTGAAACCGGAAAATGGTGTTCCGATTTTGAAAACCTCTTGAAATCAAAGGGATTTAAATATGGCAAGAGGTATATGTGGTACACAACCTGTCCCAAATGCGCCAAAAAATATGGCAAAAACTATGTTGTGATGTTTGCAAAACTGGCGTGAGCTCACCTGAATTGGAACTCAGATTTGATATCATGCGTTACACAAGGGTTGAAAATTTCCGCCTACAAAAACCAAAGGACTAAAATCAATCATTTAGTTTTAGGAGATTATAATATGGGAGATAATTATGAAAAGATAACGGCCGAGATATTGGGCTTTGCCGGGGTGCAGATAGACGGAACTAATCCGTGGGACATCCGGATTCATAACAAGGAATTTTACCGCAGAGCGCTGACCGAAGGTGAACTGGGATTTGGCGAATCCTATATGGACGGATGGTGGGAAGCTGAAAAAATTGACCAGTTGATTCACCGGATATTAACTGCCCGTCTGGATGAAAAAATACGATTGAAGTTTTCGATGCTGATGAGGCTTTTTTCGGATCGGATTTTCAATTTGCAATCCAAAAGAAGGGCATTTATCATTGGGGAGAAGCATTATGATCTTGGCAATACGCTGTTTGAAAATATGCTTGACCATCGGATGAACTATAGCTGCGGATATTGGAAGGATGCCACAACGCTGGACGAGGCACAGGAAAATAAGCTTGAATTAATCTGTCGGAAACTTTATCTTAAACCGGGTATGCGTGTTCTGGATATTGGTTGTGGCTGGGGCCCTTTTGGTAAATATGCTGCTGCCAAATATCGGGTGCAGGTTACCGGAATTACGGTTTCCAGGGAACAGGTTCAACTTGGTCAACGGTTGTGCGAAGGACTTCCGGTCGACTTCAGGCTGATGGATTACCGCAATCTGAATGAGAAGTTCGACAGGATTGTAAGCGTTGGAATGGTTGAACATGTGGGTTATAAAAATTACGGCACTTTTTTTAATGTGGCCAGCAGATGCCTTGCAGAGGATGGCCTATTTCTCCTGCATACCATCGGGCATCAGGAACCTTTAAAAGCATCAGATCCATGGACCAATAAGTATATCTTTCCAAATGGAATGATCCCCTCGGCCAGCCAGCTATCCAATGCCTTTGAAAAATCCTTTGTACTGGAAGACTGGCATAATTTTGGGCCTGACTACGACCGTACACTCATGGCGTGGCATGAAAATTTCGTGAATAACTGGGACAAATTGAAGAGCGGGCTATCTGAGCGCTTTTACAGAATGTGGACCTACTATCTGCTTTCAGCTGCTGCGGCATTCCGGTCAAGACGCTGTCAGTTGTGGCAGATCGTACTCTCCCAAAACGGGGTGCCGGGCGGTTATCAGTCGGTTAGATAAAGGGAGTCTCACTTAAATCCAATACAACTATTTCTGCTCTATTTTAATTAATGGTGATTCCCAGGAATGGAACGATCCTATTTTATTCCTCTTACCTGGCTTTGCGATCCCTGTGTGCTTAGCGGGGAAAAAGGGGTTCCTTGAAAAAGTATCGCGCAAAGTGTTCAAAAAAACGAATTTAATTGAACTGGTTCAGACTCAATCTGCGTGTCGTCTCCACCTATCTCTGCGATAAAGAGCCTTGATTAATGAGATCCGTCTTTAAAAGGTAAAAGTATCGGGATGAGCTCCAAAATGGTGGTCTTTATCCAGCGCATCAATCAGGTCAATATCCTCAAGGGTGAGCTCAAAATCAAAAATGTCGGCATTATGCTCAATCCTCTCTTTATGGACCGATTTGGGAATCGTTACGATCCCTTTTTGCAAATCCCACCTTAAAACAATCTGAACGGGAGATTTATGATGTTTCTCAGATAGTTTTGTCAGCAGTGGAATATCATTGACCTGACCCCGCATAATGGGACTCCATGCCTCATAAACGATGTTGTAGGAGTGGCAGAAATCAATGAGCGGTTGCTGAACCAGGTAGGGGTGACATTCAACCTGGTTAACCATGGGCATGATTTCGGCAATGGTGAATAAATCTTCAAGGTGATGTTGCAAAAAGTTGCTCACCCCGATCGACCGGGCTCTTCCCGAACGATAAATATCTTCCATCACTTTCCAGGCGGCAGTAAATTTCCCTTTTACCGGCCAGTGGATAAGGTACAAATCGACATAATCGGTCTGCAGCAATTTAAGGCTCTCCTCAAATCCTTCCATCACCGTATTATTTCGCTGATCGTCGTTCCATAATTTTGTAGTGATAAACAGCTCGTTCCGGGGGATACCACTATTTTTGATGCTGTTTCCAACGCCACGTTCGTTCATGTAAATTGCAGCTGTATCGATATGCCTGTATCCGGCCTCCAGAGCCCAGCTGACCGCATTTTCCACTTCAGAACCCTCCTGAGTCTTGAATACACCCAAACCAAAGTAGGGCATGCTGACTCCGTTAGATAGTTGGATGGTCCCTTTTAAGTCATTTATTATCATGGTTATATAACTAAATTTAGTGCAATTGTAAACAGTTTCTTCTTTGGGAACGAATAATTCCCAAATATAGTTCTTCAAAATTTGATTGATAAGGTTAAAATCATGAAATTTGAACCCAACACTCAATCTAAGATGAAAGATATTACAACGCTCAAGGATATCGAGTTCCTGGTCGATCATTTTTACCAGGCAGTTCAGCAGGATCCGCTGATCGGTCCTATTTTTAATGACATCCTTTCTGGACGGTGGGAGATCCATCACCGGAAGCTTTATCGTTTTTGGCACACAGTTTTATTGCGCCGCCCCGATTATTTTGGCAATCCGGTACCGGTTCATTTCGGAATGAATATCGGCAAGACCCATTTTGAACGGTGGCTGATGATCTGGGTTGAAATTATTGATGCCAATTTTGAGGGATTTGTCGCCGAGAGGGCCAAATTTCGTGGAAAAAAGATGGCCGATGCCTTTCTGTCAAAGATAAAAAAGAATAGTTAAAAGTTATTTGGAAATCTGAAATCTGCTCGCTATGTTTGTCACGAATAAAATTCATTGTTAGCTGAGCATTCAGGATGAAAAGAGAAAATAAAAATAATCTGATTTTTACACGGACAGAACAGCCTTGTTTTGCCGGTTTTCTTAATGCTGAAATTTTTATGCTCACCATGTCTATGGATATGCGATAGCCTTCCTGCGGGCAAAACCTGTTTGAAGGCTTTATCAAAATACTCCTACTTGAAACATCTTATTTTTAAATCATAATTTTAAATTGCATGATTATGCCTAAAGCTGTCGTTAAATTCGGCGGATCCAACCTTAATGGTAAGGAGGATATTGGAAATATTATTCGGGTAATAAAAAAATATGACGCCCCTCTGGTGGTCGTTATCTCGGCTTTTTATGGCGTAACCGACTATCTGATTGATTCGCTCGACAAGGCGCGTCACGACGAACTGGTTGCCCCGAAAACCGTCGCTTATCTGTTGAACCTCAAGAAGGAGGCCCTCAGATTGCATATTGAGGATGAACTGGTGATCAACCGTATCTTGTCTGAAATAGAGGTGCTGCTTAATGAACTTGGAAGGTATCTGCAGGGAATTGCCCTTACCGGAGATGCCTCCCCGGCGCTTGAAGATCATATTCTGGCATTCGGAGAGCAGATTTCTGCCGTTTTTCTGGCGGGCATTCTCAACTATGAAGGGATAGAAACCAGGGTCGCCTTCCCCGAAACGATTGGACTGATTACCGACGGCGAGTTTGGCACAGCCTCCGTCGATTTTGTGCGGTCAACTGCAAAGGTCCGGGAAGCGCTGGCGGATGATCTGGTTTATGTTGTCCCCGGTTTTTACGGATTATCCCCCGAAGGGAAAACAACGGTGTTCGGACGAGGCGGCAGTGACTATGCTGCGGCAGCCATTGCCCGGTGTATCGGGGCTCTTTCGCTCGACATCTGGAAAGATGTCAATGGATTTGTGAGTGCAGATGCCAAAACAGTGGATAATCCGGTCCAAATAAAACAACTGACCTACAACGAGGCTGCCGAATTAGCCTATTTTGGGGCTAAGATTCTCCATCCGCGAACCGTTGAGCCGTTATCAGCTCCTCATATTCCGATCAGGATCTTTAATATTTACAGTGACTCGGATGTGGAAAAACCCCGCTCGGTAGTAAGCGCCGAAAAGACAATCACCAGGGGAATTGTAAAAAGTGTGACCTGCAGCGAAGATTTTGGCATTCTGAAATTAAAAGGGTCAGGAGTGGGGGCAAAGCCGGGTATCCTGGCTAAAGTGACCACGGCCCTCCATCATGCAGGGATTAATATCAGCTCTGTCCTTACCTCCCAGATATCGATCAATATTTTGCTCGCCAAAAAAGATTTGAGTACCGCCTATGCCCTGGTAAGCGCGATTGAACTGTCGGTTGTCGGAAGAGTTCAGATCATTGAGGATGTGGCTGTTGTGGCTACGGTTGGGAACGGTATCGCTGAAAATTACGGAGTTGCAGCACGGATATTTACCGCGCTGGCAAAAAACGGAATTAACGTGCTGATGAGTTGTTCCGGGGCATCACCCATTGTCAGCTATTTTTTGGTAGGGATCAATGACAGTATCAGAGCCGTAAAAGCCATCCACGAGGAATTTTTTGAAACAATTTCTCCATTAGGATAGTTAAACATCAGAAACAAATGAAAAAATTGAAATTGATAGAAATAGATAGAAATAATTAATAATCAGAAACAATTAAAACAATTAATCATGAGCACAGGTACACCAAAATTTGAAACATTGCAGGTCCATGCAGGACACACTCCCGATCAGGATACGTTATCCAGAGCAGTACCGATTTACCAGACAACTTCCTATGTCTTTAAAAATGCGGAACATGCGGCAAATCTATTTGGTTTAAAGGAATTTGGGAATATCTACACCCGTCTGATGAACCCGACAACCGATGTATTTGAGAAACGAATCGCAGCCCTTGAGGGTGGTGTTGCCGCGCTGGCCGTTTCATCAGGACATGCAGCCCAGTTTATTGCCATTACCAATATTGCCGGGTCGGGTGATAATATTGTCACCTCACCATTTCTATACGGCGGAACCTTTAATCAGTTCAAGGTATCGTTTAAAAATCTTGGAATAGAGGGACGTTTTGCGGCGGATCTTGAGATCGCCAGTTTTGAAAAACTGATCGATGACAAGACGAAGGCTATTTATTTTGAAACCATCGGAAACCCAAGTTACAATATTCCGGATTTCGAAAAGTTTGCGGCCCTGGCTAAAAAATACGATCTCCCAATTATTGTGGACAACACTTTTGGTTGTGGCGGCGCGCTTTTCCGTCCGCTCGAACATGGGGCTCATATCGTCGTGGAATCGGCTACCAAATGGATTGGCGGACACGGATCGTCCATCGGCGGCGTGATCGTTGACGGCGGTAATTTCAACTGGGGAAATGGAAAATATCCCGGATTTACCGAACCTTCCGAAGGTTATCACGGCCTCAGGTTCTGGGATGTATTTGGAACAGATGGTCCATTTGGAAATATCGCCTTTATCATCAGGGCACGTGTTGAGGGGTTGCGCGATTTTGGTCCGGCAATCAGCCCGTTCAACTCCTTCCTGCTGATCCAGGGTCTTGAAACACTCTCATTACGCGTTGAGCGACATGTCCAGAATACCATTGCCCTTGCCAAATGGCTGCAAAACCATCCGAAGGTCGAATCGGTCAGCTATCCTGGCCTCGAAGGAGATGAGAATTATGAGCTGGCATCAAAATATCTGCCCAAAGGTGCGGGTTCGGTGTTGACCTTTATTGTCAAAGGGGGAAAAGAAAAAGCAATCCAGACGGTTGACAACCTTCTGTTGGTAAGCCACCTGGCCAATGTAGGTGATGTGCGGACCCTGATCATTCAACCTTCAGCAACTACCCATTCGCAGTTAAGCGAGCTTGAGCAGCTAAGTGCGGGGGTATCACCAGCAGGGCTCAGGGTTTCTGTCGGAATTGAACATATCGACGATATTATTGCTGACTTTGAACAGTCCTTAGCGAAAATCTGATTAATGTAGAGACGCGATTAATCGCGTCTCTACACATTTTTACACACATTTTGTCCGGCAGATTTTGTTTCAACAAAAAAAACGTTCATATTTGAGTAAAAATCAGGTTAAAAATCTGAATTAAATTAAAAAATTGTAACATGCCATTAAATCTTCCCGACGGTCTTCCGGCTATCGATCTTCTGCGCAAAGAGAATATTTTCGTAATGAATGAAACCCAGGCTGCGCATCAGGATATCCGTCCGTTAAAGATCATCATTCTCAATCTGATGCCGCTGAAGATTGCCACTGAAACCGATTTATTGCGGTTGTTGTCCAATTCTCCGATCCAAATCGAGATCGATTTTCTTCAGATCGAGGGTCATGTTTCAAAAAACACCTCCCTCGACCATTTAAATACTTTTTATCACACCTTTTCGGAGGTCAAAGCGAATAAGTACGACGGAATGATTATTACCGGGGCTCCGGTTGAACACCTCCCTTTTGAAGAGGTTGATTACTGGAACGATATCTGCGGGATTTTTGAATGGACCAAACACCATGTCACCTCGACGATGTTTATTTGCTGGGCTGCCCAGGCAGGTCTTCACTATTTCTATGGCATTGAAAAGTATCCGCTTGACAAGAAAATGTTTGGCGTTTTCGATCATTACCACTCCGAGGCAAAGCTCCCCATATTCCGCGGTTTTGATGATATTTTCAGGGCGCCTCATTCACGTCATACCCAGATTCTGGCCCGGGATATCCTGAAAGTTCCAGAAATTGAGCTGATATCACAATCGGAGGAAGCGGGTGTCCACATGGTTATGGCCAACCAGGGTAAACAATTGTTTGTTACGGGTCACCCCGAATATTCGCGGGGAACCCTTAACCGGGAGTTTAAGCGTGACTTCGACAAGGGGCTTCCCATTGATCTGCCTAAAAATTACTATAAGGATAACGACCCTTCAAAAGATCCGGTGCTGAGCTGGAGATCACACGCGAACCTGCTGTTCCTGAACTGGCTTAATTACTATGTCTACCAGGAGACCCCTTACGATTTGCATGATATTAAGTAAAAGTTATTAAGTCCGGGCCCGACTCCAAGCCGGGCCCGGACTTTTTAAAGTTAAGTGACCGGGTGACTTGTTTATGCACGAACAAGTCACCCGCCCATTTTTGAACCCGTCGCTTCCATTCTGGCCAAATAAAATCTGTTTAATCTTAATACACTGACCACAAATATAATTATGGGGTTATTGCGATCATAACGCCACAATTAATAGTAATAATGCCATTATGTACAGGCAGAGGCTTTCAAAAGTCAAATGGAACATGCCTGCCGTGAACGTATTCGTTACATTCCCCAGATTATGGAGGCTGTAAAGGCAAACCGCAATTAACTGAAAGCCTTAAATCCAACGAACCCCAAACGGTTATCTGAGTGGGGATTTGAGATTGATGACTTGGTGCAGGCCGTTAGGGCGGTAAAAACGGTGTGCACTTTTGAATTATAAACCTGATTTTCAGATACACTCTTTAAATTTCTGAATAATCCTTATTTAAATATTCCCCAATTTTTCCCCGGTTTTTATCGGAAGCAATATTTCGTGCAGATGTGTGATCGGGTGACTATCCCGGACACGAACCGTCACCCGATCACTACAATATATTGCAAATGATTTTATTTGGGGAATAAATTTCAGTTTAATTCGTGGTGTGACGCGTTTTGACATAGCCAGTATATACTTTTGAACTAAGAATAAAACAGAAGGTGATTTAAAATTGGATTTTCAATCCATCAGGGATTTATTTCACTCTAACACTCTGTATTACTGAGTTTTATTGGGTGTTATTTAGGAGGAATTCCTATGAAGTGAAGCCAATTTAAAATAAATATTATCTTAACTTTATGACATGGACTGGACGAAATATTTTACGATATTTTTACCTTCCTTAATCAAAAATGATAAGCTGGCTGAAAATATCCTGGTGATGAAATATATTTCCGAGGATGATGATAATGAGGTAAATGAAAATTTGCCGGTTATTGATAAACTGGTTATCAACACATAAGTAACGCGAAAATTCAAAACCTTATTTCTGTTTTTTTAACCTTAGTAGCCATGAAATCAAATATATGCAGAGACCTGCTTTTGGGAATTGCCGTTGGTGATGCGCTGGGTGTGCCGGTTGAATTCATGAGCAGATCGACCCTAGCCAAAAATCCGGTCAAAGGGATGGTGGGTTATGGGACCCACAATCAGCCACCCGGAACGTGGTCTGATGACAGCTCCCTCACATTTTGCCTGGCTGAGTCGTTATGCAATGGTTACAATCTTAGCGACATTGCCTCGAATTTTGTCAAATGGCTGGATGCGGGGTTCTGGACACCTTACGGGAAGGTCTTCGATATCGGCGGCACAACACGCAATGCAATAGCAAACCTGAAAAACGGCGTTGAGCCTTTTCTTGCAGGCGGGACTGGAATTAATTCAAATGGAAATGGTTCTTTAATGAGGATTCTGCCTTTGCTAATCCAGATTGTTAATTTGGATTTTAAGGAACGGTGCAAATTAATCAGGGAAGTATCTTCAATCACACACCGCCACCCGCGGTCGGTTTTAGGATGCGTTATACTATTGGAATATGCACTGAATCTGATGCATGAGGGCCCACGTTCAGCATTACAGACATTGAACCTGAACCTTCGGAATGATCTTGGTGAATTTCCCGATTTGGAGAATGAACTGATCCACTTCAGCCGGTTATTTGACGGGATGACCGACAGCGAATATGAGGCTTTAAAAAATACCGACAGAAAAGCGTATGAGTCCACAAAATTCATGGACGCTTCAATGCCTTCTATCGCCAAAACAGGTGCTGACGAGGTTTGGTCAAGCGGGTATATTGTGCATACCCTTGAGGCAAGTATCTGGTGTCTGATTAATTCAACCAGTTATAAAGAGGCAGTTTTGCTGGCGGTAAATCTTGGCGATGATACCGATACTACGGGGGCTGTCACCGGGGGACTTGCAGGGCTTTATTATGGTTCCGATTCCATTCCGAAAAAATGGATCGGTAAAATTGCCGGAAGGGATGATATACAAGGTTTAAGTAATAGGCTTTTTAGCTATTATCTGAATTTAAACTTTGAGCATAAATGCCCGATCTGCGGTACAGAACTTAACAAATATGACCGTTATCCGGATTATGTTTGCCATAAATGTGTAAAAAAGGCCACCGATATATCCGGACAAAGACTTATATTTTTCAATTTGGGTATGAGTGGGGGATACGGGGCTAAATATGCTGACTCGGGAAAAGAATACCTAAGCCAGGAGTGCTATATCGATGGGAAGCTCTGCTGGGCTGATGAAGCAAGATTTGGGGGGATAGTTGTACAAATTCTAAATATCCCGTAAGCCGATTTTGCCATAGAAGTGAGCAGGTGACCTGTTCATGCACGAACAAGTCACCCGCTCACTATTTTAAGGAAATTATAATGACTTTCAAAAAAGAGCATAAACAAGCCGGATAAATCGCTTTATCGTCAAAAAAAACATAAAAAAGCACATAAAAACTCCGCTATTGATCAAATTTGTGTGTTGAGTGCATATTCCGGTGATACCCGTTCACGTTTTCCGGTGATACCCGTTCACTGTTTGTTAAATAACTCCCTGGGCAGATTTAAAATTAATACTTTTTTCTTAGACTTTCTCCTTTTAATTGAAAACGTATCGACTTATGGACAATTCTGTCTAAGCAGGCTTCAGCAATGAGCTCATTACCAATGACAGCATACCAATCATTGACTGGTAGCTGACTGGATATTATCAATGCTTTTTTCCGATATCTGTCATCAACAATTTGCTCAAAGTCGTTTTGCTGTTGTCCTTCTAATGCTTTCATACCAAAGTCATCTATGATCAGCATGTCTACTCGTGAGAGTTTTTCCAGGAATCGTATTTCCTGTCCTTGCAATCGTTCGAGTTTGATCCGATCCAATAACTTTTGCATGTTGAAGAATACGACATTAAATCCCAGCCGGCATGCCCTGTCGCCCATTGCAACAGCCAAATAGGTTTTACCTGTTCCGGTAGGTCCATTAATGACTATAGTTTGTCCATTACGAATAAACTCACACGTACCCAGCTGTGCCACTGAGGTTGCATCAACACCTCTTGCGGTATTATAATCAAGCTCTTCAAGTGAAGCTGGATATGGGAACGCGGCTTCTTTAAGCAGTCGGGCAATACGGTTTGTTTTTCGGGTGTCTTGTTCGGTTTGCAACATAAGTTGCAGGCCATCCCTGAGTGAGAGCTTGTCGGCTCTGCGTGTCTCACAAAGGGATGTCCAGCAATCTGCCATCCCGGGAAGCTTCAGTTTGTGAAGCGATTTTTCAATTTCTTGCATACAATGTTTTTTTATTGGTTATTTATAATAAGAGTTACCCCGCATATTTTCATGATTAGTTGGCTGTGGATTAATCCGTTCCTTGCTTTCACTTTGTGATTTGGCCACATTGAGATTGCTGATCACATTTTGCAAAAACTTGCCCGAATATGACCTGTTTTGGATCGCTATCTGGCAGGCTTGTTCAAAATCGGCCATTGGTGTTTTCCGGCCTATCGAAAGCATAAAATCACAGGTTTTGTATTTGAACTCGGGGGGAATCTGACGTTGTTCCAAATCCAGAAACATGTCTGATACAAGCTGCTTGAATACAGCACTATGTTTATCCGCTTTTTCTTGATAATACTCAGGCGAACGGCTCAAAATGGCGTTGGAATTGGATGCCAGATGTTCGTTTTTGTGCGTATGCCCAAAGCCTAAGTGGCGCTCATGTGTAGCCACTACTTCATTATTTACAAAGATTTTGACCAATGTGCGGGTGTAAATAACATGACTACGTTTTCCGATGTGGACAAATGGAACCGAGTAGTAATGTTTGTCGCGCGCCAAATAAACGAATCCATCGTTGCGAACCTGTAAATCGCACGTAAATTTCATTTGATAAGGTTGTTCGGGCAAAGGGGACAGCGCATTCTTTTCAACGGCAAAGAATTGTTCTTCGCGACTATAAGGCCGTTGTTGCATCCGTGTCTGATTGTGTTCAAGCATTTTCTGCCATACCGCCTCATTTAAATCCTCCAGGGAATAAAAGACCGTGTTGCGAAGTTTGGCATATACCCGCCTGTAAATAATCTTCACCTGGTTTTCTACCAATGCCTTGTGTGTAGGAGAATAAGGGCGGCAAGGGATGGTTACAAAACGATAATGATTGCCCATATCTTCCAACGCTTTGTTCAGCGTTGGCTCATACTTATCCGCCTTTATTACAGCCGATTTAAGGTTGTCTGTTACCAAAATCTTAGGTACGCCTCCTATGGCATCCATGCACTTAGAAATGGCATATAGAAAATCCTCCACTCTTTGTGAGGGAATACACAAAGCAAAGGCATAATCCGTGTAAGGTAAACATGCCACAAATACCTGTACTTTAATCATTTCGCCTGTTTCTGTATTTACATATTCCAATGTGTCCCCCGCAAAATCGACAAATAATTTTTCACCTGGAACATATGTATCACTCAACACGGTAGTAGGCGTAGCGGCTGCTAATTGTTGTTTTAAGTGATGAAAAAACTGGGTCTTACGATAACCATCGGGATGCTTGGCTATGTAATCCTGCCACACCAAAAAACGCGTCACATGTTTATGACCTAACGAAGTCTTGAAGTCTGGCAACTCATCCAAAAACGTCTGATGCCGGTAATCCGTATATGCCGGATTCCCAGCCCTGAAGCGGGCCTCAAGTTCCGGGTCTTCCATTTTTAATACCTCTTTGAGCGACAATGGATCACTCCCAAAGAACCGAACATAGTTATTTACCGTCTCTTTGTTTATATCCAAATCCTTGGCTATTTGACGGTTCGACACACCGTTCCCGCTCAATTGGAGAACTTGTTTTATTCTACTCATATTTGTTGATTTTCCTGCCATAATACCTTTGCTTTGTTGGACGATTTTTAAGCTGCAAAGGTACGGGTGAACGTTCGAGTGAACGGATATGCTCCGGAAAATGAAAAGCACCGATCCGTGAACGGGTATGCTCCGGAAAGTGCTGATAACAAAACTACTAATATCCAAAAGTGAACGGGTATGCTCCGGAAAAGTGATATTTTCCGACCTCCGAAAATAGGATGAACGGGTATACTCCGGAAAAAAGTACCATTGACCGGATATGCTCCGGAATTTGGATTGTTTTGTATCAGTCTTCTGCGTTTTCATCCTGTTTGAAGCCTGTTATTGGGGCAAACGGACATGGAAACGTGGTTTTTGAATGGTCAACTTTCAGTTTGAAACTGAAATGTTTCTATTCTAAAGTGGGTGGGTATGCTCCGGAATATGCATGTTGAGGTAACCATTGAACCTTAGAATCTGCCATTTATCCCGTGAATTACGAATTGCAATTAAAAACACTATTATGGAAGAGCTGCATCACACCAACGATTCACACGCTGTTTACGAACTTTCAAAGGATGAGAAAAAGAGCTTGGAGCAGGAACTTGAAAGACTTCAGTTAGAGCTTGTAAAATTGCTGGAATGAATCAAGTTTAAAAAACTCAAGGTGGTGGTTTTGTTTGAGGGTCGTGATGCTGCGGGTAAAGGTGGTGTCATTAAGCGGGTTATGGAGTATCTGAATCCCCGTTTCTGTAGAGTGGTAGCCTTGGGTATTCCAACCGAGAAAGAGAAACACAATGGTATTTTCAGCGGTATACCAAACACCTGCCGGCCGCCGGAGAGATGGTCCTTTTTGACCGCAGCTGGTATAACAGGGCAGGGGTGGTGCAGGTTATGGGGTTCTGTACACCGGAGGAATACGAGGAATTTCTCAGGTCGTGTCCCGAATATGAGCGGATGATCATCCGCTCGGGGATCATACTTATAAAATATTGGTTCTCGGTAAGTGATGAGGAACAGGAACGGAGGTTCCAGGAAAGGATTCATAACCTGGCCAAACGGTTGTAAATCAGTCAGATGGATGTGCTCAGCCGTTCCAAATGGCTGGAATATTCATAGGCAAAGGACACTATGTTTCAATATACCGATATTAAGCAAGCCCCCTGGTATGTGGTAAAGTCTGATAATAAGTTGAAAGCCAGGCTAAATTGTATCCACCACCTATTATCCCTTATCCCATACCGTGAAATCGAACAGGAAGAGATCCAATTGCCGGTTAAGCAATCTGATGTGGGTTACGTCCGTCCGCCTGTTACCGGCCAGACATTTGTTCCGGAGGTTTATTAAAACACTTTATAGTCCTTTGCTTCTATATTTGTCATTATATGATATGTGACATACCTTTTTTAATGGAGTATATGTTTCAATTATTGATTATTTAGAATAGATACCCCTATATTATGGCCGTACCGTGTTAAAAACAGACTTTTTGTATATAAATCATATCCTCATTGTTACTATTACATTAATTCACAGTTTAAAATATCATATTGGCCATATAATTTTTACATTCGTGACATAATGAGTTCATGAGTTGATATTTGTTAGTAAAATGTCAACAAAAAGGGGCTCTTCAACAGTTATGGATATGAAACAATTTACAACCGGAATTTTAGATTCCTATACCCCTGGCAACATCCACTATGATGAGATTTATGATGGCTCAAAAAAGCCCAGAGAACATTATGCCACGATGGTTGAGCGTTTTAATCAATTGAGTATTACTGATTTTGAACGGATTAACAATGAAGTAAAAACGGCATTCCTGAATCAGGGGATCACCTTTGCCGTTTATGCGGAGGATAAGAAACCCGATGAACGGATTTTTCCGTTTGATCTCATTCCCCGGATTATCCCTAATTCCGAATGGATGCAATTGGAAAGAGGTGTAATTCAGAGAAATAAGGCGATTAACCTGTTTCTTCACGATATCTATCATCAAAAGAAGATACTTAAGGATAAGGTCGTTCCGGCAGATCTGATTTTTTCATCGAAGAATTACCTCAAGGAGATGGTTGATTTTACCCCGGAGGCGGGGATTTACACCCACATTTCAGGAACTGATCTGATCAAACATACCAACGGCGAATATTATATTCTGGAGGATAATTTAAGATGCCCCTCGGGAGTGAGCTATGTTTTATCGAACCGTGTGGCCCTTAAGAAATCGCTTTTCGAGCTGATTGATAAACTCAAGACAAAATCGATCTATCAATATCCGGAACATCTGCTTGAGATGTTAAAATCGGTCAAGCCCAAAAATACAGATAACCCAACCATCGTGGTGGTTACTCCGGGGATGTATAACTCGGCCTATTTTGAACACTCATTCCTCGCTCAGAAAATGGGGGTTCAGCTTGTTGAGGGGAGAGACCTGTTTGTGGAAAAGGATTTTGTGTACATGAAAACTATTTACGGACCGATTAAGGTGGACGTTATTTACCGTAGGGTTGATGATGAATTTATTGATCCATTGTGTTTTAGAAAAGACTCGATGCTGGGCGTAGCCGGTTTAATGAATGCCTACCGTGCCGGGAATGTCACCCTGGCCAATGCGCCGGGCACCGGTGTGGCCGATGACAAGGCCGTTTACCATTATGTGCCCGACATCATCAAATATTATCTCAATGAACAACCGATTCTCAATAATGTAGAGACCTTTCACTGCGAAAAGGAATCAGAAGGGAAATATGTACTGGAAAACATAGATAAGCTTGTTGTTAAGCCGGTTGATGAGTCCGGCGGTTATGGGATTACCATTGGAAACAGGCTTACAAAGGCTGAAATCGAGGAGGTGAAGGTGAAGATTAAGTCGAATCCAAGGAAATATATTGCCCAACCAATTATGAGCCTTTCGGTGCATGCCACCTATATTGAAGAGTCAAAGGAGTTTGAACCCAGGCACATCGATCTGCGTACCTTCTGTCTGATGGGAAAAAATGAAGAATATGTCCTCAAGGGGGGACTTACACGGGTTGCCCTGAAGAAAGGTAACCTGATTGTAAATTCTTCGCAGGGTGGGGGATCCAAGGATACCTGGGTTTTAGAATAGTGGTTTAAAGATAAAAAGCTAAATTATGTTATCGAGAGTAGCAAATAACCTATACTGGATGGGCCGGTATATCGAAAGGGCCGAACATTTTGCCCGATATAGTAAAGAGATCTATTTTTCTTCACTGGATGCCCCGATTATGAAGACTTACGACAGAAAGTTTGTCCTCGAGTCGATGCTCTATCTGACAGGCATTTTTGACATGGACGTCACGGAAGAGAAAGATGTCTTATACAAGATTGGGTTGGATACCCAGAATCCAAATTCAATTATCAGCATCATCACCATTGCCCGCGAGAATGCCCGGGGAGCCCGGAATGCCATCTCAACAGACCTGTGGGAAGCGATAAACAAGTATTATCACCTGGTAAACAATTACTCGGTCGAGACATACATTTCGACCGGATTTTACGACCTTACCCAGATTATTCTGGAGCAAACCTCCATTGTTCAGGGGAAAATTTCGGGAACTCTTCTGCATGATGAGGAATGGGCCATCATTTTATTGGGGATGCATATTGAACGGGTTATCCAGGTGATCAAAATTATCAATTCAAAATTACACGATATTTATAAGATTGAACTGGCAGGTCATCCGGTAACGGAGATGAGTTTTGAATGGACGACCATGTTACGATGCACCGAATCCTTTGATATGAACCGCAAATTTTACCGTTCGATTCCAAACAGGGAGCAGGTTCTTGAATTTATAATGCTGAATCCGCAATGTCCAAGGTCCATCGCTCACTCGGTAAATGGAATTCAGAAGTATATGTCAAAAATCAGCGATGACGAAGGTAATCATGCGGAGTCGCTGACCTTCAAAATAGGAAAACTTTGTGCACAGTATAAATATCTTTCATACGATGAATATAAAGATGATATTTACGCGCTGTTAAACAATACCCAGGATATGGTTATGGAGATAAGTTTGGAACTTGAAAAAAAATACCTCTCTTTCTGATGCATGAGTTTGAATTACAATACACGATTGAAAGCAATTATGAAAAGCCGGTACGAAGGGCCAATTTTCAGTTGCTTGTAATTCCTGATTCCTATAAGGGTCAAAAAGTTAGTAATTTAAAATTCTACTGTTCCGGATCCCGGGATATCCATTTTTCGAAAAATATTTTTGGTTTTCAAACCATTCAATATTATTTTGATAAACCTTTCACCGAATTCTTGTTTAAGCTCTCAGCTAAAATAGAGAGGCCGGAGCTGAACCCTTTCAGCCTGAGTCCATGGACCCCCAATGCTGAGTATGAGGAGATTAATTTATCTGATTTTCAGATTGACAACTATCTTTTTCTTGCTGAAACCAATCTGACAGCACTCCCTTTTTTAGCTGACATACCTTTTCCGGAGTATTCCAGGGATAAACTGGTATTTGATTTCCTGATAAAATTAAATACCTTTATCTTTGAGCTGTTGACCTACACCCCTCAGAGTACGGATATTGATACCCGTATTGAAGAGGTTTTACTTCATCGAAGAGGTGTTTGTCAGGATTATGCTCACCTGTTTATTTCGGTTTGCCGTAAAAACAAAATCCCGGCCCGGTATGTCAGCGGATATTTGAACCAGGGGGTTGATTTTATCGGTTCAAGTCAGATGCATGCCTGGGCTGAAGCGCTGATTCCCGGAATGGGATGGGTTGGCTTTGATTCAACCAATAATCTGCTCGCAGATCATCACTATCTGAAGATAGCTCATGGTACTGATTACCGTGATTGCAGTCCGATTATAGGGATACTTGAGGCAACGGGAATGCAGCGAAGCAATCATTCAGTAACGATCACTATCAATAACTATGACATTTTGTCTCGCAATTAAGAGTAAAACCGGGGTTGTCGCATTATCCGATACCCGTATCAGCAGTGGACTGGGGGTATCCACCTCCAAGAAGATCCAGACTTACAAAGCTGACGGCAATGCATTTTTCATCATGTCATCGGGATTGCGTTCCATCCGGGATAAAGTGATCAATATGTTTGAAGACGAATTACCCGATCATCCATCGGATAAACTCTATAAAATTGCAAATCTGATCGGGAATATGGTCAAAAGGGTCCGGGCTGAGGATCTTGAAGATTTAGAGAAGAGCAAATTCTTCTTTGATGCACATTTTATCATTGGAGGACAATGCTTTAAGGATAAACGTTCGACCGTTTTTCTGGTCTTTCCTGAAGGGAACTGGGTGGAAGTTTCCGATGAGTCTCCCTATACCGTGATCGGAAATACCGGATTTGGAAAATCAATCCTGCGGCGGCTTTTACATGAAGAGATTAATTTTGATCTGGCCATAAAAGTAGCCTTCCTTTCGTTTGACGCGACGTTTAAAAATGCCAGCGATGTCGATTTCCCACTCGATTTTGCACTCTATAAAAATGGCAGCTACGATATCCAGGAAATCCGAAAGACCGAAGAAGAATTAAAGGGTACTTCGAAACGGTGGAATGAGATGCTCGTGAATGCGGCCAATGACCTGCCGAAGTTTCTACATTTTGAGGATTAACGATTAGTGACCTGGTGAATGTGCAGATCCTGAATATTCACCCGGTCACTGTTTCTGAAATTACCTCTTCAGCTTATACTTCCGCAAGTCAAAGGTGTGAGGATACTCAGGATCCGGTTCGATAATCGCCGGAGTTAAGGTAATCTTCTGACCGGTTTCCACCTCTTTTTCCAGAATATATCTTTTTATCTCATTGCTGATTTCCCTTGGCGTATAGACTCCCTGGGTGTGATTTTCGTTGTAGAAACGGGATACACGCCTCCCTTCTGCCTCAAAACTGTTAACAGGGAAAGTGTCGTACGCCCTTCCGCCCGGGTGAAAGACGTGGTAAGTGCAACCTGCCACAGATTTGCCAACCCACATGTCAAAGATATCAAAGACCAGTGGTGTGTCAACTCCCAGATTAGGATGCAGCGCCGAGGGTGGTTGCCACGCGCGGTAACGCAGTGAGGCTACAAATTCCCCTTTTGTTCCGGTGCTGGCCATCGGAATCCGCATTCCGTTACATAAAATGGCATATCGTTCTCCTGTTAATCCATTGGCTTTTAATTCAATCCGCTCGACCGATGAATCGACAAAGCGGGCCGTTCCCGAACTCGACATCTCTTCGCCCAATACATTCCAGGGTTCGATCGCCGTGCGCAATCCCAGTTCGATATCTTTAAATTTCACCCTTCCGATGTGGGGAAACCTAAACTCGAAAAATGGTTCAAGCCAGTCGATATCAAAGGGGAATCCAGCATCATTCAATTGATTCACAATATCTTTAAGGTCATCCTTTACAAAATGGTGTGTCAGAAATTTATCGTGTAATTCGGTCCCCCAGCGAACCAGTTTCCCTTTGTAGGGTTTTTCCCAGAACCAGGCCACCAGGGTCCTGATTAACAGCAGCTGGACCAGGCACATTTGCTTGTTTGGCGGCATATCAAATCCCCGTAATTCGAGGATTCCCAGTCTTCCGGTTGAGGAATCGGGTGAATAAAGTTTATCGATGCAGAACTCTGCCCGATGTGTATTTCCCGTAAGGTCGATCAGCAAATTCCGGAATAACCGGTCTACCAGCCAAAAGGGGACCTCACCCTCTCCCGGCTCAGGAATCTGGTCAAAGGCAATTTCGAGTTCGTAGAGCATCTCCTGCCGCCCCTCATCAACCCTGGGAGCCTGACTGGTAGGCCCGATAAATGCGGTGGAAAAAAGGTAGGATAACCCCGGGTGGTGCTGCCAAAAGGTTAGCATACTTCTTAAAAGATCGGGGCGTCGTAGCAACGGGGAATCGGAGGGGGTGATACCTCCGAGGGTAATGTGGTTTCCGCCGCCTGTTCCGGTGTGTTTCCCGTCGAGCATAAATTTCTCGGATCCAAGCCGGCTTTCCAGCGCTGATTCAAAGAGTATATCGTAGTTATTAACAACTTCGTGCCACGATTTTGCCGGATGAATATTCACTTCAATAACACCGGGATCGGGAGTGACCATCAGTTTTTCAATCCGGGTATCTTTGGGAGGGGCATAACCTTCAACAACAACCGGAATCTGAAGCGCCCCGGCGGTCAGTTCAATGGCGGCCACCGTGTCCAGATAATGCTCAATCAGCTCTGCCGGCGGCAAAAAGAGGTGAATCTTTCCATCCCTGATCTCTGACACAATTGCAGTCCGAATAGTAAATGAATCAAATAACGGGGTGAATTCATCCTTTTGTTCTTCTGATTTCTGAAATGGGAGGTGTTTATTTTTTTTATTCTCCTCCTTCATTTTAGTGAAATCGTAATTTTTTGGATTGAGAAGTTCTTCAGGGATGGTATAATCGGGGATTGCCTTTGATCGTTCTTTGACCGATTTATGAAAATCATCCAGCGCCGGAGAATCCTCAAAGGGACTTCGTTCGATTGATTTTTGCTTCTTATATTCCGGCATATGTGGCAGTGAATCGAGCGGTAAGCGATGTCCCATCTGGGAATTTCCCGGAATAAGGAACATATTTCCTCCCCTGAATTGCCATTGGCAGGAGATCCACCCTTCTTTCTGATACGCCCACTGAATCGGCAACACATAACCTGCCGGGCTGTTTAATCCCCTGTCGAGTTGTTCCATAAGGGTTTTTCGCTCGAGAGAATCTTTAAGGTTTATATTGGCTGGATCAATATTTACAGGAAGATTTCGTTCAGTCCATAGGTAATAAAAGGCATCCTCATATCCTGCAATGATATTATCTTTTGATATGCCAAGCATTTTGGCAAGGTGGGTCATAAACCGCCGGGCATCTTCTACTGAATAGGTATAATCTTTGCTGAAATCAGCAAGCAGCTCCCTATTTTTCCATACCGGTTTTCCATCCTTTCTCCAGTAAAGGGCCATTTGCCATCTTGGGGTAGGCTCACCCGGATACCATTTCCCCTGTCCATAATGGAATAAACCACCTGAACCAAAATGGTTGCTGAGTTTTTTGATCAGTGAATTGGACAATTTTTGTTTATCCTTACCATCTGCACCGGTATTCCATTGCTCCGATTCCATGTCGTCAACAGAGACGAAAGTGGGTTCGCCACCCATGGTCAGACGAACATCCCCGGTTTCCAGTTTTTGATCTACCATATTTCCAAGCGCCATAATTTCAGATAATTGCTGATCAGAATATGGTTTGGTCACCCGTGGATCTTCATGAATGCGAATAACCTCATTGGAATGGTAGAATTGTACCTCACACGGATCTATAGCCCCTGAGATGGGAGCCGCGCTGGAGGGTGCGGGGGTGCAACATAGCGGAATATGCCCTTCACCGGCCAGTAATCCCGAAGTCGGATCGAGTCCGATCCACCCGGCACCGGGAATATATACTTCGCACCAGGCATGTAAATCTGTAAAATCATTTTCAGCTCCCGATGGGCCGTCCAAAGCCTTCTGATCAGCCCTAAGCTGAACCAGATAACCCGAAACAAAACGTGAAGCGAGCCCCAGGTGACGCATCGTTTGCACCAGCAGCCAGGCCGAATCCCTGCAGGAGCCCAATTTTTTTTGCAGGGTCTCTTCGCAGGTAAATACTCCGGGTTCCATCCTGACCGTATATTCCAGCTCCTTGTAAAGCGCGCTGTTTACAGCAACCAGAAAATCAACGATGGAGAGATCCTTTAACCGACCAGGTTTTTTCATCCATTCCCGTAAAAGCGGGCCATCTTCAGTTATTTCAAAATATGGAGCCAACTCTTTAATATCCTGTTCAATATAAGCGAACGGAAATTTTTCTGCATACTCTTCGACAAAGAAATCAAAGGGATTTATGACTGTCATTTCGGCAATCACTTCAACCCCGACTTTGAACTCTTTTACTTTTTCGTGCATGACAATACGGGCCAGATAATTGCCGAATGGATCCTGCTGCCAGTTTATAAAATGTTCCTTTGGCTCAATAGTTAAGGAATAGGAATGAATTTTGGTGCGACTATGGGGGGCCGGTTTTAACCGTATGACATGGGGCCCCATGTTTATTAAATGATCGTATGTGTATGAGGTATTGTGTTTTATAGCTACGAGGATTGCCATGTGGTTATATTTATCATGATTTATCTGAAATCAGCAAAAGTATTCTGCTGGAGATCATTTATCTGTTATTACTTATGTATTGCAACGTCTGACAATGACTTTTTGTTCTGAATTTAGGCGTTGAAACGGTGGGTATTCAATATCTTTTTTTCCACCACATCCTGAGCCGCTCAAGGATTTTCTGTTCCGAAGCATTGTTTTGAGGGGTGTAGAATCGTTTGTCCTTGATTTTTTCGGGAAGAAACTCCTGATCGACAAAGTTCCCTTGGTAAGCATGGGCATATTTGTACTCTTTCCCATATCCAAGATCCTTCATCAGCTTGGTTGGGGCGTTGCGCAGGTGGAGCGGAATGGGAAGATGACCCGATTCGCGCACCTCGGCCAGGGCAGCATCAATCGCTTCATAAGCTGAATTGCTTTTTGGAGAGGTGGCCAGGTAAATAGTGCACTCTGATAAAATAATGCGCGATTCGGGCATTCCGATTTTATGGACTGCATCAAAGGTATTTTGTGCTATCAGAAATGCGTTTGGGTTGGCAAGCCCCACATCTTCGGAAGATAAAATCAGGAGCCGGCGGGCAATGAATTTGACGTCCTCACCTCCCTCGATCATTCTGGCAAGGTAATAAACCGCCCCGTCGGGATCTCCGCCACGTATGCTTTTAATAAAGGCCGAGATAATATCGTAGTGCATCTCACCATCTTTGTCATACAATGCCAGGTTGGCCTGAAGCTGAGAAATGACCAGTTCATTAGTGATCACAACTTCATCACCGGTAACTGCATTCAACACAATTTCGAGAACATTAAGCAGTTTCCGGGCATCTCCACCGGAGAACCTGAGCATAGCCTCATTTTCCTCCACCACGATTTTTCGCTGGCTGATCTCATAATCTGAAGTGAGTGCATGATTCAGCAAGGTGATAAGGTCCTCTTTTTCGAGCGATTTCAGGATATAAACCTGACAGCGGGAGAGGAGTGGGGAGATCACTTCAAAAGATGGATTCTCGGTAGTAGCGCCAATCAGCGTCACGAGCCCCTGCTCGACAGCTCCAAGCAGCGAATCCTGCTGTGCTTTGCTGAACCGGTGGATTTCATCGATGAATAAGATCGGATTTGGGGCAGTGAAAAAACGGTTACTCCTCGCTTTTTCAATCACCTCGCGCACATCTTTTACCCCTGAATTGATGGCGCTCAGAATATAAAAGGGGCGATTCAATGAATTGGCAATAATTTTGGCCAGTGTCGTTTTTCCCACCCCCGGGGGTCCCCAAAGAATGATTGATGAGAGATTTCCTGAGTCAATCATTTTCCGAAGTACCGCACCCTCGCCAACCAGATGTTTTTGGCCGATATAGTCATTCAGACTTGTGGGCCTCAGTCGTTCTGCCAGGGGTTGGTTAGACATGGTTCAGATCAATTACAATACCTCTTAATTACATTATATGCGTCAGTGAGTCCTAATTCTCCCGCTTTACTGAGATCGAGTGAACCACCCTCCATATCATCCAGGAAGATTCGGGTCAATCCGCGGTTAAAATAGGCTTCGGCAAAATCGGGTTCAAGCTCTATGGCTTTTGAATAATCGTTGATAGCACCCAGGTAATCTTTCTTTTTAACTTTGGTATTGCCCATATTATACCATGCAAATATGAATCTTGGATTCATGTATAATATTGATTCGTAATCCTTTAATATATCCTCATAATCGAGGATCTTCTCTTCTTTCGGAGCATCGGCAGCGGCTTTTGCACCGTTTATGTTTAAAGTGGTCGGTTCTGGAAGTATCCCCGGCATACGGATGAAATCGACCCGTTTCATCGTCGCATTGGCCCGGCTGAAATAGGCTAAAACATTACGTCCGTCAATTTTAATGGTCCGGTTATAATCTTCAATAGCCTGATTGTAGTTTTTCAGCAGTTCATAATAGATGGCCCTGTTGAAATAGGCATCGGGATTTTTCTTGTTATTTTGTATTGTCTTGTCCCAAAGACCAATATTGTCATTGTACTCTTCACTTCTCCAGTCATCATTCTTAACTGGTTTATTGGTAATGAGCATGAACGGCTGATTATTATTTTTGCGATTTATCGCATCCACCTCCATGCTGTAATATTGCAACCGATGATAATCCACCGAGTCCTTATGAAAGATTGAAATGATAAATTCCGGTTTTAATTCGATCTTTACATTCCGGTTCTGAACCATTCCCCGGGCGATTTCTGTTTCAGTCACTTCGCCGCCGGTATTCACAATGATATTTCGTCTGGCACGTTTTTGTGTGACCGGTCCTTTATTGTTTTCCCGTTCAACAGCTGTTGTATCTGGAGCGCTCCCGTTAGTTGTATTATTTTGTGCCAGAGCATTTGGCTGACCAGATGTTGCTCCGCTGGCAGCAGGTTGATTTGGCTGACTGGCATTGGCCTGTTTATTCTGACCGTTTTTATTCTGTGACTTTTGGTTGGCAGTTGGAAGCACAAAGCCATACAAACGTCGCTGCTTCTCTTTCTCCTGCTCGGCATCGATCCGTTTTCTGTACTGGGCAAACTTCGGATCAAGTTGTTCCGCGACCGCAAAATCTGCTTCAAACCCGGGGATTTTAAGAGATTCTTTGGCAATACCGCGATTTAGCCACGCGACAGCAATTTCGGGGTTTAATTTGATGGCCATATCATAATCTGGAATGGCACCTCGTGTATCATCGAGCTTATGTTTGACGATTCCCCGGTTTGCAAATGCCTGGGCCATTTTAGGATCGAGTCTGATACACAGGTCGTAATCTTTCAAAGCACTGGCATAATCCTGTTTTTCAAATTTGGCAATTCCTCTCATCAGGTAGGCACCGGCAAAGTGAGGGCGGATCTTAATCGCTTCGTCACAATCTTTGATTGCTCCTTCCAGATCATTCTTCATCTGTTTGGCGGAACTTCTGTTGAGAAAGGTATTCGCCTGCAGCGGGTCTATTTCCAGTGCACTGGTATAATCCTGAATAGCTCCATCGAGATCTTCCAGAGCAGCCTTGGCAATTCCCCTGTTGGTGTAAATCGCCTGATCATCACTCTTATATTCAAGCGCTTTGGTGTAATCACTTAACGCCTCTTTGTAGTTTTTAAGCTCATAATTGGCCATACCACGGTACATATAGGCTTCCGGATAAAATGGCTTGATATCTATAGCCTTATCATAATCATTTTTGGCACCCCGGTAATCATCGATATAATGTTTTGCCATCCCACGGAAATAATAGGGTTCCGGTAGATTGGGCCTTAATTTTATAACTATATTTAAATTTTCTATTGCACTGACATAATTCCCGAAATAGATCCGGCTACGTCCTATGTAAAAATACTGATCAATATTGAGTTGCGGGAATGCAGACAATGAGATGCCTGTTAAAAGAAGGATGGTAAATATTTTCTTCATCAGAAGGTGAATAGCAATTTGTACGGTTGCAAAAATAGCAAAATTGTATTCGTTGGCTGAGTTCCGGGTTTTAATTTTAATATAATAATGTTTAAAGCATGTTAAATAGGTGTGAGTGGTGTTTAGGCAATGACCTCTATCTTGAGTATCACGATCACGAATGGGGGGTGCCTGTTCATGACGACCAGAAACTCTTTGAATTTCTTACTCTCGAGGGTGCGCAGGCAGGATTGAGCTGGCTGACCGTTTTACGAAAAAGGGAGAGCTACCGCTCAGCTTTTGACGGTTTTGATCCTCAAAGGATTGCCGTTTACTCGGAAGATAAAATAGTTGAACTGATGAATGATCCCGGAATTATCAGAAACAGGTTAAAGATTAAATCAGTAGTAAAGAATGCCCAGGCTTTTCTGAGGATACAGGAGAAGTTTGGTAGTTTCGACCGGTATATCTGGGGGTTCGTGGAAGGACATGTAATTCACAACAAACACAATACGATTAAGGAGGTTCCAGCCGAGACAGAGCTGTCGCGGATTATTTCAAAAGATATGAAAAAAAGGGGATTTACCTTTGTCGGACCAACGATTATTTATTCCCATATGCAGGCCACGGGGATGGTCAATGATCACCTTATTGATTGTTATCGTTACGGGGAGTTGGGAGGATGATCAGTAATGGCAAAGATAAAAGCAAAAGGCCAATTAAAAATACTGATAATCAAGGTATTGAAAGGATATAATCAAAGCAGTTCGCCTTCATCGAAGTTACGTCGCTCGGTTACATTGCCTTCTGAATCGGTAATAAAGATGTGTCGGACCTGAAAATGGTCCCGGATAATAAATTCATAGCTGGGAAGGGTATCTGCCTTTTCGATATAGATGGAGCTCATGATTTGTCCGAAGGTTTCGAGTTTTTCACGAATGTCTGGATTCAGCATATCAATTTTGAAGTTAGTCTCCGTTTTGAGCCATATGCCCGATTTTTCGAACCAGGCAATCATTTCGATACCGTTAATGCGAAAAATCACTTCGAAATGACTATCCTTTTCTTTAGACCATTCCACATTGGTGGCATCAGGGAACAGCTGGTCAAAAGATTTCAACAGCGGTTGTCCTGGAGTATTGGGATTAATCCGGAATAAATATTTAAGGATAAAATCTTTCATGAAGTGGGTTTTTCTTTAAGACGGAATTTAGCATAAAAGTCACATTCAAAAAGAGAACTAACCCTGATTATAATGTTCTTTGTACAAGAAGGCTACCCGGTCGCGGGCACGTTTAAGCCTCATTTTAGTGGCGCTTTCACTTATCTTTAACGCCGTTTGAATATAGGCGATCGGTACATTATCTATATAGTGCATGGTGAGTAACGCTTTTTCTTCGGGATGGATAAACTCAAGGATCTTCATCAGCCGTTCACTGTTGATCTCCTTTTCATTTAATTCATCAATCACATCAGGAAGTTCATGCGTACTGTTCCAGTCGGGATAATTCATCTTCTTTTTGGTCCGCAGGTACTCTATACAATTATTATAAGTAATGGCATAAAGCCAGGTTGAGAAGTTGGCTTCGCCCCTGAAATCGGCCAGTCGTTCAAAAACTTTGCAAAAGATGTCCTGCACAAACTCCTGGGCAAGGGTTTTATCTTTAAGCAGCGAGTAACATTTATCGTAAACCTTATCTGAATAGCGTTTATACAGCACTTCAAAAAGGTTTGTATTGTGCTCTTGCTTAATAAGTCTGATGATTTCTTTATCTGAATAATCCTTAACAGAATTTTTTATTGTCATCTTTTAAACCGATAAAACATTAAAAATTAAGATTTTATAATAATTCACACGTCAAAATTAAAAAAAAAAATTGAAATTATTGTGACCTCTCCACAGGTTTGCGTCTAAACTGTGTATTTTAAGAATTGAAAAACATTTATTACTTTAAATTTATCTTCAAAATTATGAAAAAGGGATTATTAAAACTGGTTGCTTTTAGTGTTTTAGTTGTTACATTGGCTAGTTGTGCCAAAGCTCCTCAAGCTGAAATTGATGCTGCAAACGTTGCTATCGAAGCTGCTAAAACTGCAGGTGCTGATCGTTATGTACCTGAATCTTTCAATGCTGCTTCTGAAGCATTAAAAACTGCTGTTACAGCTGTTGAAGAGCAGAATTCAAAATTTGCATTATTCCGTAACTATGATGCAGCTAAGACTACTCTTGCTTCTGTTAACACACTTGCAGGTAAAGCTGTTGAAGAAACAACTGCAAAGAAAGCCGCTTTAAAAGCTGACGTTACTGCTGCTCTTGCTTCTCTTGCAACTATCACAACTGCAAACAAGGAATTGTTAGCTAAAGCGCCTAAGGGTAAAGAAGGCAAAGCTGCTGTTGAAGCTATCGGACAGGAAATTGCTGCTGTTGAAACTGTTGGAACAGAAGTTACTGCTGGTGTTACAAACAACGAAGACATCTTAACTCTTTCTGGTAAAATCAAACCAGCTGTTGAAAAAGCAAAAGCTATCAGCACTGAATTGACAGAAGTTATCGAAAAAGCAAAAAGTAAAGGTGGCAAAAAAGCAAAAAAGTAAATCTTTGAAAGCTTAAAAACTTTAACCCTCGGAAGATTTTCCGGGGGTTCTTTTTGAAATTAATTTTGGGAATTACCTGTTGATTGTTCCCCAAGCAATCATATTTTTCAGTTTCTTTGCTCTCCGCTATGCGGAGAATTAATTTTGGATTTTATCGTTTACCAATGAAATCCGCAGGAACAAAGGATCAAAAAAAGAGGATGCAGATCATCCTGGTTCTTCAAAAACGAAGAATTGAAAGCTTAGTGTGTTAATCAAAATTTAGTCATGTGAAACTGGGTTGGAAAAAGAGGTTGTTTGTTGGTTTTGGAATTTTACTTTCCATTTTCGTGATCGTCTATATGGTGCTTATCTTAACTATGGAGAAGCCCCCGTTAGTCGAATTTAAATCGTGTCAATCGATTCTGGCAAAGGCAAAAAAAGCCAATGCCGATGTATATTCGCCTGAATATTACAATGCTGCCGATCGAAAATATAAGGCTGCACTTATTGAATGGAAGATTCAAAATGAACGAATTTTCTTTAAAAGAAATTATTCAAAGGCAAAGGGACTGATTCTGACCGCAACGCTAAAGGCGGAGGAAGCCAATGCCTCATCAGGTGCAAATAAAAATTCATTAAAAATGAAGTATTTGCAGGAAGCTGAATTGCTCAAACACAAACTGGACAATTATCATGATCTGTTCATTCATCTTCCACTGAAGGTAAGTTTGAGAAAAAATTATGAGTTTGGAAAACTCTCCCTCGAGCAGGGATTGAATGCGTTCAGCAGCGGCGATATTATGCTTGCTACCAAAAAATTAAATGAGGGTAAAATCAGAATCGGTGTGGCCGATAAGGAGGTAAATGCCCTGTTAAATGAATATTTCACCAGTTTTTCAAAATGGCAAAGCTGGTTTGCAGCCACCATACGGATGTCTGCTCAGAATAACGGGTATGCTTTCATTGTGGATAAGATCCAACATAAAGGATACCTTTACTTTCGGGGAAAATTGAACAAGGAGTTCGATGTTGAGTTTGGAAGAAACTGGATCGGGAATAAGTATTTTGCCGGCGATAAAGCAACCCCCGAAGGGATGTACCGGGTAATCAAGAAAAAAGGTAACGGAGATTCAAAATATTATAAAGCAATGCTGATCAATTATCCCAATGAGGAGGATTATGCAATGTTTAACACTAAAAAGAAGCAAGGTATTATTTCGAGGAACAGCCGAATTGGAGGATTGATCGAAATACACGGTGAAGGTGGAAAAGGGGCTGACTGGACGAGCGGTTGCATTGCTCTTTCAAATTCAGAGATCGATGAACTCTTTAGCCGCGCCGGAATCGGTACTCCTGTAACTATTGTAGGTTCTATGAAATCACTTTCTGAGTTATTAAATTAAATATCAATATAATGGAAATCGAAGAAAAAAAAGGCCGGCCATTTCTAAGTATTCTAAAATGGTTTATTCCGGTGTTTCTATTCTGTTTATCGGTAATGATGGTTCTTTATACACCTGCATTTCAGGATAGTGCATTTAAAGTGAAATCCTGGATGAACAGCAAACCGCTCTTTGAGGGAAAATCACCCGAAGCCCTCGAAAATCTGGCGCTTAGATCCAGCAGGAATATTGCTTCAATTGAAAGCAAGATTGAAAAGCTAAAACCTGTGAAGCCCTATATTGTTGTGAATACCCTCGAAAACCGTTTCTCACTTCGAAATGTCGATGGTGATACGGTCCGGACAGGTGTTTGTTCAACTGGTAAAAACGAATTACTGATTGCCGGGAATAAGCGAATTGTTTTCAAGACACCCAAAGGAATCTTTACCGTTCGGAATAAACAGCAGAACCGTCCTTGGGTAAAACCTGACTGGGCATTTATCGAGGACGGATTACCAATTCCTTCGGCCCGAGCGGCAGAGCGGATCGATTACAGCACTTTGGGAGATTATGCTATGGAAATCGGAAACGGGTATATGATTCATGGTACCCTTTATCAGCGATTCCTCGGACTGCCTGTAACTCATGGTTGTGTTCGCCTTGGAGACAAGGACCTGGAAGTCGTTTATAACACCCTGAGTAAAGGTTCGAAAGTATATATTTATTAAAAATCCAACCATGAAAAATAAGATCGCTTTCTGGATCATAACCGTGCTGGTAACGGCTTGTCTCGTATTCGTTTCTATTGTGACGGTTATTCGACCGGTATTCAACAGGAACCCATTCCCCAGGACAGCTGCCAGGAATTATTCGGAGGAAAAGAAAAAAGCAGGCAAGGATGAAATTGTTAATCCTGGCGAGGATACTGTCGCGGCACCTGAAACATTTAGCAACAGTAAAGATGCTCAAAATAAGCTCCTTGAGCTGAAGCGCAAAGAAAATTTGCTCCGCTCGAGGCTTATGCTCGCGACAGAGGATTCAACCTATCTGGTCCTGGATCTGATCAATAACCTTGCAATCCTGGAACTGAAAGGGATTCCGCTGCACCAATGTCATATTATTCATGCAACAATCAGTAATTCAATTAAGTTGTATAGTAAGGAGGCGTTAATGGGTTGGATTGCAGAACCATTTGCACTTAAAAATGTGGAGGCTACCATCCCGAAAATTTCCTATATCGAAAAAATTGCCCCCAAAGATACCCTGGAAGCCAATAAAATGGTTACCGAGCCTAAGGAGACAAAGCTCGGAGATGTGCTGGTGGTAATGGATTTTGAACGTAATTTGAGACTCGTAATTTCGCAAAACGAACAACCCGATCCGGATGGGCTGAGCCTAATTTCTGAGATCCGAACAAGGTATAACAAAATCGAAGTTTCAAAATCAATTCTGGCATTGACTAAATTTAACCGTGAACCGGTTAAGCCTCAGATTGAGATTGTCATTCCAAAGTCTGATGCTACTATCCTTTATAAGGCGCTCCCTTTTAATACCCGGATAATCCTGAAGCTTTAGCCGATAGTACCATTATCAGGATTAACAAGAGGATACTAATTCCTTATCAATTCTCAGGGGATTGCCATTTTAATGTAGGTTAAAATGAATTCAAAGCGGCTAATTCTTCTGGCTATATTCGGGCTGTTATCTTTGAGCGGAGAAGCTTCAGCTAAGAACTGGATCCTTGAAATGCATCCGGGTTATAATCTGAAGTTCAGTTCTTCTGACAAGGATCATGTGAAGGAGTATAAAGATTTGGTTGATAATGGGATAGTCGTTGTAACCTCCTTTTTTACCACTCCATTTCCTCAATTATTTGCTGTGATTATCCATCCCGACCGCCATTCATTGGATAGTACATGGCAAAAGGATTGGAACATTCCGGGTTTTAAATCAGAATGCTGGATGGTTGCAAGCGGTGTGGCATCCTGGCTGAATATGTTGTCACCTAAAACCTGGGACAATGCGTCGTGCGAGCATTCCTATAAAGAAATAAGAAAAACGCAGCAAGTAATTACCCATGAACTGGTTCATGTCTATCACGGACAATTTAATGCCAGTCCCGATTTTGGTAATACGGAGGGAATTGACTGGTTTGTAGAAGGTTTGGCAACCTATGCTTCAGGACAATGTGATTCAGTGAGAATAGCAGAAGTTAAGAATGCGATTTTTAATAAAAAGATCCCTGGAAGTTTAGATGAATTTTGGACTGGCAAATTGAGATACGGTCTTTCCGGTACAGTTGTTATGTACATTGATAATATATACGGACGGGAGAGACTTAAACAATTATTGCCATTCAATAAAAAGAGCAGTCTCCTCTCTGCGCTTAAGCTGACAGAAACTGAATTACTGGAGAAGTGGAAGGCTTATATGCTTAATATATAGACTAATGAGGGCTATATCCTGATTTAAAGTGTTTTATGTCGGTGAAATTAAGCGAGCTGGTGACTACTCGACGGTAACCGATTTGGCCAGATTCCTGGGTTGGTCGACATTACATCCGCGGCTGACGGCCATATAATAGGAAAACAGTTGAAGCGGAATGATTGCGAGCAGGGGAGTTACGATGGGATGTGATTCCGGAATTTCAAATAAATCATCCACACTTCCCTTGAGATCCTCATCGCCTGCGGTAACCACAGCAATAATATTCCCTTTTCTGGCTTTAACTTCGTGAATATTGTTTAAAATCTTTGTATAATAATTGTCTTTGGCTGCCACCACCACTACCGGAATATTATCGTCTACCAGGGCGATAGGCCCATGTTTCATCTCTCCGGCAGCATATCCTTCGGCATGTATATAGGAGATCTCCTTTAGTTTGAGCGCCCCTTCAAGCGCGACTGGAAATAGAGATCCACGTCCCAGATAGAGGGCATTTGTTGCATTCTTGTATTTTCCGGCAATTTTTTTAATTTGGGGGTGTCTTACCAGAATAGACTGAATTTTATCGGGAATGGTTACCAATTCCGTGATAAGTTCCATGTAAGTATCCTGATTCATTACTCCTTTTTCTTTGGCCAGCTTAAGTGCTAAGAGGGTTAATACGGTAACCTGTGCCGTAAACGCCTTTGTTGAGGCAACACCGATTTCAATTCCCGCATGGGTGTAGACTCCTGCCTCTGTTTCGCGCGCAATGGTCGATCCTACCATGTTACAAATCCCCAGAACTGTGGAGCCCTGCTCTTTTGCCAGTCTCAATGCAGCAAGTGTATCGGCTGTTTCTCCGCTCTGACTTATCGCGATAACCACATCGTCACTGTTCAGAATAGGGTTCCTATACCTGAATTCCGAAGCATACTCTACTTCGACAGGGATTCGGGCATATGCTTCGATGAGGTATTCCCCTACCAAGGCTGCATGCCATGATGTGCCGCAGCCAATAATAATAATGCGGTGGGCATTTAATAATTTTGGAAAAACATCCATCAGCCCTCCCAGCTGAATGGCCGAGCGATCGGCTGAAATACGACCCCGGAAGGTATCTTCGATTATTTTGGGTTGTTCAAAGATCTCTTTAAGCATAAAATGATCAAAATTCCCCTTTTCTATCTCACCTATGGTCATAAGGACTTTAGTGATGTTAAATGGTGCCGGAACATTTTCAACTGTTTTCATCGTCAGACCCTGCTTGGTGATAATTGCCACATCGAGATCATTTAAATAGATCATATTATTTGTGTAGGTAATAATAGGAGAGGCATCAGAGGCAATAAAATAGCCACCCTCCCCAATTCCGATCACCAGCGGACTCCCTTTTCGTGCCACAATAAGCTGATTATTTTCTTTTTTGCAGATTACAGCAATTCCATAGGCCCCCACGATTTTTGACAGGGCAAGCCGCACAGCAATTTCACTGATAACATCTTTTTCACGACGGTAAAAATATTCGATAAGATTGACCAAAACTTCGGTATCTGTTTCCGATTGAAACAGAAATCCTTTCTTTAATAAATCCGCTTTCAATTCCGAATAGTTTTCAATGATGCCATTATGAACGATGACAAAATCCCCATTCATCGATGTATGCGGATGGGCGTTCAGGTCATTGGGTTCGCCATGTGTGGCCCACCTGGTGTGGCCGATTCCCAATGATCCGGAAATATCCTTTTGTGCAACATGTTTTTCAAGATCAGAGACTCTTCCCTTGCATTTAAACACCTTTAGAGAGTCATTGAAAATGGCAACACCCGCCGAATCATATCCTCTGTATTCGAGACGATGAAGCCCCTGAATCAGAATCTGATATACGTTTTCTTTTCCGATATATCCAACTATTCCGCACATATTCGTTAGTTTTTGATTGATTCCGGAATCAATAGTTTTTCCATCTTTTCAATTACGACTTTCCCTAAAGCCTCTTTTTTAATCATGTGATCTCTGATTGAGCAGACTTCAGCATGGGTTTCAAATTCACCTCTGACCTGGTCGAAATCTTGTTGCTGGTCAGATCTGTCACCGTCAATTCCAAAACCGGTTTGTTTGATCAGGGAGAACTCTTTCCTGGCATCATTGTAAAGCAGATTATCGATGTCGCGAACCGCTTTCATCCACCTTGTAGTTATTTCAATTACATCAGCGGTTGTAAACTCATTTACGGAGGTGCCGTAAAACTCTTCAATAACATCCGCAGCCCAGGACCATTCATAGGTATAATAGTTTTCGTGTATTGACCGGATAGATGCATTGAGCTCTTCCAGTGAATGGATTCCTCCGTTCTCGATGGTATCAATCAGCTGATTAATTGCATCCGAAGGACAAATCATCCCTGTAAGATCAAGCCAACGGCATCCGCTGCCAAGAGGCGTATCTTTGCGTAACGCATCGCGAACATCCTGAATTGAGTTGATTTTATTTCGTTGAATTCTGGTTATCATGGAATTACCCAGAAATTTCCAGATCGCTTTTTCGTATAACGTTATACCCCGGAAGAGGGCACTGTTTTTAATGACCATTCCGTGATAGGTGTAAAATGGGGCATTTTCACCCGAAGCATTCGACAGCTCCATAAGAATGGCCCTTCCCCTGATCATTTTCTGGATTGTGTAGGGACTTAGCAGGTTGAAATTGATCAAATCGAGTAAATTGGAATCTTTCCGGCGATCCCTCCTGGGCCATTTCTGGGAGTCACGTATAATCCCAATACTTTGAAGATTAATTCCCGGTATCAGCCGACTTTCGTCTTTATCCTCGATAAGATAGGAGAATGGAAAGTCTGTGGTATCCGAATGACGGTAATGACGTCCCATCACCAGGGAGAAAGCGCCGATTCTGGAGGGCCATAAAAGGTAAGAATCACTGGCCGTTTTGGTTCCGCGCTCGACAATGCCCTGATGGATTGGACCCAATTTATAGAGGTGATTGCTCTGATTGGAGCCGCTTCCTGCATTCAGAAAAGAGAAAAGGCCCGAAATTAGCAGGGTGGATTTGTGGTGCGACACGGTATAAGGTCCTGCAAAGATCGAACACGCCTCTCCGTGTAAGCCCTGGCAGTTTGCAAAAAAAACAGATTCAACAGCTGAATAGTGTTTGTCCAGAATGCATCCCTGGCCAACGAAGCAGTTGGAGACCAATGTGGAATCGGTGATTCTTGAGCCCGAACATACGATGAAATTTTCAAGAATCACCCCCTGGCCAATTTCAACCGGATCGGCAGCCGAACTGTTTATTGTGCCGTTTACCAGTTTGGAAACCCCTTCGAGCGAGGCATACGGGCCAATCTTAACGTTGCGCATGATCCCGCAATTGATAATATGAACTCCATTGCTAATTTCTCCCACTGTTCCGGAAATATAATCGGTATAGATGGAAACGAATTTCTCGATCACCTCAATTGCCCTGGTTCTGTGGCGATACAGCGCCAGAATATAGGCCACATGAGCCGACAAGTGATCGTAAATGGGGATTTCACGACCGCCAGTCTCATTAATTACCTTGATTCTGAGTCCATTGCCAAATGAGCTTTTGTTCTCTACCGCAAGCTGATTCAGGTTATGAATGACCACCCGCTCACCGATTTTGTAATTGGCAATATAGCTCTTAATGTTGCTGATCAGTGAATTAGTCCCAATTGTGCAATTGTGAATGTGGGCATTCAGGATACCTGTTTTCATCTTTACCCCTCCGAAAAGGGTGATCTCTTCATCGAATCTACCAAGGTAATTGTAACCCGAAAATCGGGTGGCCTTGACCTGATCCGGCAGAAAATCACTTACAACCTCAATCAGATTCCAGTCTTCACAATAGCATCCCTGCATGATTAACCGACCAATCTCTTCCATGGTCAATTTACGGTACTGAAGATGTCCCATAATTCAATATTTAGGTTTTCCATACAAAGGAAAGTTAAATTGAATCCAAAACGGGGAAAAAAAAGGGAAATAAACCTAACATTAAATTCTATAAGATAATTAAAATATGTAACAGACTAAATTATAAGTATATAAAACCTAACAAAATAAGGGTCATATTTATAAAAACCTTATTTTTAAATCTGTTGAAGAAACAGGGCAAGGTTCCGTGAGCGGTCTAATCCAAGCTTTTTACGGAGACGAATTCGTCCGATCTCGGTACTTTCCGGGGTAATATTGATCAGTCCGGCGATATCTTTGGTCGATAGCCCCAGATGTATGTAAGCACATAGCCTTTGATCCTTGATTGTCAAACCAGGATATCTGTCTTTAAGGCGCTCAAAAAAACCCTGATGCACTTTTTCGAAATGGATTTTAAAATCTTCCCAGTTAAATAGTTGTTGCCGCTGGTGTTCGTCAATTTTCAGCAACATTAATGCAACTTTATTCCTGATAGGTCCCGGAAGGGTATTTCTGATCACCGACAAGTTTTTTCGCAGGTAGAGAACAATTTCGTTTTTTTGAGCGATCCTGACCAGTGAGGAGATCATTTCCCGATCCCTGATGGCTATTTCATCCCTGTATTTTTGTTTGGTTTTCATTTCCCACACCTGAGATTCTGACATCTCCCGGATTTGGCCCAGGGCAGATTTTAGTCGGGTAATATCCCGAATTGAACCCCTTTGACCCAGGTAGTTTCCCATTCTGTCAAAGATTGCCTTACTGTTCAGCTCGCACCAGCGCAATTGTTTGGTTCGGGTGAGGAGCCGGAATTCGATGTATTGACCAATTTGCATAAAGCCGATCGCATCATGCATAAATTGACGGATTCTGCCTGCATCTTCGGGATAGATCACTTCAAAGAATAGATTCGAATCCTGAAAGTATTCGTTAGCTGTGTAACCTGTTAAATCATTGCATGACGGAGAAATCCACCGGAATTCCCCCCTAGTGCCGATCCAGAATTCCCAGTCCAAGGCATAATCGGCGATGAGCTGGTATTTTTCTTTCTCCTCCTTAATTGTTTTATTCTCGTTTTCGAGGAAATAGATTTGCTCATGCAAGGTGGAAAGCTCTTTTTCGAGACCCTGGATGCGCGGGGAGGCCTCTGGGGTTGAATCGTAGTCCATTGCCTTTGTATAATAT